>Ga0209724_1002824_pt1 | contig 14592 bp, 11 predicted proteins | sample grotaG_FD_184143 | JGI IMG/M metagenome (GOLD analysis project Ga0209724, IMG submission 184143) | Glacier valley bacterial and archeal communities from Borup Fiord, Nunavut, Canada, to study Microbial Dark Matter (Phase II) -... | ecosystem: Environmental > Aquatic > Freshwater > Ice > Glacier ...
TTCTAAACCCAATTTCAAAACCAATGCGTACATTTTCGTTTACTGCTAATTTTATACCTCCTCCAAAAGGGATGGAAATTTGGGTAAGGTTATATTTTGTGCGTCCGTTGTAAAAGCCCTGTCCTTCGGTGCCCAATGCCTGTAGATAAGTCTTTCTACCTGATGAATCGAATGTGTAAGGATTAAAACTGTAAACAGCAATACCTGTAAATAAATAGGGTGTTAAAGGCCGTTCATTTAAATTTATTAAATCATATTCAACACCCAGATGAAATTCGGATAAAGGGCTATTGAAATTCAAATTGCGGTTAATATTTTTGGTTTCTTTTTTATCATCCCCGCTTAATTTACCAATCTTAATGTTTCCGGTTAAATATAGTTGTTCAGTTATTTCATATGAAAGTCCGATACCTGCTGCAAAATGAGCTTGTTGAAAAGTAAATTTTTTATCCTGCAAATCTCCCTGGTAATTACTTATTCCGGCAAAAGTTGTTAAACGTATACGCTGCGCTTGTGCAAAACCTACGAAGAATAAAAAGGTAAAATAAAAAGTTATTTTTTTCATATTATAATTATCTGTTGTTGGATTGATGAAATAACAATAATCATTCCTGATATTTTAAATACTAAGCAAACGAAGCCTTAGATTTTTTGTTTTACATGAAATAAAAATAGTAAGCAATGCACAAAATTTTAATTGACAGCAATGTTTTTTAATTAAAATTATGATGGAAATGCAGAAGTAATAATTATCTACCTATGTGGAATGCCTTACTTTTGAGTATATAAAAATGGATAAGAGTCTTAATAAATACATAAGTGAAACCGGTTTCTGCTCCAGGCGGGAAGCGGATAAATATATTGAACAGCGAAGGGTTACCATTAACGGTCAGTTGGCTATTAAAGGCAACAGGGTATTACCGCGAGATACTGTGGAAGTTGATGGGGAGCCACTTAAAAAGAAAGATAAAATAGTATACATTGTTTTTAATAAACCTGTCGGTATTACCTGCACTACCGATCTTAAAGACAAAGACAATATCATTTCTTTTATTAATTATAAAAGCAGGATATTTCCTGTAGGCAGACTGGATAAACCTTCGGAAGGGTTGATATTTTTAACCAATGATGGTGATATTGTAAATAAAATATTACGAGCAGGAAATAACCATGAAAAGGAATATGTTGTAACAGTTGATAAACCTATTAACGGGGAATTTATTCACAAGATGGGTAATGGGGTTAAAATTTTAGACACAGTAACAAAAAAATGTGTGGTAAAACAAGAAGGTAAAAATCGGTTTCGTATAATTTTAGTACAAGGATTAAACCGCCAGATAAGGAGAATGTGCCAGGTTTTGGATTACAATGTACAAACTTTAAAGAGGGTGCGTATTATGAATATTACCATTGCCAACTTACCGGCTGGTAAATGGCGCTACTTTACGCCGGAAGAAATAAAAACCATTGAATCGAATGTTTCTTTTTCTGTTAAAACAGCCGATGGTTCTTATTTTGAATAAACTTTGCTTGTTATTTTTACGTACTTCTTTGCTTCATTACTTCGTACAAAATAATGCCGGTTGCAACTGATACATTTAAGGAATCAAAATCGGTAACCATTGGTATTTGAAACTGGTCATCGCAAATTTTCATCAACGGTTGATAAACACCATGCTCCTCCCCTCCCATTACAATTGCACATGGCTCGCTAAGTTCAAGTTCAAAAACTTTCTTAGTGGCTGTCATTTCGCTTGCAAAAACTTTTATGCCATTGAGATGCAACTCATCTACGGTTTTCATTAAACTATTTACCCGGCATATTGCTATTTTTTCGAGGGCACCGGCAGAGGTTAAAATAGCATCTTCATTTAAAGCACCTACCCCCTTATCCGGGATAATGATGCCGTTAACGCCAAAACAAAAAGAACTTCTTGCAATGGCTCCTATATTTCTAATATCTGTGATGCTATCTAAAATAAGAAACAAAGGCACTTCTCCCTTTTCAACAATAAATGAAATTACATCCTGCAAATTCTGGTACTGAATTTTACTGATCAATGCTACACAACCTTCGTGGTTACTAACATTGAAACTGTTTAATTTCTCTACCGGAACCTTATTTACAGGCACCAGGTTCTTCTCTGCCAAAGTCCGTATTTCATCTACCACTGCACCATGTATGGTAGTTTGCAGGTAAATTCTTTCTAATTGTTTACCCGATTGCATTGCTTCAATAACCGCAGATCGACCAATTACCAATGAGTTTTTTTTGGGACGATGCTGTTGTTGTCTAAAATTTTTCACAATTTAAAATTACGTTTTATTGAAGGTAATAAAAAACCATAAGCTCTTTCAAACTTATGGTCTTGTAAAGCACTTCTTAAAGGAAGTTACCTGTATTACTATTTTAATCCAAAAGCTTTTTTTACATCCTTAACTGCATCCAGTTTTTCCCAGGTAAATAACTCTACTTTCTTTTTAATAGATTTACCATAGGGAGAAGTAAATATTTTTTCTACTACTTCGTTCTTACGCCCCATGTGTCCATAAGCTGCAGTTTCACTATAAATTGGATTGCGTAGTTTTAAACGTTGTTCAATAAAATAAGGGCGCATATCAAAACACGCCATGCTCATAATCTTTTTTGCAATTTCGCCATCAGTTAAACCTACCTTGGCTGTACCATAAGTAACCACATTAATGCTGGTTGGTTGTGCTACACCAATGGCATAGCTAACCTGTACCAATATTTCATCGCATAAACCTGCTGCTACCAAATTTTTTGCAATATGCCTTGTCGCATACGCTGCACTTCTATCTACTTTACTTGGATCTTTACCACTAAAAGCTCCGCCACCATGAGCACCTTTTCCGCCATAGGTATCCACAATAATTTTACGGCCCGTTAAACCAGTATCTCCATGAGGCCCGCCAATTACAAACTTACCTGTTGGATTAATGTGGTATTTTATTTTATTGGTAAAAAGGTGATCGTATTTTGGATACTTTACCTTTACCCTTGGAATAACAATATTGATGATGTCTTTTTTAATTTTAGCCAACATCGTTTCGTCGTTTCCAAAATCATCATGCTGTGTTGAAACAACAATGGCATCAATGCGTATTGGCTGGTTATTATCATCATATTCCAATGTTACCTGGCTTTTTGCATCCGGGCGCAAATATTTAATTGCAGTGTTCTCTCTTCTAATGGCCGCTAATTCCAATAAAATAAAATGGGCAAGATCCAACGCCAGCGGCATGTAATTTTCTGTTTCGTTGGTTGCATAACCAAACATCATTCCCTGGTCACCAGCACCTTGTTCTTCTTTTTTCCTTTTATCTACCCCCTGGTTAATATCAGCAGATTGTTCGTGGATAGCCGAAATGATACCACATGAATTTGCTTCAAACATATATTCACTTTTGGTGTATCCAATTTTACGGATAACACCTCTTGCGATTTCTTGTACATCCAGGTAAGCTTTGCTCTTAACTTCTCCTGCTAATACAACCTGTCCGGTTGTTACCAGTGTTTCACAAGCCACTTTACTATTAGGGTCAAATGCTAAAAAGTTATCTATTAAAGCATCACTAATTTGGTCAGCTACTTTATCCGGATGTCCTTCACTTACGGATTCTGATGTAAACAAATACGGCATATGGTTTTATTTTATGAATTGTAAAGATAAGTGTGTGGCTGTAAATAAAAAAGCTTCCACTTTAATAGAAGCCTTTGATGATTTTTAAATTTTTGAGTATACTATACGTAGCCTTAATTTATAATTAGGATTGTTTCCATTACCTATCTTAACACCACCATGGCTAAGAAGGTTTTTAAACGAATAGATATAGCCATAGTAAAACAATTCGTAAGGTGCCGATAATCTGAGACCATAGCTTAACTCATGCTTTGTAACTATATTTTGAACATACCTCGAGATATTAAATATGTAAGAATAGGTAAGTTTACCGGTTAAAGGATCAGTTTTTGGAATCGGACTCCCTCCAAAATAAGCATGGTCTATACCGTTAGTTGGATAAAATGGCTGTGCGCTAGTATTTGGATTATAATATGCATTAGGGCTTAAATCGTAAGGCAATGGTTTATATTTCCAGGTTGTTCCTGTATCAACAACATCCAAATACAGATAGGATGGTTCTGGTAATAAAGGAGTGGAAGGAGCAATTTCTTCAATAATTAATTCAGCTCTGTGAATAATGCGGTTATCTAAAAGACTTAAGCCAGGAATTTGAAGTGTTGCATAAGTACCCGGTGTGGCCTGTATAAATAATTCATCAGAAGATGAAGGTCTGTTTGCATATTGCGAACCCGATCTATCTCGATTAATAAAATTAGCAGTTGCTGATTTTTTAACGGTGGTACTTGATGTTGCAACTACAGCCCACGATGAATGCAGTGTATCAATTGGAGTAACATTTTTTCTGCGGTAATGAATTTCTATCCGTGTTTTAATATCAGTTAAATTAATATAAAACAAACCTTTTGCATCAGATCCCCCATTGGCTTCCACAGCAAAGCCTTTAAAAGTACTGGTAAAAAGTGAATCTGAATGAAAGGGCTTATTTTCACTCGAATCGTAGTTAGAAAGAATTTTATCTAGGAATGCCTTGTTCAATGGTATGCGAATTTGATAATGAGCTGAATCTTTTCCATTATCTAAAAAAGTATAATTCTTTAAATCTGTTGGTGTTACCGTTACTTCTCCTATTAAATTTGTTGGTGAAATTAATGGCTTGTAATTAGTCTGATAAATTGAATCAAATTTAAAATTTGTTTCACCTTGATCCAGCTCAAAAACTTTAAGATGTTGAGGTTTAGTGGAGTCTCCGTAAAAACCTTTGTAGGAAAGACAAAGCACTACCGAATCATAACCTGTACCTGCTGGTGCAAATGATTGTCCTATGGTATCTTTGGAATTACCAAAATAATAAGGAAAAAATATTGGCTTATACTGCAGGTAAATATTTGCATTGGTTTTTCCAAAAAGTGGATCATTGTTAATCGTACCTAAAACCTGCAGATCATTAATCCCAATTCTGGTTGTATCTGCTGACAATACACCTTGCGTTCCAAATACATTAAGGGTATCGGCAAAAGTATGAACATTATCAACGGCAGGTAAAAGATCGGCGCCAATTTGAGTGGTATCAATTTTAGTACAACTCCATAAAAAAAACGAAAAAAAACTAACAGCAGAAATAAACAGGAAAAATTTTCTTTGCACAAAAACAATATTTAATTAAAAAGGGTTGTAAAAAACTATTTCGAAAGGTCGTTATATAATTGTAAATAGTCTGTTAAATCACTTTCCGGATTAAACGGTAAAGTTTTTTTTCCCTTTATTTTACTAAACTCTTCAACTAATTTCTTATCTACTTTTTCGGCACCAAATGTAACTGCATCAGCAAAAGCTGCCCCACCCCTAAACATTGCAACATTGTTGATGTCTTTAAAAAACTCCAGTTCTTTTTTGGTTACATTATCATTGATGGTAGCCAGTTTAAGAAAATCTGCACCCAGCTTTTCCTTAAAAGTTGTTTGTCCAATTGTATAAACCACTTTACAGTTGCTAAATACCGGTTCTTTTTTATAAGCAGCTTTAATAAACATGGGTATTAATCCGGTCATCCAGCCGCTGCAATGAATAATATCTGGAGGCCAGCCAAATTTCTTTACCGTTTCAAGCGCTCCCTTGCAAAACAAGGCAGTTCGTAATCCATTGTCATCATACCACTTTTCATTTTCATCATTAAAGATGGTCTTGCGCTTAAAAAAATCTTCATTATCAAGAAAATAAACCTGTAATCTGGCATTGGGCAGGGAAGCTACCTTTATAACAAGGGGATAATCATCTCCGTCAATAGATACATTAATACCCGATAACCGTACCACTTCATGCAAACGATGCCTTCGTTCGTTGATGATACCAAAACGCGGCATGATACACCTGACTTCCATTCCACTATCATTCGCTTTTACTGCCAATTTATTAATAATCTCAGCGAACTCTGTAAGTTCTACGTAAGGAGACATTTCATTGGCAATAAATAAAATTCTTTTTTTTGTTGACATTTGTGATTACTTATTTTAAGTCAGAATGGATTTCCTTAAGGGTGGCGAAGTTACAGTAATTTTCTTAAAATCAATATCCACGTAGATTTGGGGTATAATAAAAGGTAAAATGATTATATTAAAAAAGGCCAATGATATTAAAAGTTACTTGTTAGGCTTAACTAAAACCGTTTCATCAATTGGTTTTGTTCCAACAATGGGGGCATTACATAGCGGGCATATTTCATTAATAACAAAAGCTAAAACGGAAAACGATTTGGTGCTTTGCAGCATCTTTATAAATCCAACACAGTTTAACGATGCTAAAGATTTTGAAAAATATCCAGTTACAATTGAACAGGATATTTACCTTTTAGAAAAAGCAGGTTGTAGTATATTGTTTTTGCCAACCATTGATGAAATGTATGCAAAGGGAATAAACAATCTTGTGCATTTTGATCTGGGATTTATCGAAACCATCCTTGATGGTAAATATCGTCCCGGACATTTTCAGGGCGTATGCCAGGTAGTGCACCGGTTACTTGAAATTGTTTTACCTGACAAATTATACCTGGGCCAAAAAGATTTTCAACAATGCATGGTTTTAAACAAGATGGCTGCTATGGCCTATCCATCACTGCAAATCATCATTTGCCCTACGCAACGAGAACGGGATGGCCTTGCAAAGAGCAGCAGAAATTTAAGATTGGCTCCGGAAGATAGATTGTTGGCGGTTAACATATTTTCAACCCTTCAATTTATAAAAAATAATATAAAACCTGGCGACGTTACTAACCTTAAACAAAACGCCATAGCATTTTTAACAGCAAAAGGTTTTAAAGTTGATTATGTTGAAATATGCAATGCAGATAGTTTGCAACTTCTGAATGACTGGAATGGAAAAACAGGTATTGTAATTTTAGTTGCAGCGTTTTTAAATGGCGTGAGGTTAATTGATAACTTTTTGATAAAAGAGCAAGAGGAACGGGATAATTGAAATATCTTTTTTTAGTTTTAATGAATGTTTGGTTTTTACTTTGTAAGCGGTAACATATTATGCAAAAAAAATTAGGTTTAATACTTCAGTATGTCATTTTTTTAGGTGGAGGTATTTTTTTGATTTGGTGGCAGTTTAGTAAAATGACGCCAGAGGAACTATTGAAATTTAAGTTCGCCCTCACAAATGCAAATTACACAATCGTAATTCCAATCATTATCCTTGCTTTAGCCAGTCATGTAAGCCGCTCTGTAAGGTGGAAAATTTTGATCGAACCTATGGGATACAAACCGTCTCTTTTTAACACGTTTGCAGTAACAATGGTGGGATATCTTGCCAATTCATTTGTGCCAAGGTTAGGTGAAATATTAAAGTGTACCATGCTCGGTAAATATGAAAGAATTCCAGTACAAAAACTTATTGGCACTATTGTTATTGAAAGAATATTTGATTTGGTTTGTTATCTTTTTTTTATACTTTTTACTATAATTATTCAGTTTAGTTTAGTAGGCAATTTTGTTAAAGATTCAATTTCAAAAATGATAAAGCCAGAAAGCGGTATTGCTTTGTGGGGCTGGATTTTAATTCTTTTTTTAATAGTTGCTTTTATAATATTATTAGTAAGATTTATTTTAAAAAAATACAGTTCTAATAAATTGGTAAAGCGATTAAGTAATTTTTTTGCTGGTTTAAAAGAAGGCATAACGAGCATCAAAAAACTAAAAAAAAGAGGCTGGTTTATATTTCATACTCTATTTATATGGAGTATGTATTTGCTTGAGATATATATTGGTTTTTCGGCCATAAAGGAAGTATCGCACCTTGGTTTAAATGCAGCCTGTTCGGTTTTAACCCTGGCAACCTTCGCAATGATTTTAACCCCCGGGGGAATTGGCACTTTTCCAACAGCTATTTTTTTAGTGCTTGGTTTATATAATATAGAACAATCAACTGGTGAAGCTTTTGGCTGGTTGATGTGGGGGACCACCACATTTATCATTTTATTTTTTGGATTATTATGTTTCGGCTTATTATATTTCATTAATAAAAATAAACTACCAACCCAATTTGGGAATGAGATTATTGATTCTGTATGATTGAATAAACTTAAAAAATCACTTAAAGTTAATAATAGCTTTTTGTAATATTGGTTCCTGTACATTTAATTTCACACTTCTAATAACTAAAATTTTCGGGCTTTGTTAAAACAAAAAGTAATTAGTAGAGATTTAAGCTGGCTTTCATTTAATAGCCGTGTTTTACAGGAAGCTGCAGATGAAACGGTTCCTCTTAACGAAAGAATTAAGTTTCTTGGTATTTTTTCAAATAACCTGGATGAGTTTTTCAGGGTAAGAGTTGCCACACTAAAAAGAATGATTGAAGTTGGCAATAAAGGGAATATGCACCTGGAAGTTTCTCCAGAAATAATACTGGAAGAGATACAGGAAAAGGTAGTGGAACAACAAAAAGAATTTGATAGAATTTGGAACGAGATATTACGGGAATTAAAAAAGCAAAAAATATTTTTAATTAATGAAAAGCAATTAAACAGGGCGCAACAAAATTTCGTTATAGAATATTTTAATGATGAAATACGAAGCAGTATTGTTCCGCTGATGATCGAAAGTATCCAGGGTTTTCCAACCCTTAGTGACAAATCAATTTACCTTGCTTGTAAAATGTCGAAAAAAGACAAGAGCATTCCACAGCGGTTTGCATTGGTATCGGTACCTACAAGGCGCTTAAGCAGATTTGTTATTTTGCCCACCAAAGGAAATGAACACCATATTATTTTATTGGAAGATGTGATAAGATTTTGTTTACCTTATATTTTTACTTATTTCGGATACGATGTTTTTTCAGCACATATAATTAAAGTAACAAGAGATGCGGAAATTGATATTGATAATGATATTTCAACATCAATTATTCAAAAATTAGAAAAAGGTTTAAAAAACAGAAAAAAAGGGAAACCTGTTCGGTTTATTTTTGATAAAGAGATTGATGTTGCGCTCCTATCCTACCTTATTAAAAGAATGGGACTATCCGGAAAAGATAATTTAATACCGGGGGGCAGAATTCATAATTTTAAAGATTTCATAAATTTCCCTGATGTAGTTTTTGATAATAAAAGCAGCAGAAAAAAACCCTTTTTACACCCTGCTCTTAAAAATGTAAACAGGGTTACAGACATTATTTTAGAAAAAGATGTGCTGCTAAATTTTCCTTATCATTCCTTTGATAGCTTAATTGACCTTGTAAGAGAAGCGGCAATTGATCCTGAAGTGAAAAGTATTAAAATAACCTGTTACCGTTTAGCACCAAGGTCTAAAATAATAAATGCCCTCACCAATGCAGTTCGCAATGGAAAAGAGGTAACTGTGGTGATTGAGCTAAGAGCAAGGTTTGATGAAGAAGCCAACATTGAATGGAAAGAAGAGCTGGAAGAAGCCGGGGTTAAAGTGTTTATTGGTGTGCCCAATATGAAGGTGCACGCAAAAATCTGTTTGATAAAAAAAATCATAAACGGGCGCACAATTCATTACGGCTTTGTGGGAACCTGCAATTTAAACGAACGTACAGCAAAAATTTATGGAGATCATTGTTTGCTTACTTCCGACAGGTTTATTATGGCTGATGTAAACAGAATATTTAATTACCTGGAGCAGCCTAAGACAAGGATTTCTTTATTGAGAGCCTGTAAAACTTTATTGGTAAGTCCTGTTACACTTAGAAGGCAACTGGTACAACTTATTGATAAAGAAATTAAAGCAGCTAACTCAAAAAAAACAGCAGCTATTACGCTAAAATTAAATTCATTAAGTGATGAATTGCTTATTGATAAATTATATGAAGCTGCAAAAGCAGGTGTAGAAATTAAGATGGTTATAAGAGGCATCTTTTGTATGCTTACAGAAAATAAAAAATTAAAAATCCCAATACAGGCAATCAGTATTGTAGATGAATATCTTGAACATGCCAGGGTGATGATTTTTTACAACGGGGGTAAAGAAAAAGTATACATTTCTTCAGCAGATTGGATGTTGAGGAATTTAAATCACCGTGTAGAAGTTACCTGCCCCATTTTTGAAAAAAATATTCAAAGTGAAATAAAGGATATTGTACACATACAATTAGCAGACAATACAAAAGCAAGGAAATTAGACAATGCATTAAGTAACCAATATGTCAATCCCCGAAATACAAAAAAAGTGCGTAGCCAGGTAGAAATTTATAATTACCTGTATCGTAAATTATCCACATAATTACTTCATTTTTATTGTTCCCTGTTGGTTAGTGAATTACAATGGTATATTTGTAATATACATCTAACCATAATAATATTAAATTGTCAATATATTGAAATTAGCAGCAATAGACATTGGTAGTAATGCGGCAAGGCTTTTAATAACTGAAGTTTTAAAGGATGATAAAGAAATAGTAACATTCAATAAATTGAATTTGGTTAGAATACCGCTGCGGCTGGGTTTTGATGTATTTGAAGCTGGTTCAATCTCCAAACAAAAAATAGGGATGATGCTGCAAACCATGAAGGCCTACAAACATTTGTGCAATGCGTACGATGTAGAGCATATTAAGGCATGTGCTACCAGTGCCATGAGAGATGCAAAAAATTCAGCAGATATTATCCGTAAAATAAAGCTCGAAACAAGCATTGAAATAGAAATCATCAGTGGCGATATTGAAGCGGGTTTGGTGTATGAAAATCATATTGCAGAAAACCTTGACAAAGAACACAGCTACTTATATATTGATGTAGGCGGTGGTAGTACAGAATTATCTTTTTTTAGTAATGGCCGGCTCGCTTTTAAAAAATCTTTCAATATTGGCACCATTCGCTTACTTAAAAATATGGTAACTGATAGCGATTGGGATGAAATGAAAGATACTATTCGTACCGCTGCAAAAGGGCAAAAAGAAGTGGTGGCAATTGGTAGTGGTGGTAATATCAATAAAGTTTTTTCGCTAAGTAAGAAGAAGGACGGCAAGCCACTTTCATTGGAATTACTGCGTGATTATTATAAAGAGTTGAGTGCTGTACCATTGGCTGAAAGAATTACCAGCTATAATTTAAGGTCGGATAGAGCAGATGTGATTGTGCCCGCCATTCAAATTTATATCAATGCAATGCGCTGGGCCGGTGCAGTGGAAATTTATGTACCAAAAATTGGTTTAGTGGATGGTTTAATTCGTCATTTATGGGATGAATTAAAATAGACATTCGGCGGATTGGTTAAATACTTTATTTGTCATAGTTACTTGATGTCCTGGTACTTTTCTACAATTATTATCTACTTTTACATCCGGCGATCTCTTCCCGGATTTGTTTTATTCTAATGCAGAGTCAACTCCCCCTTTCGCTGATAGAAAATAAATCCATAAAATTAAATCCACTTTAAAAAATGACTGTAGATAAAGAGTTTAAAAAAGTAACCACCAATACGCTCCAAAAAATGAAAGCTGCAGGGGAAAAAATCTCCATGATAACAGCCTATGATTATTCATTCGCCAAATTGTTCGATGCCGCAGGTATTGATATTATTTTGGTCGGTGATAGTGCCAGTAATGTAATGGCTGGTCATACAACAACACTTCCTATCACGCTTGACCAAATGATTTATCATGCGCAAAGTGTGGTACGTGCAAGAGAAAGATGTCTCGTGGTTACTGATCTTCCGTTCGGCTCCTATCAATCCAATTCAGAAATTGCACTGGCATCTGCCATCAGGATTATGAAGGAAAGTGGAGCCCATACCGTAAAGCTAGAAGGCGGTGAAGAGATCATTGATTCTGTAAAAAAAATAGTAAGTGCAGGAATACCTGTTATGGGGCATTTGGGATTGACGCCTCAGTCCATTAATAAATTTGGGACTTATGTGGTAAGGGCAACGGAAGAGACAGAAGCTGAAAAATTAAAAAAAGATGCTTTGATATTACAAGAGGCAGGCTGCTTTGCAATTGTACTTGAAAAAATACCTGCAGCCCTGGCAAAAGAAGTTTCGGAAAGTTTGCATATTCCTACCATTGGTATTGGTGCAGGTGGCGCCTGCGATGGGCAGGTGCTTGTAATGCACGATATGTTAGGTATTAACACAGAATTTAAACCCCGGTTTTTAAGAAGATATTTAAACCTTGATGAACAAATAACCGGAGCAATTAAGAAATATGTTTCCGACGTTAAAAGCAGCGATTTTCCAAACGAAAATGAGCAGTATTAAAAGTAAATGCACTTTTGAAAAGAGATATTTCTCCTAAAAAAATTGTAATTAAGCTTTATTCAATCAGAAAAATAATGACAGAAAATATATACCAGCCATTACCAAAAACTTATTTGGATATAAATGAAGCAACAGTCACTTCAGGATTTTCAATGGCTTCTGATGTACAAACCTGTTCTTTATTGCGAACACTTGCCGCTTCAAAACCAGCTGGTAAATTTCTTGAATTAGGCACCGGAACAGGATTATCAACTTCCTGGATACTGGATGGAATGGATAGCGAATCTTCTTTAATCTCGATTGACAATGAACCCAATTTTTTGGATATTGCCCGTCAATTTCTGGGCAGCGATAATCGCTTAAATTTAATTACCATTGATGGCGCCGATTGGGTGGAAGCAAATAAGCAACAAAAATTTGATTATATTTTTGCTGATACCTGGCATGGAAAATACCTGCTTTTAGAGGGAGTGTTATCAATGTTAAATAAAGGCGGGCTCTATATTATTGATGATATGCTGCCGCAACCAAACTGGCCGGATGGACACCAGGAAAAGGCAATTAACTTAATGTCATATTTAGATACAAGAGATGATTTATGGCTAACCAAACAAGTGTGGGCAACAGGGATCATCATTGCAGTTAAAAAATGACGACTGTTTTATGTGTAGACAAAAAAATTACCTGAATTTATTCCATTCTTTCCTTATCAACTAAGAACCTAAAAAATCAACCGTAACTTCGCAAAAAATTAGCTATGCATTTTCTTTCAACATTGCAGGTACAACAAAAAAATAAGGGTGTATCAACGGGTACAAAATGGCTTACATCAAAAGGTGCGGCAATTGATTCTTACTCACCGGTTGATGGTAAATTAATTGCCTCTGTAAAAAGTGCCGACAAAGATAGTTACGAAGCCGTTTTGCAGCAGGCTCAAACAGCTTTTACTGCGTGGAGACAATGGCCTGCGCCAAAGCGTGGAGATGTTGTACGACAGATTGGAGAAGAGTTAAGACTGCAAAAGCATGCATTGGGACAATTGGTAAGTTATGAAATGGGCAAGAGCTTGCAGGAAGGCCTTGGCGAAGTACAGGAAATGATTGATATCTGCGATTTTGCTGTAGGACTTTCCCGTCAGTTGCATGGCTTAACAATGCATAGTGAAAGACCGGGTCACAGAATGTACGAGCAATATCATTCGTTGGGAATTGTAGGTATTATATCTGCATTTAATTTTCCTGTAGCTGTGTGGGGCTGGAATACCATGCTGGCCTGGGTTTGCGGAGATGTGTGTATTTGGAAACCGAGCGAAAAAACATCTTTATGTGCCATTGCCTGTCAGAATATCACCGCAAAGGTGTTTAATAAAAATAATGTACCTGAAGGTGTAAATAATTTAATAGTTGGAGATAGCGTTGTGGGTGAATGGATGAGCAATGATACAAGAATTGCATTGGTATCTGCTACCGGTAGCACAAGAATGGGTAAGGCTGTATCTGCGGCTGTTGCCGGAAGATTGGGCAGAAGTTTACTGGAACTAGGTGGCAATAATGCCATCATTATTTCTAAAGATGCTGATCTTGATATGGCATTGATTGGTGCCGCATTTGGTGCAGTGGGCACAGCCGGACAACGCTGCACATCTACCCGTCGTTTAATTATTCATGAAAAAGTATATAATAAGTTCAAAGAAAAATTAGTGAACGCCTACCAACAATTAAAGATTGGAGATCCATTAAACGAAAAGAATCATGTGGGGCCGTTGATTGATACAATGGCGGTAGAAATGTACAAAGATGCCATTGAGAAATGCAAAGCTGAAGGCGGTACTTTTATTGTAGAAGGTGGTGTACTAAAAGGCAAAGGCTACGAAAGTGGATGCTATGTAAAACCTTGTATTGCTGAAGCAAAAAATAATTTCGCCATTGTGCAACATGAAACCTTCGCTCCCATTTTATACATCATGAAATATAAAACACTCGATGAAGCCATTGCCATGCAAAATGGAGTTCCTCAAGGTTTATCATCAGCAATCATGACAAATAATTTAAGGGAAGCCGAACAATACCTCTCTGCTGCAGGAAGCGATTGTGGTATTGCCAATGTGAATATAGGAACTTCCGGTGCTGAAATTGGTGGCGCTTTTGGCGGCGAAAAAGAAACCGGTGGTGGCAGGGAAAGCGGAAGTGATGCATGGAAAGTGTATATGCGCAGGCAGACCAATACCATTAACTACACAGATAAATTACCTCTGGCACAAGGTATAAAATTTGAGT
>Ga0209724_1002827_pt1 | contig 14583 bp, 16 predicted proteins | sample grotaG_FD_184143 | JGI IMG/M metagenome (GOLD analysis project Ga0209724, IMG submission 184143) | Glacier valley bacterial and archeal communities from Borup Fiord, Nunavut, Canada, to study Microbial Dark Matter (Phase II) -... | ecosystem: Environmental > Aquatic > Freshwater > Ice > Glacier ...
AACTCGGTGCAAAATCAGGAGAAGGTTTCTATGCGTACACAGCAGGAAGCAAAGATTTAATTGTAAGTAAAAATTTCAGCAAATAAATATGGAAGAATATAAATTGTTCATGCTGCTACTAGGCTGTAGACCTACAGGGAGAAACACAGAGCAACATGATATTTATTTTGGTATTGCTAAGTCTTTAAAAGATTTAATAACAGGCATAAAAACTTTTTGGAAATCATCAGGCAATATCCACATAGATGCATGGAGAATCGTAAACAATGTTGACGGTTACCAAATAAACATCACTGAAAAAACTTCTGTTGATACAGAAGAAAATAAACTCTTCTTCATTAACCTTGGAGGTTATAAAGAAAATGAATTCGAAGAATTTCATTATAAAATTTTGACCGTTTCCAAAAATAAAAGTGAAGCTATTGCCGCTGCTAAAAAAACTACTTTCTTTAAGCATACAGGTTTTGGTAAACTCGCCGTTTCACACATCGATGATAAATTCGGAGTTGATGTAGATGATATTTTTGAAATAAAAGATATCCTTACAGCAAGCTATAAAATGAACTTCTCTGTTTCTATAATTAAAAGTGAAACTAGTTTACCTGAAGATATTTTAAATATGGGCTATTACAAATTATCGAGTTTGTAATTTACGGTTGTGCCCAAACTATTTTAAATTATTTAGAAGGGAATTATTTTCAAATATGCAGCTTACTGAATAACCTAACGGCTTATAATAATTACTCAATATTTCGGTGATATGTTTTTCAGCCATTTTAATGTACTGAGGATTCTGTTCAATGTTTACAAGGGCTTGAGCATATAATTTTTTTTGAGCTTTTACTAAGTCATCCATGGTTGCGCTCATAAAAAGTCCCGTTTGGCTCATCGTTTCCATTCTATCCATTTTCAGTTGTAGGCTCAATAATTTACAATGTGGTAATGTTATAACAACCGTAGAAGCTTTTGTATTTATGTTTAATTTTTGGTTGCTCATATCGACTCCAAACTTTGCTTCGTAAGGCAATGTAACGAGCAGCGTATTTTCAGAAAAATAGTTTTTAAACTTTGCCAGAGTTCCATCATTGTCCTCCTTGTTACTTATTTTTAATTTTACATTTCCGGTCACATCAAGTGCACCAAGCTCAGCAATTTGCTTTATCATTTCCACGTTTTCAACCAAAGAAATTTTAGTATTGGATGCACCGTTTTTCTTTCCTAAAAAATAAAAAGCTAATGCCACCAGTAAGACCATTACAATTGAAACACTATTTCTCATTTAAATTTATTTTCTTTTGCGATACAAGATTGTAACTGTCATCTATCATTTCTAGTACCAAACTTTTTTTTATTAATAAAGGATAAATTGTATTCCAATGTTTTTTATTCATGTGATATCCCGGTGTTATTACATCAGGATATTCATCTCTCAGTTCCATTGCCTTCTCGGGTTCACATTTTACGTTAAAGCTAACAGCTGCTTCGTCTAATGAAAGAAGTAAAAATATTTTCCCCTTTGTTTTAAAAACTAAAACATTATTTCCAAAAGGAAAACTTTCTGTGACATCATTTTTTTCCAATACGTAGTTTCTTATTTCTTCAGCATTCATACTGTTTAAAATACAATGCCTCCTTTTATAATTTGGGAGGCGTTTTTTATATATTTTTTAAAACCATTTATCTAACGATAATTGCTTGTTAAGGTTCATGAGGTTGATCGTGTATAACACTTATTTTTTTATTTATTTGCCCGGTTAGTATATCCCAAAACATAACAAAATCGCCCGCAAGACTATAAAACGGATAAGTAAAAGTAGCAGGCCTGTTTTTCTCAATAAAAAAATGACCCACCCACGCAAAACCATACCCTGTAAAAGGGATAAGTGCAAACAATATCCATTTTCCGGTAATGATACCTTCAATTAAAAACGATATCAATAATAGGGTTCCAATAAAATGTAACCGCCTGTTTTTGTAATCGGCGTGCTCCTTTAAATAGTACGGGTAAAAAGCTTTAAACGATTTGTATTTTTTTTCAGTTGACATATAGATTTTTTTATAAAAAATAAACTTGTGTAGCCTTTTTAATAAAAACCGACATTAAAAATTATCTGCGTATTATAACAATCATAAATTTAAGCAATATTAGTTTATCAACAGGTTTAGGATATCTCAACATTCCGAAGTTGTTTGAACTTAAACAGTACTTCTTCTTTGATCTCAACAGGTACTCCAATTGAATAAGTTGAAAACATTAAATTTTCCTGATGAATAATTTGGCAATTATATTGTTTGATAATTGTAGAAATTTCATTCATATTAGTATAGTCAAACTGTAATTTAATATTAAACAGCAAAGGTTTTCTTATGGTTGGAATTACTTGTAATGCCATTGCAGCCGTAGATTTATAAGCATGTATTAATCCGGGAACACCTAATAATGAACCTCCAAAATATCTAACTATTACAACAACCACATCTGTTAATCCCTTGCTTTCAATTTGACGCAAAATTGGTTTTCCTGCACTGCCGGACGGTTCTCCATCATCGCTTGATCTAAATTTATTTCCATCTTTACCGATCTTATAAGCAAAACAAAAATGTGCGGCTTTGGGATGTTCCTTTTTTAATTTTTGAATAATGGGCTTAAAATCATCAACACTATCTAAAGGAAAAGAATAACCAATGAATGTGCTTCCTCTATCCTTAAATGATGCCTGACCTTCCTGCTCAATCGTATTATAGTGAGTCATTATTCTTATTTTGAAAATATTCTATCTTGTCATTTAGAATATTGTGAGCTGATGCTAAATTTTTATATTGCAATAATGGCGCATTTACACCCTTATTTAAAAATAAAACCGTATTTGTTATTACTCGAGCCTCATCCCATAAACCGGCATTAATATATAATTGAAGTGTTTTAGTTCCACCTTCAATAATTACTGAATTTATCTGCCTGCTGTGTAAACATTCCATAACAGTATCTATGGAAGTTTTTTCGTCATCAATTTTATAGAATTCAACATTATTTTTAACCGTTGACAATTTTCTGTTTAATATAATTGTATCGGCACCTAAATTAAAAATATTTGTATTTTTTGCAAGTTTATTGGATTCATCAATGATAATTCTTACAGGGTTTTTTCCGGTCCAGTTTCGTGTAGATAAATATGGGTTGTCAGTTTTTATAGTGTTATAACCTACTAAGATTGCAGCTTCCTGAGAACGCCATTTATGAACCAACCGATCTGTATAAGGATTACTTATTTTAGTTTTCAATAAATCCTCTCCGGCAATAAAACCATCTTTACTTTGTGCCCATTTTAAAATTACATAAGGACGTTTTTTGGTATGAAACATGAAAAATCTTTTGTTTAAAATTCTGCATTCACTTTCTAAAATTCCAACATCAATTTTTATTCCTGCTGCCTGCAATTTTTTAATTCCTGCACCGTTTACTTTTTCATAACTGTCGGTACAACCAATTACAACATGTTTAATATGATGTTTGATAATTAAATCTGCACAGGGAGGCGTTTTTCCAAAATGAGCGCATGGCTCCAATGACACGTAAAGAGTACATTCTTTTATTAATTGTCTTTCACATTCTTTAACACTGTTTATACAGTTTACTTCCGCATGAGCCTCTCCAAATTCTTCATGATAGCCTTCGCCAATAATATTGTTATTATTTACAAGTACTGCACCTACCATTGGATTAGGAGCGACATTACCCGCACCTAATGCTGCAAGTTCAATACAGCGCCGCATGTATATTTCATGTTCTATCACCCATCAAAAATAAGCATCAAAAAATAAAGTAATTTTGCTTAGATGACTACCAAAGACCTATACAACAAATATCTTACTGAATTAAAAGATTTATATCAAACCGGAGAAGCTACCGCAATAACAAAAATACTATTTGAGCATTTTGCAAAAATTTCCGGATCAGACATGATTTTAAATGCAAAAAAGGTACTTGATGATGATATTGAACATTTGTTACAAAATGCTTTATTGCAATTAAAAGATCATGTGCCCGTTCAATATATTATCGGGCAAGCGTGGTTTTATAATTTAAGTTTCGAGGTAAATAATGCTGTTTTAATTCCCAGATCTGAAACGGAAGAACTTGTTTTGGAAGCAATCAATTTTTTAAAAGACAAAGAAGGTAAAAAAGTGTTGGATATTGGAACCGGAAGTGGCTGCATTCCCATCAGCATAAAAAAAAATATACCTAATGCACTTGTTACTTCCATTGATGTAAGTAGAGCCGCAATAAGTGTCGCAATAAAAAATGCTGTAAATAATAACGTTGAAATTAATTTTTTGAAAATAGATTTTTTGGACGAAGGGAATTATAAAGACTTAGCCGAATTCGATTTAATTATCAGTAACCCACCTTACATTCCTGAAAATGAAAAAAATATTTTAGATAAAAATGTAGTTGATTTTGAACCGCAGTTAGCTTTGTTTGTGCCGAACAAGAACCCATTAATTTTCTACAAAAAAATATTGATTTTTGCAGAAAATCATTTAGCAAAAAACGGAAAAATATTATTGGAAACGCATGAAGATTTTGCCATAATAACTTCAGAAATTTTTATTGCAGCAAAGTATGAAGTTGAAATAAAAAAAGATATGCAAGGAAAAGATAGAATGTTGCTTATTTATCGCTGCCAGTAACAGTTGCAGATGTTGTTGCGCCGAGCTTTCGGGCAATACGCATAACTTTTACAATTTCTCCCCATTGAGAAACTGAATCTGCATTTATAACCACTGCAGGTTTTACGCTGTCGCCTTCATTTATATATTTTCTAAGAACAGATTCCAACGAATCAATATTGATTTTTTTTGAGCCAACAAACATATTTTTATTTTTATCAACACTTACCACCACACTTTGCTTTTGCTTAGTATCACTCTTAGCTTTTGGTACACTCATCTTTATTACATTGGGGTTAGCCAATGTAGATATCATTAAAAAAAACATCAATAAAATAAACAAAATATCATTCAACGGACCGGTATCCACTTCTGAATGTTCATCTCTTAATTTGTTTCTTCTTAAACCCATGGAGTTAATTACGAATTACGAATGTGTGAATTACGAATTATGTACTGTCTTGTATCTTTAATCTTTTGTCTTGCCGCTAATGTCTTACATCTACCTCGTTGGTTCCTGCAAAATATCTATAAACTCACTACTTGCATTTTCCATTTTATTTGCCATTCTGTTAACCTGAGTATCTAAATAACTATAGCCTAAATATGCAAGCATACCAATAATTAAACCACTTGCAGATGTTATCAGTTTTATATACATCGCATCTGCAATCTGGCTTATAGAAGGATTGCTGATTGTGGCAAATTCTTTTAATAATATAACAAGCCCTACGATTGTTCCAACAAAACCAAACAAGGGTGCTATACGTGCAATAACAGAAAGTATGGTAATATTTTTTTCCATTTTATATAATTCCAACTTCCCAACATTCTCCATACTTTTTTCAATGGCATCAATTGGTTTGCCTATACGCTGTATTCCTTTATCAATCATTCTGCTGACCGGATTGTCTTTATTTTTTGCAAGACTTCGGGCGGCTGAAACATTGCCTCCGGTTATCTGGTCTCTGATGATGCTCATAAAATTTTCATCAGCAACATTGGCTTTTTTTATCACCAATAGTCTTTCAATAAAAACATATACCGCAAGTGCAAATAAAATTCCAAGAGGAATCATTATCGGTCCGCCTTTGCTCAACATACCAATAACAGATTCTGATTTTGCAGTAGCAGCCGCAACTGCAGCAGTACTGTCTACCTGTAAAAAAATATTAAACATATTTTGAAGGGTTATTTAGATGTTGTCTTAGTAATATTCTTATTCCTTCGCAATTAAAGGAAATTAAAATAGAAAAGCTTAAAAGAAATTGTTAATCTCCAAAAAATTAAAATGCCCCGTTTTTTAAACGAGGCATTATAAAGCGTTTTTAATATTATTTATTATCCTGTAGTTGCTGCATAGCCATAATCTGTCTCATTGTTTTTTCCATCCCATCACTGCTTCCATCAAGAAAAATTACATTCCCTTTTCCATATTCAGCAAAGTTTTTAATTGCCTCAACCCACATGCTAAATAAAATCACATTTGTATCAAGGTTAGCCTGTTTCATTTCTGTTGCTGCCTGGCTCATACCCTTTGCTACTTCTTCGCGGAACAGCGCCACGCCCTGACCACGCAATTGTGCGGCCTGTCTTTCTGCTTCAGCAGCAATTTTAATAGCATTACCCTCTGCTTCTGCCGCTTTTGTTTTTGTAATTAAAAGTGCCTGACCTTCATTTTCTGCAGCGGCTTTTAAGTTATTACTGGCCACCACTTTACTCATGCTCATTATAATTGCTTCGTCAAAAGTAATATCGTTTATCTGCAGATCCTGCAAATGATAACCCCAACTTTCCAAAGCTACATCAACCTGCTCTTTTACATTTTCAACAATATCTCTTCTTACATTTAAAACTTCTGCCTGTTTTTTTGTTGATACAAATGCACGAATGCTTCCTTCCACCGTTCTTATCAAAGCCTGCATTAAATCTTTGTCGCTTATAAATTTAAACGCTACTTTTTGAATTGTATCTTCCTGCTCGTTTTGTACAGAATACAACAACATCGATTTAAAATAAACATTTGCCTGGTCCACCGTTACCGCCTGAAACTCAAGTTCAACAGAACGGTTTTGAATACTTACTCTTTTAAATATCTGATCTATAAATGGAATTTTCCAGTTAAGCCCGGCACGTTTAATTCCTGCATATTTACCTAGTCGGGTTATTACTCCGATAGTGCCCTGGTTAATGGTAAACAGCCCGCTGGAAACAATGGCTAAAATAGGAATGAGCCACCAATAATCTCTTAGTAAATCCATAATACGTTGGTTTTTATTTAGTAGCAAGGTAGGTAATAAACATCAATGATAAGTTTGAATATCTACATCAAATAGTTATGCTAATTTTGAAATAGTTAATAAGAATGAAGATGAAAGTCGTAGGTTTTTCTTTTATAAAAGATGCAGTAAAAATGCAGTATCCTATTGAGGAAGCAATACGTTCTATTTTGCCTTTGTGCGATGAAGTTATTGTGGCGGTTGGTGCATCTACAGATGGCACTAGAGAACTTGTAGCAAACATTGATAAGAAGGTAAAGATTATAGATACTGAATGGGACTTTACATTGAGCGAAAATGGAAAAGTGCTTGCTTCAGAAACCGACAAAGCATTTAAACAAATACCTGCAGATGCTGATTGGTGTGTATATATACAAGGCGATGAAGTTTTGCATGAAGATGGGTATGAAGAAATAAAACATGCCATGCACAAATGGAAAGATAATAAAAATGTTGATGGACTTTTATTAAAGTATCGTCATTTTTTTGGCTCATATGACTATGTTGGTGTAGAATCCCACTGGTATAGAAATGAAGTAAGAATAATAAAAAATAGTAAAAATATTTACTCCTACAGAGATGCTCAGGGTTTTAGAAAAGATGACAATAAAAAACTGAATGTAAAAAAATTAAATGCTTTTATACATCACTATGGATGGGTGCAAAGCCCCGAGGTAATGAAATCTAAACAGGACTATAAAAATAAAATTTATCACAACGGCGAGTATGATGAAAACAATTTAGTAGTGCCTGATGATTATGCCAACAGTCTGGTTAATGCGCTAAAAATTTATGACCATACACACCCAAAAGTAATGCAGGCCCGCATTGACAATGTGCATTGGGTTTTTAATTACAACGAAACAAAAAATAAATTGTCTTTAAAAGATCATTTTAAAAATATAACTGAGAAACTTTTTGGAGTAAGGTTATTTGATTACAGAAATTACAAGGTTGTATAATAAATTTTAACCTTAATATTTTTAAGAAAGCTAAAAAAGATTTATTCCCGACCGGCTGCGGGATTGAAGTGGAAATACTTTTGTTAGGCACGAACAAAAGATTGGAAGGCAAAGCCCGAAATAATGATCCAAAAAGCTTTTCAGTTTACAGCCCCAAACCAATCCCAAATCCCGAATTCCTTATTAACTTTTCTCCTCCCACACCATGCACAAATGCACAATTGTTTCTGCAGCTTTCATCATATCGTTCACGCCAATCCACTCCTGTTTGCCATGTATATTTTGCATACCTGTAAAAATATTAGGGCATAGCAAACCCATGTAACTCAAGCGGCTTCCATCTGTACCGCCACGAATATTTTCCTGTATAACCACAAGACCACTGCGTTTTATGGCTTCGGCAGCATTTGCCACAACCTCAGGGTGCAGGTCTAAAACCTCTTTCATATTTCTGTATTGCTCAGTTTGCACATACTCAATTGTTACACCGGAATGTTTTGCCACCACAGTTTCTGCAATTTTTTTTAGCCTGTTGTGGTGGCTGAGCAAACCTTCTCTTGTGTAATCTCTTACAATAAAATTGACGGTCGTTTTTTCTGCAATACCATTTACAGAAACGGGATGTACAAAGCCTTCCCGCTTTTCTGTACTCTCCGGATTCCATTCGTTTTTAGGGAGCACATCTAAAATTTCTCCCGCAATTTTTATAGCATTTTTTAATTTATTTTTTGCATACCCCGGGTGTGCAATTACACCGTTAATAGTAATGGTAGCGCCATCTGCACTAAAAGATTCATCTTCCAAACTGCCCGCTTCTCCGCCATCTAGAGTGTAACCAAACTGCGCACCTACTTTTTGCATATCAATTTTTGCTACACCTTTTCCAACTTCTTCATCAGGCGTAAAAACAATTTTTATATCCCCATGTTTTATGGTTGGGTTGTCCATTAAATATTGCGCAGCCTGCATAATAATTGATACACCGGCTTTGTCATCGCCACCCAATAAAGTGTTGCCGCTTGCTGTAATTATATCGCCGCCAATTTGCGTTTTTAAATAGGGAGATTTTGCTACGCTTAAAATTTGTGTAGCATCATCAGGTAATGTAATATCAGTACCATCATAATTTTTATGGAGAATTGGTTTTACATTTTTACCGCTGCAATCCGGCGCTGTATCTACGTGTGAGCAAAAGCATATTGTGGGAATATTAAGTTTTTCGCTGTTGCCTGGTATTGTCGCATATACATAACCAAACTCATCAAGCTCCACATTTGAAAGCCCCATTGTTTGTAATTCTGCCGATAATATTTTACTTAAATCTTTTTGTTTTTCTGTTGTTGGAAAACTGTTGCTCTCCGGATCGCTCTGCGTATCAATTTGCACATACCGCATAAATCTTTCAACCAAAGCCTCTATATTTATCTGTATCATTATTGTTTTTTTTGTAAGTGTAAATTAGTAATTCGCTTGGTAACCTCAAGGACGCTAAGGCGCAAAGTAAATTTGATGGACTTTAAATAATATTTTGCCATCACTAAAAATTCACAATAAGAAAGCAGCCATAGGCTGCTTAAAAATTTGCGTCTTAGCGCCTTTGCGAAAAAATTATTGACCAATCTCAACTAACTCAATATCAAAAACTAATTCTTTTCCTGCTAAAAAATGATTGGCATCTAAAATAACTATGTCGTCTTTAACTTCTTTTACAACTACCGGAAAGGGTTGTCCCTGCTCATCACTAAGGGTAAGCTGTTGGCCAATTTCCAGCTTCATATCTGCAGGTACATTCTCTTTGGGAAACTCAATAATTGCTGTTTCGTCTATTTCGCCGTAGCCGTCCTTTGCTACAATATTGATTGTTTTTTTATCGCCTACTTTCATACCCGGCAATGCCGCATCAAAACCTGCAATCATTTGCCCTGCACCAACCGTAAATTCTAATGGAGCTTTACCGATAGACGAATCGAATTGCTCACCATTTGCTAGCTTACCTGTGTAATGCACTTTTACCACATCACCGCTTATAACTTCTGCCATAATTGTATTTTTTTAATAATTATTTTATAAGGATGTAATTTAATTAATAAGAACATGCAGTCATTTAAAAATATACCGCAACTTTATAAAATGAAGCTACAATTATTATTTATTGCCCTTTTAGGAATTATTAATTTAAATGCCACCGCACAAAATCGAAAAAATCAGATTATTACAGGAGCTGATAGAATGGAAATTTATTTACCATTACTAAAAGGCAAGAAAGTAGCTGTTTTTGCCAACCAAACAAGTACAGTTGCCGGTTTACACTTAGTAGATACTTTAGTAAAACGAGGAATAAATGTGGTAAAAATATTTGGACCAGAACATGGCTTTAGAGGCACTGCAGATGCGGGTGAACATGTTGTAGATGGCATTGATAAAAAAACCGAATTACCTGTAATAAGTTTATATGGCAATCATAAAAAACCGACCGAAGATGATTTTAAAAATGTAGATGTAATGGTTTTTGATATACAGGATGTGGGCGTACGATTTTACACATTTATATCATCTTTGGAATATGTGCTGGAAGCCTGTCTGGAAAATAAAAAATCGCTTTTAATTTTAGATAGGCCAAATCCTAACGGTTTTTATGTGGACGGACCGGTGTTACAACCTTCGTTTAAAAGTTTTGTTGGCATGCAATCTATTCCTATTGTGTATGGTATGACGATGGGTGAATATGCTTTAATGCTTGCGGGGCAAAACTTATTATCTGACAAGGCAAATAAAAATTATAGCTATAGAAAAAGCATTGAAAATACCGGTGATATTTTTTTGGTAAAAGTAATTGCATGCAAAAATTATGATCACAACAGCAAATATGAATTGCCTGTAAACCCCTCTCCTAACCTTAGAGAAATGCAATCAATTTATTTGTACCCTAGCACCTGTTTTTTTGAAGGAACAGTTTTAAGTGAGGGCAGAGGGACGGATAAACCATTTCAAATTTATGGGCATCCCACGTTGCCAAAAAATTTATTTTCTTTTACGCCAAAACCAAATGAAGGCGCTAAAAGCAGCAAATGTTTTTATCAACTCTGTTATGGCTGGAACTTATCGGGAAGTATAGATGAAACTTTGAAGAAAGTAAATAATCGTATACAATTGAAGTATTTAATTGAGGCCTATAAACTGTTCCCGGATAAAGACAGTTTTTTTCTTGCAAATAAGTTTTTTAATAAACTTGCAGGAAATGATATTTTAATGAGTCAAATAAAAAAAGGAACATCAGAAAAACTTATTAGAAAAAGTTGGGAAAAAGATTTGACTAAATTTAAAGCAACAAGAAAAAAATATTTATTGTATAAAGATTTTGAATAAAAGACTCTCATTTTATAAACTCTCCCACATAAAGTTTCGGAGCTACCTTTACATGTATGGTTGATAATTTTAAAGATTTACGAATTGTTTTTATGGGTACGCCTGAGTTTGCTGTCGCAAGTCTAGATGCGTTGGTAAAAGTAGGTTGCAATATTGTGGGCATAATCACGGCTCCTGATAAGCAGGCGGGCAGAGGTTTACAGCTTCAACAAAGTGCAGTTAAAAAATACGCAGTAGAAAATAACTTACATATCCTTCAACCTGAAAAATTAAAAGATCCTGCGTTTATTGAAGCCTTAAAAGAATTAAAAGCAGACGTACAGGCAGTCGTTGCATTTAGAATGCTTCCTGAGATTGTGTGGGACATGCCACCACTCGGAACAATAAATGTGCATGGTTCTTTACTGCCACAATACAGAGGTGCTGCTCCCATAAATTGGGCGGTAATAAACGGCGAAAAATTTACAGGAGTTACAACTTTTAAACTTCAACAGGAAATTGATACCGGTAACATTTTGCTTTCAGAAAAAATAGCCATTGAAGAGGATGACAATGCAGGAACTGTGCATGATAAATTAAAAGAAGTGGGTGCAGCTTTGCTGGTTAAAACTATCCTATTAGTAGCTGATGATAAGCTTGTCGAAATACCACAACAGGAATCAGCTGAAGAAATAAAACATGCTCCAAAACTTTTTACCGAAACAGGCAATATTGACTGGAATAAAAATGTAGAAGAAATTTATAATCTTATTCGTGGTTTATCGCCCTACCCTGTGGCATACACAAAACTTCATAGTAAAGTCCTAAAAATATTTGCAGGAGAAAAGTTATTAGACAAGCCAGACATTTCACCGGGCACATTTAAGACAGATGGAAAAAACTTTCTGCAATTTGCGGGCGCAAATGGTTACATCAATGTTACCACAATACAATTGGAAGGAAAGAAAAAAATGGAAATAAAAGAATTTTTAAGAGGATACAGATTTCCAAAAACAGTAACCTAAAGACCTGATCAATAATTTATTTTACAATTAAAATTTGTGCTGTTATCTGCTCCCAAAGCGTCTGCTGCAGCACTGCTTATCCTTACAGTTAATTCATTATTCTGTTTTAAATCAGGCATTACATCAAGGACTTTTGCGTAGACAAATTTTCCATTCGCAGGGTTGGTAATTTTTACAATGCTGTTTTGCTCTGCTATATTGTGCAGGCAATAATATTTCCCATCTTCCCAGCCACTGGTACTTTTAAAAATTCCTGCAGTACCACTTTCCCCCTTGCCGGTATTATTAAATCCAGATTTAAAAAATCCTTCTTTATCATTGCTGCTTGCGGTTATTTTTTCTGTAATTACAGTTTTTGCAGCAGGCTTTTCTATCACAGGCTCAGCTTTTCTTTCGACTGCAATTTCCTGTTTCATTTTTTCTTTACGCTCTTCCACCTTAGCTATTTCTTTGGGCTTTGTTATCACTTTTTCTTTTACAACAACTGACGCAACATCTTCTTTTGGCATTTTTGTTCCCTTTTGTGCAAATGCAGAAAGCTCTTTTTTTACCTTTAAATAGCCAACAATTAAATTTTGTCCTTCATTGAGATCATCTGAACTTAAATTATTCCATTTTTTTAAAGATGCTGCAGGTACTTTACCAAACTTGTTGCTTACTTGAAAAAGCGTTTCGCTTGCTGCAACTTTATGATATACAGGAACAGCAATTTCATCTACTGCAACATTGTTTGTTTGGGTAAAATTTGTTGGTTTTAAAGGAACTTTAATTGTCTGTCCAATACTTAACCCATTTTCCAAAGTAAGTTTATTAAATGGCGCAACATCCTTTGGGCTTATGTTATAGAGCCTTCCTATACTGTAAAAATTCTCCTTTGGTGCTGCAGAATGATTAATATAAATGTTAGAACCGGAACCTTCAACTATCAAAGCGTTTTGTTGTGCTTCTGCAAAAAACGGAAGTAATAATAATATTAAAATGAATTTTTTCATAACAGAAATATATATTAATTATTCAGATTTAATTTGAAATGTTTAGTTACAAAGATGCAAAATTCGCTGCATAAATACACAATATTACTTGTTAAGAAATAAGAGTCCCTTTAAATGATTTTATAAATATATAGCAAAGAGTTATAATGCAAATAGGTTAATGTATAAAACACATAAACTAATAAATAAAATTAATTCAGAATGCAAAACTAAAAAGGTTTTTAGCTGGATTTGTATAAACCAAAAATATTTTAACCCTTCTGTTTTTTGCTCTCCCTTTTTCAGTGGTATTCTCCGAGACAGGAAATGTAGATGCTTTTCCGTAAGCAAAAACATCTTCTTTTAAATCAGGTCTTTTATTTAGAAGATAAAATTTTACGGCATTGGCTCTTTCATAGGATAAAGTGATATTACGCTGTTCAGTACCTGTACTGTCTGTATGGCCTTCAATTGTTATTCCTACAACTTTTTTTGTTTCCAGATTAAATATCAAACTATCTAATAATTTTTTAAATATAGGTTTTAAAATAGATTTATCTGTCTCGAAATAAACGCCGGGTACAGTAACGGTGTCAGTAAAAATCTTCGCCTCATTGTCTACCAACACAAGTTCTGTATGTCTAAGATTTTGATTGTATAGCTTATCTGTGTTTAATTTAAAATCAGAACAAATTGCTTGTGGTATTACAGGTTCAAAAACGATATCATCAATAAAATAAAAAACATCCCCTCCCTTATTCATTCTTTGGTAAGGGGAAAAATCAAACTTTTCTTTAGCAAGATTACCTAACAAACAAAATTTTTCTTCACCCGTGGCTGTATAATTTTTTTCAACATAATTCCATCCACCAAGTTCATTTACAATATCCTCATCGGAAATATGAATGGATGATTTTACATTATCTGCAGAAAAATTAGCGGAGGTAAATTCATTTTTCTGAAAATAAAAATCCATTCCATAAAAAGTATTGCCCGCTGTATTTACATAAAAAGAAAGCTTATAATTTTTCCCTTTTTGTAATGGGCAGCAAAACATTGTATAAACAAACTGTCTTTTTTTTTGAGGATCGTAAATATTTTCTATCGGTAAAATAAGTAAGTCTTTTCCGCTAAATGGCTTGGGGACTATGTTTGGGGTGAAAAGTGGTGTGGCAGATGGCTTTATATAAAACCATGCTTCAGAAGCACAATCCTGATGGTATTCTGTACAGTTATTTAATTGCTCAAAATCTGAATTGGCAAAAAGATTCTGAGCTTTTAATTGAGGAGAAGTAAAAATAAATATCAAGAAAATAATTGGCAATCTTAA
>Ga0209724_1002828_pt1 | contig 14582 bp, 11 predicted proteins | sample grotaG_FD_184143 | JGI IMG/M metagenome (GOLD analysis project Ga0209724, IMG submission 184143) | Glacier valley bacterial and archeal communities from Borup Fiord, Nunavut, Canada, to study Microbial Dark Matter (Phase II) -... | ecosystem: Environmental > Aquatic > Freshwater > Ice > Glacier ...
GGTAAGATAAGGCAAAATGGTTGCGCTGCGAACGAGCTTTGCGACATTCGCATTTCTCAATACCAGTCAGTTACTTTAGTTCGCGATGAAGTTATTCGACTTGCCAGCGCATCGCATTCTCGTCTTGAATGAAATCCGCCGAGTCACAACTGAGGTTATTGGTAATAACCCATTCAATGTCGCCGTTTGAGGCCACCAGCTTGAATAACTTCACTTTGAAAGGCACTTCCTTGAGCTTAACGATTTGTCCTTGCTCAAATTGCGCATCGTTCCAACTTAGCTCTTTGAGATCAATGTAACCACCCTCTTTAGTAAGGCGCACCTTACGATTGCTCTTGAGAGCAGTAATAAAGTAGTGGTTTAGGCGGTGGATAAATTTTAGATTGTCTACCCCACCATACCAACTATCAAACAAGATGGTTTGAGCTTGGAGGCGTTTATCGGCGATTGCCGCCATTAACATCTGCCGAAAATGAACATTCTTGTTCTTGCCATCACTTTCGGGGCTATAGATGCGGTAATCAATCGGGTAGTAATCCGTTCCAGCACTATGTACCAGATTGACGACCCCAATGCCCCGCACCAAACCGTGTTCGTTACCGCTATATTGGCGTTTAACCAGTTCGATTTTCTGGCTAAAGCGTTTGTCTTGGACGCTATCGTCCACAATCAAATAGCTTTGGCGGCTATCTTGCACTAAGGGTTGCACTAGCTCCCATAAGTGGTGAGCAGTAATTTTTTCTCTTTGCAAATAGTCTGTAATCGCATCGTGGCTCACCCCTTTAAGGTGGTTCGCTAAGTTGCTGCAAGTGTAATTAACCGGGGTACTTATCAAGTATTCAATATAGTTTCGTTTAGTTATCATGTTTTTAGCTTACCATTTTTGGCAAGCTCTTATCCAAGCGAAAGTCCTAGATATAAAGAATAAGCGCTGGAAAGTTTCGTCTATCAGATTCCTCGCTGTAATAACCTTCAGGTATTGATCCATAAAGCGGGCAAGATATTGAGTAATTAACCCCAGATTAGCCACAGGCCCTTCATCACGTACTTTTTTATCGTCCAACTCCGCTAAATCAAACATCTTTTTGAAGTATTCAAAACCACAAACACGGTAAAAAAGGTCGAGGACATTCCAATCAACCGAAGTAGCGCGGGTAAGTACATACTCTAATGGGAAAGGGTGACCTTCAGAAGCTACTTTCTTGGCAGTATTCTCAAAAGCTCGACTCATTAGACGCTTACGAGCAACTTCAGAAATTTTTGGCGCATTTATCAACTCGCGCTTCATTATGTCTATGTTATAAGGAGCACGCAAATCCCACCCTTTATTCTGCACAACTCCGACTAAAGAACGATAATCGGCGACGGCAGTTGCCAGTTCACTTTTGCGGCCCTGCACATAGTGAGCCAGTTGTGGGTCCTGCCTCAAAAGTGCCGCGCCAGTATCTCTAGCAGTATCCAGCCAGCGATGGAATTCATTATAATCCGACCCGCCATAATCGCCTCGATCCGGTTTTCCAAAAATCTGGCTGAAAATACCAAATATAGCCGTAGACTCCTCTACTTCGAGAAAACGTCCGGCACGTGGTGCGTATACTTTAAGACCGTGACCTTCGAGTGCCTCGATCATCCTCTTGACCGCAACGACCTTGACGCTGGGGAAAAGAAAAGCTATCTGGTTAGGGTCTTCAAACTTACCCTCGTCCAATAACCTCTTGACGAACTCGGCAATTTCAACGCAAACCTCTTCAGTCTTTTTCGGGGCACTCGCAACTACTGCACTACCTGAATCGGTACTATGAGACTGGATATTTTTCGTGACAACCCGATAGTGTTCATTCGCCGAACCGGGCTTACTCCAGTCACAGGTAGGATGACCAATAAACCTGCTGAATCACCGCACGGATAAATCCGGCGGGTTCTTTTCCTTTGATACCGCCTTTACCTTATTCAAAACAAGGTTCTTAGCGGCAGTGGGGATAAGACTTTGGGGCAGACGCGCTCTAGCACGGGTCAGACCCATGCTTTGGGGGAATTCTTCCCCCGCACTCGCACGTTGGTTTAAGCTGTCGGTTACTGCCATCAGGCGCGATTCCACACCTTCCCATTTAAGGGTAGCCGACAGGATTTGAGTTTCAAGGTCAACCTGAGACGCAAGCCAGGCACTATACAAATCTCTTTGCACCGGGCCAAGCCCACATTCGCACTTGTGCCAACGCTGGGACAAGGGCTTTTTGGTCAGGCTTCCGCAAGCGTGGCATAGTTGGGAAAGTCTGGTATTGTAGGTAGAAAATTCCAGGAATGTTCCGCCAGTCCTTGCAACCGTGCGTTTCAGTTTCTCCACGAACATTCCCGGCCCTCTGGTACCCACACTCTTTCCATACAACTTTTGCCAGCCTTTGTAGCTGACCTTTTCGGTTTTGATAACATTCCCGCCTCGTACCAACGAATTCGCCAGCGCACCATGAAGGCTCTTTCGCTGGGCCGCCAGCTTGCGGTCAGTGGTAGCCAGTCTACGACGGGTAGTTTGGTAACTGTGGCTACTCATCCAGACCAATGGCTTGCCCCGTTTTATCCGCCCTTTTTGGTCAAAATTGGCGGGATTACCCGCTCTACGCTTTCTATCAAGTTTTCGTTGCAACCGGCGTTTGGCTGTTGTTTCGGGCATTATTTCAGCACAAAACAGTTCCAGTCTGGCTTCCTCACCGTCCTGAGATACTGCCGCGATAGTTGAAGGGCCAATGTCCAGCCCGATAACCGCACTTCCCGGTGCATTTTTGGGCTTCTGGTAAGATTTACCCTCTATCACCAGTTGGACATAATAACGCTGGCCTTTGCAGTCCGCCCCTTCCGCTCTTGGGCTGGAAGCAGGGCGTTTGACTAACCGGGCGTACTTAATCTTTCCCGCCTCCCTGAGACCGTGATAAACCACCGGGTCTGTCCAATTAAGCAGGGTGGACACTACCAGTTTGCCCCAGACCAAAGTGCCGCTATTTTCTTCCAGCACAAAGCGGAGTCCCTGTTTGTTGGTTTTGCCTTCCAGGGAGTCCAGACCCCGGCCTTTGCTTCTGAACCTGACCTTTTTAGCCTTGCCGAAAACTACCCGGTCAGTCGCCCGAAAAGCGCGGGTAGCCAGAGTTTGAGCGGTATTAGCATCAAGATGTTCGGCTATCCAGTTAGTCCGGGCAGAAGTAGCGAAGGCATGCAGGGCATATTCGGTAAAACCGTACTGAGAACGGGCTTCTTTGAAAGCGGCCCGTCTTTGTTCTTTGTTCTCAGGAGTTTTGGAAATGGCACGAGCGGCTTGATATTCGGGACTATTTCTGAGGGTTTTGAGCCGTTTGGTTGCATCGGAAAGCATAGCATTATACAGATTGCGGCCCGCCTCAAAGCGGGAGCGGATTATCTTGCTTTGGCCTGGACTTACCTTGAAGGCATGTTCGAGAATGAAACTGGGAGTTTTAGTACGCTTGCTCATACTCTATTAATCCGACAATCCAGGCTTATAGTGCCATTAGAATCTCTTTATTTGGCTCTGTTTATTAGCGGCGTTTCCGCCCCACGAATAAATTCGGGGGCTACCACGCCGTTCTTTCGGTGTATAAAGCAAAACTATTATCGCATTTCGGTCAGATTTGGTAGGTAGTACGTTAAGTACGAAGACGACTGTACATGTCCACCCCTACCTATCAAAATATAAGTCGGAATTATGTCCATGCTTCAAATACCTCTGTTATTTCTATCCACTTTTCGCCCTGGTAGAATCATATTCTCCAGTGAGAGGTAGTATACACAGATTCCAAACTGCCAATTTAGCCTCTAAAAAAGGTTTTTTAGAACTGTTTCACCATTTACTGTGGTCGTACCAAACCCCATTTTCATCGAAAAATAACAAGCCAGACTAATCACGAAATAATAAAATCACATTTTGAAAGTATATTTTATGAATTTTGCTCTTGACGCTTCAAATGACAGAATACCAAACGAAACAATTTACTCTCAAGGATGAGACCACGGGTTCGAATCCCGTATGCGCTACCATCTCTCCCCTCAAAACTTCAACAAACCCAACTGCTTTTATTTATAACTATCTTTTCCCTGTAATTCTGAGCGAACTTGAAGAATCTTGCTATAGCAAAGTTTTAATTTCGGTCATGGTTATATACCTAATGCAATTCCACAATAGGTGTTGGGCAAAGGGGGATTTAACTCCCTCTACCTATGGGAGAGGGTTGGGGTGAGGGGTTCGTTGTCGCATCGGTGCTACCGGGAAAGCATCTGGTTATTCCTGTACTGGTGCATCCTGGATATTTTTCCCCAACCAGTTTTGGAGGTCAGACGCTCCGGTGAAATCCAACAAAGCCTCCCCCAATTCTTCAAGTTTCTCCAGAGGCATCGCACTAACCTGCTGTTCTACCTCAGACCCGATTTCCCCGACTCGCCGCTTTAACAGGCGAAGGATTAGGGTTGCCGCCTCTTCCTGCTTACCTTTCTCAATGCCTTTCCGTTCAATACTGGTCACATAGGTCATTTTTTCCACCTCCTCTAACTTACTTAATTCTTCCTGGAAAACTAGCTCAAGCTTTTCTGGTAGGTTAATCGCCCAATCCAAAAACTGGAATAATTGAATTACTTGTTCCCGGCTGTAGGCCCTGTGGTACAACTCTCGCACCAGCCTCAATTTCCAGTTCAGTTGCTCCTGTGGCTGTTTCTCCTGTTGGGCTTTCAAATGGGCCATTACAATTATCGCAAAGGGGTTTGCGTTGCTTTCCAAAACCACCCAATTCTGATAATAATCCAGCACCTTTACCGCCGGAAACTCGAAAGTCAGCGAAAAGCCCCACCGCTTGACCTGGTACTGTCCCGGCCTGTATTTGGCACTGGCATCGGTCAGAAGTGCCAGACTGACTACCTCAGCCTGATAGCGGTCACGAATTCTATAATAATACTCGAACATTCGCTTCTCAAACTCAGGGTCGGAATAACCTTGCACCTCAATATGGATTAAGAGCCAGGTTTCAGTCCCATCCGAGAGAAATACTTTAACCAGTTTATCAGCGAAGCGTTTGCCAGTTTCGCTATCTTTGGTTATTTTTTCAAGCTCTTTGTCAAGGAACTCATAACCCCTTTTCCAATCAATATCCTGATGAACTACCGGAAAGAAAAAGGCTATGGCATTCTCGAAATAAGTATCAAGAGCTTCCTTCCAAAAAGTATCCTGTTCGGCGGTCAACGTTGTCTCCGTTCTATGCTGGGTTTCTGGCTCAAATTCTATCACAATACACGCGATAATCTACATACAATCCGGCGGTACCATCCAAACCTGCCAGGTGGTCAGGGAAGGGGGCTAGGGGGTTCGGGTTAGTTGGCTCGTGAGTTCAGAGTTAGGCTAAGATTTCACCCCTCATAATAACCTATAAGCGAGCTTCTCCCTGCTAGGGAGAGGGAGTAATACCTTCCTTTGCTCAATACCTAATGTGTTTCTACATTAGAGTAACAAGCGAGGTGAATTCTTAGCTGAGGGCTGATAGCTGACAACTTTTAGGAATTGTACCGCCACTTGTAATAATGCTGCCCGATATTGCCCATCTCCACCTGCCAGGGCGCGGCGTTAGCGGGATTATAGGTGAGGGCGCGGCGTTGGAATAGCTGCACCAGCACATGGGCGGCCTTCCCACCGACGGTTACATCTACCCAGAACGGCTCGGTCACAGGATAGCCCAGCACAAAAACCCAATCGTTAATGCCACTACGGGCGGGGTCGTTCATCCAGTTCCAGAATGCGTCCGGGATATTGTGGCCCAACTCGGTGTTATAGTGAATGTTGGTCACGCCAGCCGAATTGCCCACCGACATATCGCCAAAACTGTTGAGCTGAGCGGTTACGGCCTGTCCCGTGCGGTCAGAAGCTCGGCGGGACTGTTCCAAACCGGGCAGAGAGGTCAACGAGTTAAAAGTGGCATAGGTGGGGCCGCTGCCGGGGTCGCCCGCCACCGAAACCTGCGCCGGACTACGCTCCTCATAACGATTATCACCCGTCTGCATTCGACCCGAAACCAGTTCAATCGTCAACAAACCGTTGGTCACAAACCATTTAGAGCTACGGTCAGCCTGGGGCGCGGTCACTTCCATGCGGCTTTTGTCGAAATATTGCACGGTGCGCCAGCCGTCCGGCCCCTCGGCGTAGCTCTCTTGCAAACCAGAGGTAGTAGGCGATGGCCCCCAAATCCAGCCGCGTCCGCTATTCCCCTGTGCGGTGGCTTCGTCGTTGGAACGCCACAGGTTTTCGATTTCAGCATAGGCATATTTCGGGCTATTATCGTTAGTCCAGCTTTTCAGGGCGTTGGTAAGTGGCACATTTGCCCCACGCGGATATAGCAGGTAGACCGTGCCACCCGACCCCTCTTGCCAGGCACGCTCGAAGGCAGCGCGGGGGTAAACAATCCGCACATTTTGGCCTTTGCGGGGGTCGGCGGCAGGGTCGTTGACAATCGGATTGCCGTTACTATCAAACCCCCGCATCACCAGCAAATGTCCGTCGGTGGCGGAGATTGGCGAACCCGGCAACCGTCCCGGCGTATAGGCCACACTGACGATAACTGGCAAACCCGCCGTTATCCAACTTTCGACCTGCACCAACGAGTGGAAACGGCTGACATAGCCATATAACCCATCAGGAAGGCCGTTGGCAGCGTAGGCCACATTAAAGGGCCAGTTGCCGTTGCCCCGGTAAATCCAGTCATAGGTTGACCCGGCAACCTGTGGCACACTCTGGTTTAATCCTGAAATAGAATATTTATCTCCGAGATATGCCATCACCATTGAGAGCGAGGTGGGGCTACACCAGACCTCCCCGCCATCTGGGTAAATCATCTGGCTGCGTTGCGGCACATCCAAATCCTTGCCCCATGCGGTGCGGGGTGAGGCTAAAGCCGGGCTTGTGCCGTTTCGGACGGTGCTGACCGACACCCGCCGCAACACAGGCGCAACCGCCAAATTATTGCTAAATAAAGTAACTTTCACCTGAAACGCCTCAGCCCGGCTGCTAAGGGTCAGGGTATCGGTTTCGACCCGCCCGTCAGCATCGTTTTGCCCGTCCAGGCTGTGCCGTTTTATTGTCGAGGTATCGCTGGCCCAGATGCCCATCGTGTAATATTTCGACCAGTGCCCCTTCACCAACGCTCGTAATTTCAGTTCCAGCCATGTGCCAGTGGGAGTTTCGGCGTTCCAACTAACGATGGCGTTATCGAAGCCACCCGCCGAGCCATAGTAGGGTGCAATTGCCTCCCCATAACTATAATTCCCTCCGTTATAATAATTCCCGCCCTTGTAGTCACCTGCACCGTAGGGGTCACTGCCGTTTTTAGCGGAGGCCGAGTCAAGCGTCAGGGCCGGGATACGAGCAGTATCGCCCAGCTTAACCCCATCTAATCGCCAGCCCGCCCAATCCTGCGCGTTGGCTTGCGTCCAGAGTTCGCTGGAACGGCTGTTATCGGCAGCAATCGCCACCGGAGCGTCAATAACACTGCCAATTAGACCCACTAATATAAGATTAACCACCAGGACACCAAGACACCAAGTTTTTTTCATATTTTGGCTCACAATATATTTAAGTTGTTGGTTGTCAGTAGGAACTATTCGTAGGGGCGGTTCGCCTGTCCCTCCTGTACTCAGGGGGACGAACCGCCCAGAATTATTCACCAGGAACAACATCCTGTTTATCCTGTCCATCCTTGTTAATTTTCTTCTTCCGACAGCCGACGACTGGTCAACCCGGTAAGAATTCCATAAAAACGTTATTGCTCAACAGGCGACCCCGCACCGTCAGGCGCAAAATCTTATCCTGCCCCTCATCTAATTCTTCGACCAGATCCCAGCCCAGCATTTTTGCCACCACACCGGGATATAATTCTTCCAGCGACTTACCAAATTCCTGCTCGATTCGGCTCAGGCGCAAACCTTCGTTCAGGCGTAGGGCTAGAATAACGCTGTCGGCCAGTTTCAGGGCGGGGGTGATGGGCTCGGCCTCGGTCAGGTCAATTACGCTCTGGCCTTGCCGCAACCGCTTGATATATTCCTGGGGCTGTTTCAGCACGGCGTAGCGATAACCCCCATACGACGAATGTGCCCCCACCCCCAAGCCGATATAAGATTCGTTGTGCCAGTAAACCAGATTGTGGCGACTGGAAAAACCGGGTTGAGCAAAATTGCTGATTTCGTATTGCTGAAACCCTGCCGCCGCCAGCTTTTCCAGACCAAGCAGGTACATATCGGCAAAATTATCTTCGTCTGGTATCTGGATTTTGCCTGCCGTCACCCCCCGCCCCAGCGAGGTATTTTCTTCCACAATTAGGCCATACATCGAAATATGTTCGGGCTGTAGCGAAAGGGCTACCTCTAAACTCTTGCCCCAACTCTCCAGAGTTTGCCCCGGCAAACCATACATAAAATCCAGACTGAGGTTATCAAAACCCGCCCGTCGCGCCAGTTCAAACGACTCCAGAGCTACCCGACTATCATGGCTGCGACCCAGCTTTTTCAGGGCGGCATCCTCGAAAGTTTGCACCCCGTAACTCAGGCGGTTTATCCCCAGGCTTTTGATAGTGCGCAGGTTTTCCAAAGGCAACGTGCCGGGATTGGCCTCTAAAGTTATTTCCGCTCCGGGCTTAATAGTGGCGAAACGGGTGATAGCCTTGAGAATTCTTTCCAGCAGCATGGGCGGCAATAGCGAAGGCGTACCCCCCCCGATAAAGATTGTCTCTATTTCTAACGGTTGACGGGTCGGGTTGGTTTCTGGGACAAGCAGGGGCAAGGGCGCAAGCGGGTTATAGCGACCCTCCGCAATCGCCGCCATCGTCCGAGTAATTTCGTCCGCCAGCGATTTGGTATAGCTATCGAATAAAAAACTGAGGTTGGTGTAAATGTTAAAATCGCAATAGGTGCAGTGAGTACGGCAAAAAGGGATATGCAGGTAGAGGCTTAAACCTTTATTTTTAAGTTCCATTCCGTCCAGTCTTTGAAAATTTAGCGTAAACCTAACCCCCTTCCCGACTATGGTTTAAGGAGCGGACAGGTTCATTAAAATCAATTTTAGGCCATTGGGATAATCTAGCAAACCTAACCCCCTAACCCCCTTCCCTAAAGTGGAAGGGGGAATAGAATTCTTCACTCGTTACTCGTTACTGATTTGTCTACCTCGTCCAGCACGCTTTCGGGTTCTTCGCCGGACTCGATCCGCTCCATCGCTTCGTCAAATTCCGGGCCAAAATTCTCGCCCACTTCCCGGCTCATATTTTTGGCCCACCGCGCCACACTCCTGGGGTCATCTTCGTCTACCCCTGACAACATTTTATCAAATTCGTAAATCTCCTGGCCTTCGTCCGCCGCCCGGGAGAAGGCAAAGCGCGAGAAAAGTTTCCGCAAGGAGTTACTTCCACAGCGTGGGCAGCTTAAATCGCCACCCTTTTCGGCCTGAGAGATTGAGCGGAAAAAGACACTGCTTTTTTTATTACAACTGTTGCAACGGTATTCGTAGATGGGCATATGTTTAGAATAAAGGAGTCAGAATAAAGGAGTAAAAATGTTAATTCCCCCTACTTTGTAGGGACACGATGTAACGTGTCCGGGGTCTAGGGGGTTAGGTTTCTTAAACTACCCCCGTGCCAGGGCGCGGAGACCACGCCCCTACACATCAGTACAGGGCAGGCACGGAGACCTGCCCCTACAATTATTCTGACTTCTGACTTCTGACTCCTTGCTCCTTGTTTAACTTCCGGGGCTTGACGCTGACACTTTTGTCGTTGAGATACGTCACTAGACCGGGATGGGGGCCTTTCACCTTTCGCACGAACTTTTGAGGGGCATAGGTCACTTCCACTCTGGTGCTGGCCTGACCTTTAGAATAGTATGCCGCCAATGCCGCCGCTTCTAGCAGGGTTTTTTCCGGCACATCCCGCCCCGCCGTTTTGACGATTACATGTGAACCAGGCATCCCGCGTGCGTGCAGCCACAAATCCACTTTGTCACCAATCTCAAAGGTAACGAATTCATTATGCTGGGCACTCTTGCCAATGTAAATAATAAAACCGTCGCTGCTGGTGAAGCTGGGAGTCTGGGGCAGGCGGCGTTTCTTGGCCTTGACCACTTTACCCTTGCTTTCGACCTTGCCATAACCCGCCTCGGCTAGTTCGGCCTTGATATTAGCAACCTCATCGAAACTTTCGGCTAGTTCTAACTGTGTCAACATCTCATCCAGATAATCCAGCTCAAGATTGGTTTCGGCTAACAGTTCCGGCACACCCGCCAGAGCCTTGCGCGCCTTGTCATATTCACGGAAGTAACCCTGCGCCACCTCGCTAGGGGTACGGTCAGGGTCAAGGGCCACTTTCAGCCCATCAACCACTAATTCTTTCATGTCGGGCTCAATCTCGTAAAGATGAGCATAAATCGCCTCACCCTTGTGCTTCATCAGCTCGGCACTCTCGGCCCGTTTCAGCGACTCTTGCATCGAAGCGGCCCGATATTGCAGCTTGTCGCGGAATTCGGCAATCTTATTGGCAATTTCCTGCTTGCGTTGAGCCTGTCCCCCCACCGATTCGGTCTGGCTGTAATATTCTTCTACCGCCTGACTGATAGAGTCAATCGGTTCTGGCTCAAGCCCTTCCTGACGAAATTGGCGCAACTCGTAGGGGGCAAAAGCTACAATCTCACCCTCGCTATCCCGCACGATAGACGAGCTCGGTTTGGGCGGGAAGTTAAAGGGCGATAGTGGGCGTAGTAAATCCTTGAGTTCGGTATAAAGGCCATCCCACTGCTTGAATTGAGCCAAAGTTGCCCCTTCCGGCGGTAGCTCGCTGGCGGTGGCAAAACGGTAGGCCGCTTCCCGTCCAAGTTGGGGACTGACCCCGCTAAAGGTTGTCACCAGCGTTTGCCAGAGGGTCGCTTCAGGCTTTTGTTCGCGCAGCTTATCCAGCAAAGTAGCGAAACTGGCAGGGGACTCCAGGTGAAAGGGTTGTTTATCCTGCGGCGGCGGAGTTACGTAGGGCTGGTGGGGCAAGATTACCCGGTAACGGTTGCGCCCGGAGGCCACCCGCTTGATCGCGTCAATAATAATATTATCTTCGCTTAACAATAAAGTGTTGCTATACCGCCCCATCATCTCGCAGACGATTTTGCTCTCGTAGATTTCTAGTTCTTCGCCTTCTGGTTCGCCCGGCTCGTCGTCACCATCTTCGTCCCGTTCGTCCTCGTCGGGGTCGCTACCTGGCATGCCCCCTTTGGCGGTAAATTGGGGACGTTTGCCCACCGGGAATTTCTTGGAGACGGTGATAATAATAATCCGCTCAAAGGGAATCTGCTCGACAGTGGTAATAATGCCATAGCGCAGGTAACGTTTTAGCACCAGCATAAAGCCGTTGGGGTCGCCTGGCATTTGGCTGGCTTTCTCGCGCAGCAAATGAAACCGGGCATTTTGAGCGTCCGCGCTCATCAGGAATTGCACCCGCCGCTTGAGGCTGGGATTATAAACCTCTAACACCAGGCTCAATGGCCCGGTGGGGATAATTTTTTGTATTCGGCAGCCCCGAATCTGTTCTTCGGCCTCGTTACGGATAGCCGCCAACGCCAATGCATCAATTGTCAAAAGTTACATCACCTTTTATTATTACCGATAAAGGGCGACCAACAGGCCGCCCCTACGAATTTCCCTTGTCCAAAGCGAGATTAGCCTAGACAACCCCTCACCCTAACCCTCTCCCCTGAGTACAAGGGAGAGGGAACAAAACCGCCCCTACGAATTTTCCAACCCCTGACCCTCAACCCCTATCCCCTATCCCCCATTTGATTGCGCCCGCCCAGGTTGCCTTTAAGTTTATTATGGGCTTGCAGTAAAACTTCCTCGGTTTCGTCCCAGCCCAGACACTTATCGGTAACTGAAACGCCATATTTCAGTTGCGATAGCTCTTTAGGGATGGATTGATTACCTTCGTAAAGATTACTTTCCAGCATCAGCCCGATGATTGAGCTATTACCCTCCACAATCTGGTTGACCACGTTTTTCAGCACCAGCGGTTGAAGCTTATGGTCTTTGAAAGAGTTGGCGTGACTACAATCTACCACAATATTGCGGGGCAGTCCGGCTTTGTTCAGGTTTTGTTCGCAGATAGAAACGCTAACCGAGTCGTAGTTGGGCCGCTCGCTACCACCCCGCAACACCACATGCCCATACTTGTTGCCTCTGGTGCTGATAATCGAGGTGCGCCCTGTCTGATCCATCCCAAGGAAGCTATGGGGACGCAAGGCCGATTGCAAAGCGTCTACCGCCACCTGGATACTGCCGTCTGTGCCATTCTTAAAACCGACGGGCATACTCAGGCCGCTTGCCATTTCGCGGTGAGTCTGGGACTCGGTAGTGCGGGCCCCGATTGCCGCCCAGGTTAGCAAATCCGAAATATAGTTGGGGGTGATAGGGTCAAGGGCTTCGGAGCCAGTGGGTAGGCCCATCTCGGTAAATTCCAGCAACAACTGACGGGCCTTGAACAACCCTTCCTCGATTTTAAACGAGTCGTCCATATAAGGGTCGTTGATAAAACCTTTCCACCCAATAGTAGTACGGGGCTTCTCAAAATAGACCCGCATTATCACAAAAATGGTTTCGCTGATTTCATCGGCTAATTTGCGGAGGCGTTTGGCATATTCCAGGGCGGCGTTGGGGTCATGGATAGAGCAAGGGCCAACCACCACAAACAGCCGCTCGTCTTTGCGGTCTATAATATTTTTTACTACCCGGCGATGCTCCAGCACGGTATCTTCAACGTCGGGAGTGATGGGCAGTTTACTTTTTAGTTCTTCGGGGGTAATCAGTACCCGCGAACTCACCACGTTTATATAATACAGTCTTTCCTTAGACAACTTACTTCTCCCCTTAAAAATAGTAACGAGTAACGAGTCGAAAGTCAAAGGTCATTGGTTAATAGTTTTTCGATTTTGAATTTCCCTATCCCCCACTGAATTATAATATCATAAGGAATTTGGCTTGCAATCCTCAAAATCTTATTGTAAACTTAAAAGGCTAATTCAGCATCGTTCAGAATGCCGCCAGCAATTAAACGTAGCCTCCAACTATTTGGCCTCCTGCTTGATTTTGGTCTCGGCCACTAATAAGAAGCAATTCGGCGTTTAATTCAGTAATATCCAGTTTCCACAGCTAGTTCCTCTCCGCCTCAGCAAGAGGGTTGCTAGAGTATCATTTGTTGGTCATTGTCCTACAATTTTATTTTTAACCATTTTAACCTATTTTTATTGCCCCGGTGTGGATAGGGTCTTGTTTGGTCATAAATATCTCATCGTTTCCTGATATGATTAATTTCCAACTGCGGCATAGGTGAGCAAAGGAGTTCAAGCGTGAGTTTCGAGAGTAATATCGTCGAGAGTGATAAACAGGACAAAATTATCGCCTGTAAAGATTGTGGCGAAGAGTTTATTTTTACCATCCGGGAGCAGGATTTTTACGCCCAAAAAGGCTTCACCAACGACCCTACCCGCTGTGTAGCTTGCCGGGCCGCCCGCAAGCAAGGTCAGCCGCGTGTCACCAACGAAGTTAACGTTACCCCGCCCCGCCGTGATAACTCTAACAGTCGCCCGCCGCGCCCAAGCCAGCCTAACCCGAATTATGGCAACGCTGGTAATAGTAATAACTACGGCAACCCTGGCGGCAATAACAACCGTAACGACAACTATAACAACGGCGGCAACAGTTACGGTAATAACAACTCTGGCAACGCTGGTGGTTACAACAACCGCAACGATAATTATGCCAATCGGGGAGCGCGACCCAGCTACAACAACAATAACCCTGGCGGCTATAACAACCGGAGCGACAGCTACAATGGTGGCGGCAATAGTTACGGCAATAACAATTCTGGCAACCGTAACGACAATTCTGGCAATCGCCGCGAAAATAGCTACGGCAATTCCGGCTTTGGGCAACGCTCTAACGTCTCGAATTACGGGCAGAACTACCAGGAGCGGAAGTTATACAATATAGTTTGCTCCAATTGCGGGGTCGAGACCCAGGTGCCGTTTGTGCCGCGCCAGGGTGTCCCGGTATTCTGTAAATCGTGTTATAATAGCCAGAAGACGGGCCGCTACTAGGTCTGGTCTTGAACGCTAAATTATATAGCGGGAATCATCTTAATATAGAGGGGGTGATTATTCATGCAAGTTACCCAGGAAGATGGCGAAAGTTTTGAGAATCTGCTGCGTCGCTTCAGCCAGAAAGTCAAACGCGCCGGGGTACTTAGCGAATTCAAACGCAAACGCTTCTTCGTCTCTAAAGGCGTAGAACGACGGGAAAAGATGAAGAAAAGCCAGCAGCGTCAACGTCGCAAGAGCCAGCGCGATTAAGCTGCTTGTAGCTAAACCAGCTAAAAAAGTTTGACAAATTGCTTACAGGGTGCTACAATTTGACCCTGTAAGTGACCCTACCAGTTGCTTATTACGCCGTTCCGCAATAGCTCAATGGTAGAGCATCCGGCTGTTAACCGGCAGGTTCTAGGTTCGAGTCCTAGTTGCGGAGCCTTTTT
>Ga0209724_1002836_pt1 | contig 14560 bp, 12 predicted proteins | sample grotaG_FD_184143 | JGI IMG/M metagenome (GOLD analysis project Ga0209724, IMG submission 184143) | Glacier valley bacterial and archeal communities from Borup Fiord, Nunavut, Canada, to study Microbial Dark Matter (Phase II) -... | ecosystem: Environmental > Aquatic > Freshwater > Ice > Glacier ...
CTGAAATAGATTTCAGCGATTTTCGTATTGTATGAATAGATTTGTCAATGTTCAAATGGTCTTCACCGGAAACCGAATTAAGCCTGTTAATGTCTTTTTCAAGTAACAATTTGAGACTGACTGGCTTCTCATATTCATCCAAAACATTGCCAATCTTTGAATTCATAACCAATTTTAAACTGTGTCAGAATTTGTTTTATGAGGTTTTTTTGATTTTGGTTTAGTCTCTACCTGCTCATTTTCATCCACTAATAATTCATTAAAGTCAGTCTCCTGGTTAATTGTTTCTTTTACATGCTTATAATAGTGATCTTCTCTCAGATCGTGATATTCCTTGTAGAAGCCCGGACTTTCATTCTCAAACATCAATACAAGCCGGTCTATTTTATTAACGAGCAGTTTTTTAATCTTTTTGTTGATCTGCTTCATCTTCATTACCACCTTTTCTTTTTCTGCCATCTCTTCATTATAAGGAAACATCGCTTTAATAAAGCTGAGAATTGCATCTTCAAGATTTTTAATCATATCGGCATTTAATCCGAACTCTCTCTCAAATTTGTTGGTTGCTTTTACATTTTCAGGATCAAGCGCTGCTTTTATCTTATTTACAAATGTAAGTGCATATCCCCCGAACTTATTTGCGATCAGCCAGATTTCCTTCGAAATTTCTACTAATTCCAAGTCCATACAGTTTTCAACAAATTCATAGGTAAGATGAAACAATTTTCGCTGCAACTTACTTTTCTTTTTGTCGTGGGCAAAAACCTGCATGATCCGAACCACCGTCATGGTTCTGTCCTCTAATTCCTTTCTTCGTTCATTCTTTACTTTCTCAATAGCTGTTATATCTTTATTTAATAATGTTTGCAATTCCGCCAACTTTTCCTGATTGACATTAAGTTGATCAACAGCATTCTGAAATTTGGAAACCTTGTTCCATACTTCTGAATTTCTGGATAGTACACTAATTACCTGCGTATTTCTATCCAATTTCAAGGTAAAATTTTCGATTTTTTCCATGGTTCTATTTGAATCTATTTATAATAATGAATCGGTTCCTAAGTGTAATGATTTAAAAAGAAAGGGCTTCCGGAAATGTAAACGGATTACAGAACAAAAAAGTTCAAAAAACAGCTTGTAACTAAGTATAACTAATCTAATAATGTTCCATTTGGTTTTTCAATTATGTTTCTGAATATTTTGACCAGAAAAAAAGCATCAACAAGCATAAAGATCGAAAATATGGCAATACCTGGAATCTGGTCAGTAAATGTATTGGTCATAACTCCCAGAATTGCTTGTCCCGCAACAACCGATAAACCAATGTTTAGAAACAGAATAAGACCGACAGATGAAAACAGGAAACCGTATATATTTCGTTTTAATAAAAATACACCAACAAAGATAACGAAAGGAATAATAATTCCAATATCTATGAACTGGTCAAATAGGTTAAAGTAGCCCGAAAATTGTTTTTTTAACACTCCGGTGGAAAGCATCGGCAGAATTTCGCCCATACATTTAAAGAACAACATACCTGCAATAAAAAAAAGAAAGATGGCAACTGTCCTGACCGGAAAACTTTTATTGATGGCATGTTCAATTCGATTTGTATCGAACGAAAGTACGACCAGGAACAAGGTAACCAAACTAAATGCGAACGTGAAGGTATAGACTAAAAACAAAGTATTAAAGTGCCAGCCGATTGCCCACAGTAAACTTTGATAGAAAAAACTGAATAAAATCCCGATAAAAAACATGGTTCCTTTTAATGATCCCTTCAGGTAAAATATAAAAGACAAGATAAGTAAAGGAATACCAAGCACCAATCTGACAATGTCCCATGGCATACCGCTCAACACCCACGATTTCACATTGTACTTATATATTCCTTCCGACAAAATCTCGACTTGTTCTCCGCCTGCAGTTACAAAACTTTCAAAATTCAATGTCTGGTAATTTAATACTCCAACAAAGCTTGATATCATGGACAATGCAATAATCAAAATTGTAAAAATTAGAATTAGTTTTTTCATCCTAAAATGATTAAGTTCCTAAAAATATTGCTCTTACCAAGGGCAACTGCCAATCACATATTTTCAATTCTTCAAATGTATGGATATTAATCCAACCGCAGACTACTATGACATTTATTATAATATTTGTCTGGGTTGCTCAACCTGTCAGGGAGGGTAACTTTTCTTGAATATTAGTGTCCAACCCACGACTGTCAGTGTCTATCCTTTGTGTGTCAGCGCTCATCCCTCGAATGTCAATACCCGTTAAAGACAATTAATATATTCATTTAACCATTTTCAAATTGGCCCATACACATTTTCTCACCTTTTCTCCGATTTTCTCCTTTTCAGGCGCCCGTGCATTTGAGGAATTTGGGTAAAATTGGCCTGTTTCAATCCGGTTACAATCTATAATATCAATTAAATAAGTTTAATAAGAGTAAATGAAACCGGAATGAAATACAGATGTAACCGTTCTGTTTTCTTTTGATAAGATTTGGTTAACAATAAGGTTATATAGGTTTAACATGTGCCACACTATGCTTACATAGCTTTGTGAAAAATTAAGAGGGATTGCAGCCACAACCCCTCTTTTGATTAATAAGCTACTGTTGAAAATAACTTTAATGAATCAATTGCAAAAGTATGAAAAAAAGATCAATTCTGTTGATGTGCCTGATGGTGTTGTGTGTGCAAACAATTTTTGCCCAGGTGCTTATACAAGGAACAGTCCGAAGTTCGGCAAGCGAACTCTTACCCGGAGTAAACGTTTCTGTAAAGGGAACCAACAAAGGAACGGTAACAAATGTTAATGGCCAATACTCCATTGTTGCGCCCACAGATGGGGTATTGCTATTTTCCTTTATCGGTTATGAAAAAAGTGAGATTTCACTGAATGGACGTAACAAAGCCGATGTTGTTTTGAAGAATGCAATCGAGCAAATCGACGAAGTGGTTGTTACTGCTTTGGGTATTAAACGCGAAGAGAAAGCGCTGGGATATTCAACCCAGAACATAGGTACAGAGCAGATATCCAATGCGATGTCGACGCAATGGGCAAGCAGTCTTGCTGGAAAAGTAGCAGGATTGAACATTGTTTCACCGGGTGGACCAATTGGTTCTTCAAGGATTACACTCCGTGGCGATGTTTCGCTGAATATGAACGGGAATAATGCACTGATTGTGTTGGATGGTGTGCCATTGTCGAGTCAGATGACCGGAACGGGCGCTGCATATGGAGCAGGAAGTTCAAGCGATTTACCTGTGGATTTCGGTAACGGTTTTTCGGATATTAATCCGGATGATATCGAAAGTATACAAGTGCTGAAAGGTGCAGGGGCTACTGCCTTGTATGGTTCACGTGCAGCAACCGGTGTTATCATGATCACCTCCAAATCGGGGTCGCGCAGACAAAAGGGAATTGGCGTGACATTTAACTCCAATTCGAGTGTGGACGGCGTACTAAAATGGCCCGATTATCAATATGAATTCGGTCAAGGTGTGCAAACTTATGCACTCGGAGCTGCGGGCACAGAATACGACGGAGAACTGTATTATTCGTACGGAAGAACACCCGATGGAAAAAACGGATCAACAAGCGGAACCAGTAGCGCTTATGGACCACGATTCGACGCCAGTAAATTATATTACCAGTACGATCCTCTTACACAGACTCAGGGTCTTGAAAAAACACCCTGGGTCGCTTATCCCGATAACCGGAAAGGACTCTTCCGTACAGGATATAACCTGATTAACAGCATCGCTATTGATGGACAAGGTGATAAAGGTTCAATACGTGCTTCGGTTACTACCACAAAAAATGAGTGGATTCTTCCCAACACCGGATTCAACAGAATTGTGGCCTCTTTATCTGCCAATTATCAAATTTCGAAGCGATTAAAATTAATCGCAAGAACCAGTTATACCAACCGAAAAACAGATAATACACCAGCCATTGGCTACAACAGCAACTCGATTGCTTACTTTATGATCTTCCAGAATCCAAACGTAAATCTTGACTGGCTTCGTCCCATGTGGAAAACCGGTCAGGAAGGGATCAGCCAGCTACAACCATACAGTACATTTATAGGAAACCCATTTATTACGCTTTACGAAAACACAAATGCATCTCAGAAACATGCCACCGTTTCGACCGTTTCGGCGGTTTATGAAATTTCGCGCAAGTTTGAATTGATGCTGCGCTCGGGTATCGACATGGCCTTTGACGAAAGAGCGATGCGACGTACCGTCAGCGATGTAGTCTTCGGAAAAGGATACTTCAGGAAACAAAATATTTTTAATTACGAAACCAACTCCGATGCTTTGCTGACCTATCGCGAAAGCTTTTCGAATGGTTTGAGTATGAATATTTCGGGAGGAGCCAATATGATGAGGCAACATTACAATTTGCTGGAGGCTTCGGTTACCGGGCTGATTACACCAGGAGTGTATAAACTTTCAAACGGACAATCAAGTCCATATGTGATTTCAACGGAAAGCAATAAAGCATTGAACAGTCTGTATGGTGCTGCCAACTTCTCGTGGAAAAACAAGGTGTTTTTGGATGTTACCGGAAGAAACGACTGGTCGAGTACCTTGCCCGAACAGAACCGTTCATTCTTTTATCCGTCAGTTAGTACGAGTGTTCTGCTGAACGAAATAGCAAGTTTGCCAAATCAGATCAATAAGGCAAAACTCCGTATCTCGTATGCACAGGTAGGAAATGATACCGATCCTTACAAAACAGATAAGTATTACTCCACAACCAAATTCCCTGGCTCTGCAAGTACCGCTACAACTCTTCACAACATTGATTTCAAACCCGAAATTTCGTCAAGTTTCGAAACCGGACTGGATTTAAGAATGCTCAAAAACAGGTTGGGAGTTGACTTTACATTCTATTATAATGTCACCCGTAACCAGATAATTGATGCACCGATGGATGCTGCAACCGGTTATTACCGGGCAACGATCAACGCCGGAAAAGTTCGCAACCGTGGTTATGAATTGACGGTAAACGGGACACCAATCATTGCAAAAAACTTCAAGTGGAATATGGGTTTAACCTGGTCGAAGAATGAAAACCAAATTCTCGAACTTGCAAAAGGGATGGATGAAAACCAGTTGTTAAGTTCAATCGGTTCGGTATCAATCATAGGCAGTGTTGGTGGTACAACGGGAGACCTTTGGGGATACAAACTGGTACGTAACCCAAAAGGTGAAGTAATTATTGCTTCCAATGGCTTACCAGCACAAGCTCCGGTAATCGAATACGTGGGCAGCGCTTATCCTTCGTGGAAAGCCGGTATGAGTAATGAATTTCAATATAAGAATTTTAGGTTAAGTATTCAATTTGAAGGTCAATTTGGCGGAATCGTCTATTCGCAGGCACACCATAAAATGACACAGCAAGGTAAACTGGGTTTTACGCTCAATGGCCGTCTTCCGGGGACTGAGTTCTACATCGAAAAGGATGATCCACGCATACTTGCAGACGCGGGTCTTTCGAAGAAAAACCTTGGTGGTTATTACATGGTTGCTCCCGGTGTAGTTGATGCGGGTAACGGAACTTATATTCCTAATTCGAAACTTGTGACGGTAGAAGCTTATAACAACGAAAAATACCGCATTAACAATGTGGAAACGAACTCATTTGATGCCTCTTACCTCAAACTTCGCGAAGTCCGTTTCGAATATTCACTTCCAAAGTCATTACTGGCCAAAACACCTTTTGAAAAAGCGTCATTGGCTGTTTATGGACGGAATCTAATGATGGTAACCTCCTTCCCGATGTTCGATCCGGAAGCTGCCGCACTTAACGGTGGAACGATTACTCCGGGTGTCGAAACCGGGCAGTTACCTACCACCCGTACAGTCGGTCTTAATCTGACACTTGGTTTCTAATATTGGATATTAGTTTCTATTATAAAAAAATGAAAATGAAACGAGCATCTGCTTTTAATAATACACGGATGAAAATCTCAAATGCGAGTTCCATCCGACCACTTAAAATAAATAATTCACGGATGAAAACGATAAAAACACTTTGCATATTTCTGGTCTTTTTGGGATTAATGCTTGGATCGTGCGACAATTTTACCGAGTTGAACACCGATCCCAACCGGATGGACAAGGTAACACCCGGCGCTATGCTCAACCCGATTCTTTACGAACTTTCAGATTATAACTGGAACCGTTCCAATGGTTTCACGATGGAACTGATGCAGGTTTCGTTACCTACCAATAGTAGCGGGGGCGTCTCGCGTTACAATTTCAACGATAATGCAGGTAACGGCACATGGGATACTTATTACAGGTGGCTGAATAACATCAAGGAGATGGAAACACTGGCAATCAGCTTTAATGATCCTAACTATCAGGCTGTTGCCTTAACTTTGAGAAGCTGGGTGATGCAATTGCTTGCCGATTCTTTTGGTGATGTGCCTATGTCGGAAGCGAGCAGAGGTGCTGAAGGTCTGCTACAACCGAAGTTCGATACTCAGGAAGAGATCTATACTCAACTGCTTGCTAATCTCGATCAGGCGAATACGCTGTTTAACACCGCTGCCGGTCTTCGTTACAATACGGAAGGTGAATTTTTGTTTGGAACAAATGATGCGCTGGTATCGGGTCAATCGGTCGGAATAGCAAAATGGAAAAAGTTTTGCAACTCACTGCGTTTAAGAATTGCTTTACGCATGGTCAACAGCAACAATTCCAAAGCAAAGTCTGAAATTGAAGCTATTCTTTCGAACCCTGTTACTTATCCTGTATTTACGAAAAACGACGAATCGGCTTTATTACCTATTTCAGGAGTATTTCCGCAGGAAGCGCCTATGACACGTCCGCAGGATTTCACCTCCTACCGTGGAGTTGCAAGCTTTTTTATTGACAATCTGAATACATGGAACGACCCCAGAAGGGATGTCTTTTGTACAAAAGTAAATGGCATTTTTATCGGATGGCCCAGTGGTTACAGTGTAGCCCCAACTGTTCCGGTAAGCCCGTCAAATATGAATCAGAACCTTGCAAAAGCTCCGCTAAAAGTGGTGATTTTACCCTATGCCGAAATTGAATTTATCAGAGCCGAAGCAGCATTTTATGGATGGAATACGGCCGGAAAATCGGCGAATGATTCCTACATGGCTGGCGTAAAAGCGGCCATTGAACAATGGGGAGCAGTTGTGCCGGCAAATTATTTCACTGTTCCGGCAGCGGCTTACAACAATACACTTGAGCGTATCATGCTGCAAAAGTATTACGCGCTTTTTTTCTGCGATTATCAGCAATGGTTTGAACTGATGCGTACCGGTTACCCTGTTTTACCTTTGGGTGACGGTGTCCCGGTCGGTAACAAAATGCCCAACCGTTTCAAATATCCTGAAACCGTTCAGCGTACGAACCTGAAAAACTATCAGGAAGCCGTTGCACGAATGGGAGGCGATACTTTCAGCAACAAGCTTTGGTGGCAGAAATAAACTTTTAATTACCATAAACTAAAAAACGATGAACAAATTTATCAGAATCAGGGTTTTAAGCATTTTGCTGGTATTGTTGACCGTACTCCCGGTTTTCGCCCAGTTAAAGAAAAACAGTCTCAAACTTCCTTCAATTCAGGGATACGAACTGCTTAAATGTGATTTCCATATGCATACCGTCTTTTCAGATGGCATGGTATGGCCGACAACCAGGGTACTGGAGGCCAATCAGGAAGGATTGGATGCCATTGCATTGACAGAACATATTGAATACACGCCAAAATCAGAAGATTTCACTTCTAAAGATCACTTGCGTTCGTATGCGATTGCTGAAAAATCTGCAAAAGAATTAGGGATCATCCTGATAAAAGCAACTGAAATTACACGAAGGATGGCTCCTGGTCATTTCAATGTACTGTTTGTGAAGGATGCCAATGCTTTCGAGACCTTTGTGAATAAAGATGATACGCGCGACGGAAAAAACATTGCCGAAACTTTGGATGAAGCCAAAAAGCAGGGAGCCTTCGTATTCTGGAACCATCCATGGTTTCAACATCCCGAAAACAGGAGCGAATGGCAAAAAATACATGAGGAACTTGACCAAAAAAAGTTGATTTCAGGTATTGAAGTTGTTAATGGCGATCGTTACGATTCCCTTGTGTTCAAATGGTGTCTTGATAAAAACCTCACCATCATGTCGAATTCCGATATTCATGCACCTATGGTACTATTTCCCGGACAATACCGTGCAATGACGCTTGTTCTGGCCAAAGAACGCAGCGAAAAAGGGATACAGGAAGCACTTGTTAATCATCGTACAATTGCCTGTATGGAAGGCCAGCTTTTTGGTAAAGAAGAATGGGTAAAACCGGTGGTTGATAACTCACTGATCGTTAAAGCAAGACAAATCAATGATAAAACCGCCATTCTTGAAATTGAAAATACTTCTGGTATTCCATACAAAATGGAATTAACGGATGCTTCAGGGATCAGGTTTCGTTTAAATTCACCACTCAATGATTTTACTTTGGATGCTTTATCACAAAATACGATCACAATTACTTCATCAAACTTTGTGAAGGGAACTGAATATTCAGTTAAGTTGAATGTGCTGAATGTACAGGTGGGTGCAGGCAAACCGCTGGAATACATTTTAAAGTTCAGGATATAGTACCGGAAGGATTGAAATTGACTTCATTAAATTAATCTTCTTATGAGACGATCCATCAGCTTAGTTGTGCTTTCATTAATTTTTACCATCACCAATGCGCAGGAAAACATAATTGCCGCATTGCAAACTGAGAATAAATCCAGGTTGTCTGATCCTTCAGATGACAAAACTATAAATAGCGAAAAGCGGTTTGTGTTTAAAGTTTATGGCGAAAACGGTAAACCCAAAGGTGAAATAGAACCTCATTTTATGGGTAATGAAATTGCTGAAAAGTGGGCCATGGTCAACGAGCTTTATCTGCATAAAACTGACGTCAATATAGGATTCGGCTCATCCTATACTGAAACATATAAACCATCCATTCTTAATGCAGTATACACGATGAATACCTATTACAAAAAAGCCTTGAAGCGAAAAACAATACCTGAAGACGAGGCGCAAAAACAATATGTTTGGATTCTCGACTGTGCCATCGGAATATGCCATAGTTCTGATTCTAAAGATTTTGAATTGGCACTGGCAAAAGCAAAAGATGCTTTTCAAATATTAAGTCTCTTTAATTCTGTCAGAATAGAAAATAACTAATTGCAATTTAACTTATGAATAAAGAAATCAATTCAGAAGTCAATATGATTCTCAAAAAAAATGATGAGTTGCTGATATATCCTGTATTAAAAACAGGATTGCCACTTTCTACTGATGAATTACTGCAATACATTTGTCACCTTGAGAGACGACAGGTAAGACTGCAATTAATAAATGAAGAACTCTTGCTTTCCAAAGAAGAAGCACTTAAGGAGAGTGGACTAAAGTTCCGGACAGTTGCAGATCAAACGTTTGACTGGGTATATTGGATGGGTGAAGATCAACAAATTATTTATATGTCGCCTGCATGCAAAGAAATTACCGGCTATGATCCCGAAGAATTTATTTCTAATCCACCACTGCTGCAGGAAATTATTCATCCATCTGACAATGAGGCACTCTTGCACCACCACAAACAGGTTTTTTTGGAGGAGAACAGAAATGAAGCTTATGACTTAGAAATGAGGGTGATCAGTAAAAATGGTTCCTTGGTTTGGATCAATCATATCTGCCGGCCGATATTTGATGAAAACGGAAAGTACCTTGGAAGACGAATTTGTAACAGGGATATTACCGAAAGAAAGGAGTCTGAAAAACAATTAAAACTACTAAGCAGAGCTATTGAACAAAGCCAAATAACAGTTTTAATTACCGACATGAAGGGCAATATTCAATATGTCAATCCCAAATTTACGGAACAAACTGGTTACGAGTTCGAAGAAGTAAAAGGCAAAAACCCCCGTTTTTTGCAATCAGGTGAACAGTCAGTTGAATTCTATAAAGAACTTTGGGATACAATATCGTCTGGAAATATTTGGCGCGGTGAATTTCATAATAAAAAGAAAAGCGGTGAATCCTATTGGGAAAGCACTATCATCTCTACAATTTTAAACAGCAAGGGTGAAATATCATCTTTTATGGCTGTAAAAGAAGATATTACAGAAAAGAAAAGAATGGTTGCCGATCTTGTACAGGCAAAAGAAAAGGCTGAAGAAAGTGATCGCCTAAAATCGTCATTTTTGGCCAATATGAGTCATGAAATACGGACCCCGATGAACGGCATAATGGGCTTTGCTGAACTACTGAAAGAGCCCAATCTCTCGGGTGATGAGCAGCAGGAATACATTCATATTATCCAGAAAAGTGGTACACGGATGCTCAATATCATCAACGACATAATAAGCATCTCAAAAGTGGAATCAGGGCAGATGGATGTTTATATTACTGATACTAATATAAATAAGCAGATCGATTATCTTTATACCTTCTTCAAACCCGAGGCCGAACAAAAAGGGTTGCAATTGTTTTTCAAAAAACCATTATCATCAAAAGAGGCCACTCTAAAAACAGACAAGGAAAAAGTCTATGCAATTCTGACGAACCTTGTTAAAAATGCAATCAAATTTACACCTGCAGGATCGATTGAATTTGGGTACGAAAGAAAAGATAAATTTCTTGAATTTTTCGTGAAGGATACCGGTCCCGGAATTCTGGAGGAACAAAGGAAATTCATTTTTGAAAGGTTCAGGCAAGGCAGTGAATCTCTGAATAGAAATTACGAAGGAGCCGGACTGGGTTTAACCATATCGAAAGCATTTATCGAAATGCTGGGAGGGAAGATATGGGTTAAAAGTTCTGAAGGGAAAGGCTCGGAATTTTATTTTACAATTCCTTACACTGTTAAAACAAACGAAAAAAAACGGTCCAGGAATACTGTGAGTGATGAAGAAGCGGAGTATCCGGTTAAAAAACTAAAAATACTTATAGCGGAAGACGATAAAATATCTTCAGTACTTCTTGGCAAGGTCGTAAGAAATTTCAGCAAAGAGGTCTTAATTGTTAAAAACGGAATTGAAGCAGTTGAAGCTTGTTGCGATCATCCCGACATAGATCTTATATTGATGGATATTAAAATGCCACTTTTGGATGGATATGAGGCAACCCGGTTAATCAGAAAATTTAATACGGATGTAGTAATTATTGCGCAATCAGCATTTGCACTAACGGGTGATCAGGAGAAAGCGATTACAGCCGGATGCAATGATTATCTCACCAAACCCATTATTAGAAAAGATTTAATGGATCATCTTAACAAATATTTTAACAGGCGGCTCCGCGAATCGGAAAAAATTTGAGAAGAAATATTTGATGTTTGAGGTGCTTGAACGCATGTTAAACATGAAACAGTTGATGTTTGAGAAGGAACATTCGATGTTAAACATGAAACAGTTGATGTTTGAGAAGAAACGTTTGATGTTAAACATGAAACAGTTGATGTTTGAGAAGGAACATTCGATGTTAAACATGAAACAGTTGATGTTTGAGAAGGAACATTCGATGTTAAACATGAAACAATTGATGTTTAATTGCCCATAAAATTTTAATCAAAAAAAAACCTTCAGTTCCCGGGCCGAAGGTTAATTAGGTTATTTCACCTTAACTTTTTTAGCAGAACTGTTTTGTTTATACAGTTTACTTAACTCATCAACGATCGCCTGTGATCCCGGAATGCCCATTGCAACATTCATTTTGGCTTTCATGTAAATAAACCGTCCCACATCGTAGGCTTCCGATCCCGCCAGCATTTTGGTGTCGATAACCATTTCGAGCATCTGCCTGAGTTCGTTCTCAAGTGTAGCCAGGAACGAATAAAGTTCGACATCGTTTGGTGCCGCTTCGAGTAAACCTGATCCCGGATCGAGATTTTTATTACCGGTTGCAAATTCAATACCTTTCTGGACAAATGGTTTGCGCCCGTCGTCCATCTTTTGCAGTGATTTGCGATCGTCTTTCGACAATTTGACTAAAAATGGCATGCCTGTTTTGGCATCCCTAATTGCCTGAACAACCGTTTCTTTGTTTTCAGGCGTAAGAACAACATTGATTTTATTATTCATAACCTTAATTTTAAATGATTTATAAATATTTATGTATTCAGGCCGCATCCGGGAATGCGGAGTTGAACCGGATTAAAAGAAACCAATTACAGAAAAAAATAGTTAACATTCGTTGCTTTATGAAATCTTATGAATTTTATTTTTGATTGTTTAGGAAAATTAATTTGGCACCTATATCTTTTACAGATGTTTAATTTTACGGTATATGCCGAAATAATGTTTCAATATGATGTATAATTTTATTCTGAAATAATAAACAATAAAACCGAAGTCGGTTAGTTCGCAATTTTAATTTCATGGTCGAGATCCCCAAAATTAAAACAGGGCTTTGCGATTGCGAAGCATTCGGTTTTAGCATTTTCAGCGTGCAAATATCTCCCTATTTCCGGGATATCTACATCAGCAATCGACGAAAACCTTTTAACCTGAAGCGAATTGAAGAAATCAAAATCACACTGATCTGATATTTTATGAAGAACGACTTTCCTGGCGATTGGCTGTCTTGCAAAGTTTAGGTTCGAAAATATTCCTCTTAAATAGTCAACCTGCCGAATGAAAGGTAAGCTTAGTAAGATTTGCATATATTCTTCAGGCGATTCATGGTTCTCTGCAAGCTGCATGTTGATCGTGTGATTGTTGTTGAGTAACGCAATTCCGAAACAGCGCACACTACATTGTTCATTTCCCTTGTAAACTTCAACGATCTTCTCAATAATATTTGGTTTTATCATGAATGGATCCGTTTTTACCTGTTCAGTATCCGACGATAAATAATAAAAATAATATATCCCCTGGAAATATTTACTAATATAGTTATAGGAGAATTCTGCCTGCTGCCGGATAAAATTCAAATAGCTCGACTTCTCGTTTAGTTTAAAATCATTATTCTCGAGAAGATTGGTGAGTGTTACGACATCGGCTGGTAGTCGTTTTACAATTTTCGTTCGCGAGAGGTTATTAACCATTAAAAATGAGTCGGCAACGATTGATTCAATCTCTTCGGCGGGAATACCTATATCTATTTGGGATATGGAAGGTAAAACTGTTTTAAGCAAACTTGATAATACAGGCGCCGGAATATCCAGCACATTGGCAATATCCTTCTTTTTATACCCTGACTGTTTCAACTTCTTACAGATTTCAATAAATCCGTTTACATCCTTAATTAACTGTTCCATAAAAACATACGAATTATACTGGTAATAAATAAATCATTATAAATTCTCATTAATTATTGGGATTAATGTGCTCAAATGTAAACTTTTGCATTGGCTAAAAAATTACAAAAGCGTTACAATATTAGAATTTTACACGCATGGAATCTGGTAAGAAATATACGAAATTATGAAAAAGTTAAAAAATATAAAGGCGGTCATTTTTGATTGGGCCGGAACAATAATAGACTATGGTTGCCTGGCTCCGACGCAGGTTTTTATTGAAGTATTCCATTCGAAAGGTCTACAATTAAGTGTTGAAGAAGCTCGTACACCAATGGGGCTTGCAAAAAAAGATCATGTAAGAGCGCTAATACGGCTTGATTCGATACAAAAACAATGGAATGCAAAATTTGGGCAAATTCCTTGTGAGGCTGATGTCGAAGCAATATATGCCGAACTTGAACCCGCACTTGCGATGATTGTTAAAAGCTTCAGTACACCGATTCCAGGCGCTATTGAGCTCATCAATTTTCTGAAATTGGAAGGTGTGAAAGTGGGTACAACAACAGGATATGTTGCAGGGATGATGAAAAATATACTACCTATTACCCTCGCAAGTGGTCTGGTTCCTGATTCAGTCGTAAATTCCTCAGAGGTTTCCGCAGGTCGCCCCTTTCCATGGATGATTTACCGTAACTGCGAAATAATGAATGTTTTCCCCTTGAACCAAATGGTGAAAATCGGTGATACGGTTGCTGATATTGAGGAAGGGATAAATGCCGGGATGTGGACGATTGGATTGACTAAATCTGGAAATGAACTGGGATTATCGTTTGACGACGCCCAAAAAGCCGATCCCGTATGGCTTCAGGAGAAAATCGCTCACGCCAGACATCGGTTACTTGATGCAGGTGCCGACTTTGTCGCAGAAGGAGTTTGGGAATGTTTGCCCATTCTTGAGGAAATTGATTTACAAATTGAATCAGGCGGTTTCAAATAATTAAAAACGAAAAATCTGTTTCGGGATTTCTTTTTATCCTTTTATCTATTCAAGTAAAACAATAATGACGAAAGCCATTTCTCCTGTCCTAAAAAAATGGAGGGTTCAGATATTTGCAGTTACATGGTTGGCCTATTTTGGGATGTATTTTTGTCGCAAGAATTTCAGCGTTGTAATGCCGGTAATGAGCCGGGAGCTTAATACATCCAAAGAGGAGTTTGCCATTGTTATAACTGTTTTCAGTATTATGTATAT
>Ga0209724_1002837_pt1 | contig 14560 bp, 10 predicted proteins | sample grotaG_FD_184143 | JGI IMG/M metagenome (GOLD analysis project Ga0209724, IMG submission 184143) | Glacier valley bacterial and archeal communities from Borup Fiord, Nunavut, Canada, to study Microbial Dark Matter (Phase II) -... | ecosystem: Environmental > Aquatic > Freshwater > Ice > Glacier ...
GGCACCTTTGAGCTTAGTTTCCAGGCTACAATTCAATAAACCTCCGTGTTCGGGATGTGACCACGCTTTAGAAAGCTCCTCGTTGGCTGAATAGGAATCAAAGTTATCGACTACTTTGGTTGTTTTTTGTGTAGCTGTATTTATCGTTCCTGCCTGTTTTACAGGTGTTGTGGTGTAGTTATTCTCATTCAGAATTTTCAGCTCGACTTTTCTGAAATCAATTGGAGTGCCTTCTGCCTGAAGTGCTATATAGCCATCTTCCAGGAATGTCCCCGATGGAACCGGGTAATTTTCAGGAAGTAACATTCCTCCAACCTGTGGTTTTGTATAGGCAAGAACTGTATCACCATCAATCACATGATAAATCGATTTGCCGCCATGAACGATGATATCCAATGTCACCCATTCCCCATCGTAATAATTTTTTGAAGTTGAACTGATGCAGTGCTCCTCCGTAAATGCCCTGTTGTAAAACACAGTGGTGCCCGGAGTACAAATATTGGCAGTCACTTGCTTTAATTTTGGAGTACTTCCAAGCAGTTGAGCTTCGAGTGAAACCGGCCAGTTTTGCAAAATATCCTGGCTTTCGACGGACTGCGAATGGATCATCACACCCGAATTCCGGTAGCAATAACCAGGAGCATCAGGCAGCAATTCACCCTGGAAGCGATATTCAACCCGAAGGATATAAGAAGAGAGTTTATCTTTATAAAACAGGTGGCCGAATCGCCCGTTAAACCGAACGAACTTGCTGTAATCTACTTTTAAGATTCCATTTTCAACCCGGAATCCATCGAGTGGATTTTCACCCACCTTGTAACCTGTTACTTTGGGAGTCCAGCTATCAAGGTTTTTCCCGTTAAAGATGGGAATCCATTTACCGTCATTTTGTACCGGCTGTTTTACTTTAATCCCGGCATTCGGCTGTGAGAATGAATTCTGGATCGAAAAGACAAACAATACAATCAATATTCCAATAAAATTTTGGTTCATTTTGTATCACTTTAGTTTTAGTTTCAATATTTATCGCAATGATTCAATCAAAATAAAGACAAATGTAAGAAATCACGTGTTATATGAAGCAGGACAAGCATTGTTTCAAAGTTCACATTACGTTACTCAAAAGTATAAGGTGATCATTTGAATTTTACAGGTCGCTATTCGTTAATGTCAGGCGGTCATTTGTTCATGGCAGGTCGCTATTCGTTGATGTCAGGCGGTCATTTGTTCATGGCAGGTCGCTATTCGTTGATGGCAGTCGATCATTTGTTCATGGCAGGTCGCTATTCGTTGATGTCAGGCGATCATTTGTTCATGGCAGGTCGCTATTCGTTGATGTCAGTCGGTCATTTGTTCATGGCAGGTCGTTATTCAAAAGTATAAGTCGGTCATTTGTTCATGGCAGGTCCGTATTCAAAAGTATAAGTTGACCATTTGTTCCTCGCAGTTCATTATATGTTGAGCTAAGTTGGTTATTCAAAAGAGTAAGTCGATTTTTTGATTTGTTTTTTATACATTTACCTCTGTTAATCCAACTAATACTTACCAAAAATGAATTCTGTAAATTTCAGATGTGTCCCACTTTTTGTGTGCTTAGTCGTATTCGTTTTTTTTCAACCAGAAACCCTTGTCGGGCAGGTAAAAGTTTCTGAACAATTGTGGACGATACCAACCTATAAAGTGAGTCCTCCCGACAAGAACCCGATGTTTTTCAAGGGTGAATCCTACCAGGGTGCTTCAAAAATTATATATCCTTATGCACTGAACGATGTAATTTCAAACGAGAAGGAAGATCACGCATGGAAAGCAATCATCCTTGAAAACGAATACATTAAATTATGTGTTACTCCTGAGATTGGGGGCAAACTATACTATGGAACCGATAAGACCAACGGGTATAATTTCATCTACAAAAACAATGTGGTCAAACCATCTAATATCGGGATGACGGGGGCATGGGTTTCGGGAGGTATTGAATGGTGCGTGATTCATCACCACCGGGCCTCAACGATGCTTCCGGTCGACTACGACCTTGCAGAGAATAAAGACGGCAGTAAAACCATCTGGATTGGCGAAACGGAACCTCGCCACCGGATGCGCTGGACAATCGGAATTACCGCATTCCCAGGCAAATCATATTACATGACGGAGGTGAAGATCCACAACCCAACTCCTTTTACCAATACCTTTTTATACTGGGCAAATGTGGCGGCCCATACCAACAAGGATTACCAGGTGATCTTTCCCCCAAGTGTGAACCAGGTAACTTATCATGCCAAAAACAGTTTTTCCAATTGGCCCATTTCAACAGAAGTGTATAATGGCGAAGACTTTACAAAGGGAGTTGACCTTAGCTGGTGGAAAAACTCCATCAACCAGAATTCATACTTCGCTTATGATCTGAAAGAGGATTTCATGGGGGCGTATGACCATGGAAAAGAAACCGGTACGGTGCATATAGGTGATCACAATGTCGTAAAAGGGGCCAAACTATGGGAATGGGGCTCAGGTGAACGCGGTCAGGCAACCGAGGGTAAATTAACTGAAAATGATGGCCCTTACGTTGAAATCATGGTTGGCGCTTTTTCCGACAATCAGCCCGATTACAGCTGGATCAAACCTTATGAAGTAAAATCATTCAAGCAATACTGGTATCCGGTAAAAGATATACAGGGATTCAAAAATGCGAACCTCAATGGAGCGGTAAATCTCGAAAAGCGGGACGATAATAAAGTCTTCCTGGGATATTATTCCACTCAAAAAGTGAGCAAGGCTAAGATTCTCCTGAAAAGAAAGGATGTCGTCGTTTTTGAGAAAACAGTAGAAATCTCTCCGGAAACTGCTTTTACGACTTCAATAAAAATTGACGGATCTTTTGAGCTGACTGATCTATTTACAGAAATGGTCAATCTGGACAATAACGAAGTATTGGTTTCTTATCAGCCTGTTGAGAAAAAAGCAGCCGGAAAACTTCCGGAAGAGGTAAAGAAACCGGTTCCTGCAAAAGATATGCAATCCATCGAAGAGTTGTACCTGGCTGGCAGCCGGATACTTCAGTTTTATAACCCGACCTTGAATGCAATGGATTACTTTGGCGAAGCAATAAAACGCGATCCAAATGATATCCGTACCAATGTTGCTGTCGGAAATATTCATCTCAAAAATGGGGAATACAACATCGCAAGAGGCTTTTTCGGAACGGCAATAAAAAGACTGACAAAAGATTACACAAGGCCATCGAATTGTGAAGCGCTGTATCTCCAGGGTTTAACGCTCAAGGCGCTTGGACTATACGATGAAGCTTCGGATACGCTTTACCGTGCAACCTGGGATTATGCGTGGCATTCAGCTGCCTACCTCGAATTGGCAAGAATTTCCTGTTTAAAAGGCAATTTTCAAAAAGCGTTGGGCCAGGTAAATGAATCGCTTTCAACAAATGCCGTAAATAACAGCGCAATAAATCTCAGGGCATCAATACAACGAAAACTGGGTGATTACGATGGTGCTACGGCTACATTGGCAGGTATCACCGAAAAAGATCCGCTCGATTTTAGGGCTGGGAATGAGATTTATCTTTTGGCAAAAGCGTCTGCGAGTGCTCAAAAAAGCAATGAATCGCTTGTCACCCTGAGTCGTAAAATGCGTGATTTTGATCAGAATTATCTTGAACTCGCAGTCGGCTATCTGAATGACGGACTTTTTACTGAATGTGAGAATGTTCTTCAGCGTTTCAAAGGGAAGAATCAGATGGTCAGTTACTATTTGGGATATCTTCAGGATAAAAAAGGGAATAAACCCGAGGCTGAAAAATGCTTTAAGGAAGCATCTGCTCAATCGGTTGATTATGGATTTCCTTTCCGGCTCGAAGATGAAAAAGTGCTGAATCTTGCCGCTAAATACTATCCCAATGATGCGAAACCTTTCTATTACCTTGGAAATCTACTTTACAACAAACAACCTCAAAAAGCCATTGAAAATTGGGAAAATGCAGTAAGACTTGATCCGTCTTTGGCTATTGCCTGGCGAAATTTGGGATGGGGTTATTACCAACATTCACAGGATATTCAAAAAGCAATTAGCGTTTATGAAAAAGCATTAGCCCTAAAAAAGGATGAACCGGTCTATTACGCTGAGTTGGATCAACTTTACGAACTAAGCAATGCGTCAATTGAAAAAAGAGCGCTACTTTTTGCGGGAAGCAATGAAGTTGTCAGACAACGAGACGATGCTTTTGTTCGTGAGATCATGGTTTTGAATCTTGCCGGTGAGCCCGAAAAAGCGGTTGAGTATTTAAATAAGAGTATTTTCCATTTCCGCGAAGGGAGCTCAAGAGTTCGCGACATTACGGTTGATGCGCACTTGTTGCTGGGAAAAAAACACCTGGCGGAGAAGAAGAATGAGCTGGCACTTGAACAATTCCTAGCTGCAATTGAAACTCCGGAAAATTCAAAATCAAGAATGGGTGATGTCAGAAGTCCACAGGTCAACTACTTTATTGGAATTGCCTATGAAGCATTGGGCAACAAGGAAAAGGCCGCAACCTATTTTACGATGTCAATTGATCAATCCATTAAAGAGTCGGACTATATAATCTACTATCAGGGCTTAAGCCATCTTAAACTTGGGAATAAGGCAAAAGCGATCGAAAATTTCAATATACTGATAGAAGAAGGTAATAACCAATTGAAACAAGGCGCTGAAATTGATTACTTTGCAAAATTTGGGGAGAAGGAAACAAAGAATGTGCAATTATCTAATGCATACCTATTGATTGGTCTTGGAGAAAAGGGACTTGGCGACATAAACACCGCGAAGAAAAACCTAATGAAAGCTGTTGAACTGTCAACCAGTAATTTGTGGGCAAATTCGGAATTGTAAAAAAATAACGACCAAATAAAAACTCTGATCATGAAGACCATCTTCTTACTTTTATTTCTGTTGCCTGCAGTGAGTGCTTTTTCGGTAATAAATACATGGAAAGCTCCGCCAAGCTTTGCCTCTGATAAATATTATCAGGTTAAAGTAAATGGAACTCCGGTGCAGGTTTTCGACACCCCGATAGCTTCCTATGCTATTTTCGATTTTCAGGGAGAAGCTAATGTAGAAGTAAATACCATGTATGATGTTCGCTGGGTGGATATTCGTCCGCTTAGGACAAATTTGAAAGCCGAATACACGGGTGATAATTCATTCAGCTTTAAAATGAATAGACCCGAAAATCTAAGTTTGGAGTTGAATGGCCGGATCAGGCAGCAACCACTTTTCCTTTTTGCAGGGACACCCGAAATTAACCGCCCTTCGAAGTCGGATAAGAACGTAATTTGGTTTGAAGGTGGTAAGCTTTACAAAAATGTGAAACTTGAATTGAAAGATAATCAGACCGTTTATATTGAGGGCGGGGCCGTTGTTCAGGGATACCTGTTTGCAAAAGGGAAGAAGAATATTAAAATCTGCGGACGTGGAATTCTGGATGGGTCTTTCAATAAAGCTGATCCAACCTGCGACAACCGGTTTATCAGTTTAACAGATTGTGAAAATATTAAGATTGAAGATATTACCCTACACAATGCCACTACCTGGCAAATTGCACTGTTCCATTGCAACAAGGCAGAGATTAACCGTGTTCGCATTGTAAGCGAAAGTGGCAGCGATGATGGAATGGATATTTTCCGGTGCACCAACGTTGTTGTCGATGGTGTTTTCGCCCATACCAAAGACGATTGCATTGCCATTAAATCAGGAGGCCAATATCCTGCAGATCATCCAACCGACAATATCCTGGTTAAAAACTGTGTGTTCTGGAACTCCATCTGGGGAAATGCGATTGAAATTGGTTTTGAATTGTATTCAAATGAAGTCCAGAATATCCGCTTCGAAAACATCGACATTATTCATGTGGAAGATGGCGCTACGATGAGCATCCACAATGCCGGCCAGGCACATGTTCACGACGTGGTTTTCGAGAACATCCGCATTGAAGACAGCCGGCAGAAGCTGTTTGATGTAGCAATCTTCTTTTCGCAGTGGGGTCCTGACGGCATACGTGATCCGGAGTTTATTAAGAAAAACTACCTGCATGGCGCATGGGATGGTGTACAAAAAATACCTGAAGGGAAAGAGGCCTATCACAACCAATTTCGTGGAGAGATCAGCAATATTGTATTTAAGGACATTCAGGTTGTGGGCGGATTACTTCCATTCTCAGTATTTCATGGCTTCAGTAAGGAAAAGTATGTTTCCGGGATTAAAATTGAAAACCTGACCTATATGGGTAAAAAGCTGACGAACACCGACAGTGCCAAAATCAGGCAGCAAAACACCAAAAATCTGATCATTAAATAATAAATGGATGAGAAAGATATTCATTGTTATAGTTGCAAATTTGCTTTTTATAAATGTTTATGCGCAAACAGCTGATTCCTGCTTCTATGTTCAGATTGATTTGGCGAACCGGTGGATTTGGCGCGGTGTCAGTTATTCAGAAACACCGGTTATTCAGCCATCGCTGGGATACGACAATGATAAACTAAACATTCTCATTTGGGGCTCCTATCCTTTCGAACGACGTGCGTACAGCGAAATTGATTTTACAATTGAATACCAGCTAACTAAAAAACTAAAGTTAGGAATAACTGATTTTTTTGCAATCAATGACTCGGCTGGTGCAAAACATGAATTCTTTAATATGGAACGGAAAACGACCGCTCATATGCTTGATGCCTATGCAGTATTTACGCCATCAGAAAAAATACCCATCGCTTTATTGTATTCACTTTGGTTCTGGGGAGCCGATCGAAAAGAAACGACCAAAGAACAAAACATGTCGTCCTATATAGAAGTAAGATATGATAAAAGCTATAATCATTTCATCGCCAGTGCATTTGCCGGAATGACATTGGGTGAAGGGTATTATGCATCCAGAATGGCAATTGTCAACCTGGGCATCGGTCTTTCAAAACCGGTTGCGCTGGGCAAATCATTCTCAATTCCTGCCAAAGTCGAATTTATCCTTAATCCTGAAAATCAAAACGTCTATATCAATGCGATTATTACGATTAAATAATCCTTAAAACATGACATAACAAGTTTAAATTCAGTTATTCAAATAATATTTGAAACTGATGAGAATTTATCAAAAATCAAAAAGCCTCAAATATTTCAACTATTGAGGCTTTTTGATAAATTTTACAAAGGGAAAATTAAGGCAAACCTAAAAATGTGAACCGAAACAAATGCGCTGTAGTTTACTTATTGGAATGCATAGCTACTTTATTCCCCTCTGTATCAATAAAAAATGCCATATAACCAATCTCTTCGTTGATTAAGGTTTTAGGCATTACTACTTTACCTCCGGCGCCTTCGACTTTACCAAGGGGTAGGGCAAGATCGGGATTTCCATTCAGATAAATTACAGCTCCATCAGCGCTTGATTTATACATTTCGTGTTGCACCAATCCTCCACCAACATTCGCAGACATATTTTCAGTCGGGAAAAAAGCCATTAGCATTCCATTCATGTCCATCTGCTGCATTTCAATATCGAAAACCGTCTCATAGAATTTTTTAGCCCTGTTGATATCATTTACAGCAATTTCAAACCAGTTTAATGCATTTTCTGTTGATTTCATCTCATTCAATTTACAAGGGTTATTACTAATATTCAGTGAATAATGAGCCTTTTACGAAATCGGGAAAAAAATAGTTACAGATAAAATCGATTTTATAGCTAATTTATTTTTCGAATCAGGCATCGTTTAAAGAATGTGGTGAACTGAATTGGATGAAAACAAAAGAGAGTTGTTGACTTACTCAACACGTGTATAGTTTCTATACACCTCTTGTATATTATTGTTATTCTAATACTTAAGCATATTCCATTCAAGAAGTGTTGAATTCTTCATCACATCCATTGTATATTTATTGAACACAACTATTTTCATCATACTGATATATTGATTTTTACATCTCATTTTAACCTTTGGCATTATAATTGAATGCCCGTATATATCATTAAAAAAAGGGAAATCATGAAAACCAGGATCTGTTTATTAATTGGATTAATACTGCTAAATTACAGTATTTCAAACAGTAAAGAAGTAACACCCGGAAACACTCCGACTCAGCAAGGATCTTTTGATGTATTTACTTCACCGGATCTTTATAATCTGACGATGACGTGGGTAAACGAATACGGCAGTTTAAATCCAAATTTGAAAATCAACGTGGTTAAAGCTGCTAATAATGAGATCGCTGACAGGTTGAATATCAGAGAAGGAATCGGTTTTATCGGAGATGATACATATAATGCGTTGACCAATGAATCCGTATGGAACATGGTAGTGGGCCGCGACGTAATTGTACCAGTAATGAATGCTGCGAATCCATTCAGGGATAAGATTTATCAGGAAGGCATTACGCCTGAAAAATTAGCCCTGATTCTTGAAAACCCAGAAAAGCAAAATTGGGGTATGCTCCTGAACAATATTCAAAATAATACGGAGATCCCATTCCATTACTATGTTATAAATGATCCTTCCATTCAGTCAGGGGTTGCAAATTTTCTGAAAACAACTCAACCTAACACAAATGGAATTAAAATAACCAGCGGACAAGAAATGATTTCTGCAATACAAAAAGACCCAAATGCTTTTGGCTTTTGCAGGCTGGTTCAAATAATGGATCCTAAAAATCAAAATTTAGCAGAGAATATTAAGTTGGTACCCATCGATAAAAACGGTAACGGGAAAATTGACTATATGGAAAACATATACGATAATTTACAGGCATTTTCAAGAGGCGTTTGGATCGGAAAATATCCTAAGGCATTATCCGGCAATATATATTCTGTATCTTCTCAAAAACCAAAAAAAGTAAATGAATTGGCATTTCTTAGCTGGGTGCTCACAGACGGACAGAACTATCTAAACACAAATGGTTATAGCGACCTCGTATCCAGCGAAATAAAATCGCAGTTAGATAAGGTCAATGAGCCTGTTGGTTATTCGGTTGCTCCGACGAATGAAGTCAATGCACTTCTAAAGATGATATTAACCGTTCTGTTTGTTTTCGTAGTAATCGGTTTTATTTATGACATGGTGACCCGGCGGATCCGAAATAAAGAGGCAGTTGTAAAGGATACTAACTCTGGAATGTCCCATGTATTTGACGAGAATTCTGTAATCATCCCCAAAGGAATCTACTTTGATAAAACTCATACCTGGGCCTTTATGAAAAAGGATGGCACTGTGAAAATTGGTATTGATGATTTTCTACCTCATGTTACGGGACCAGTAACACGCATTGAGATGAAAAAGGCCGGAGAAAAGGTTAAAAAAGGCGACCAACTATTCTCAATTATCCAGAAAGGTAAACAGTTGAACATCTATGCACCTATATCCGGGACTATCAAGACTCAAAATGAAACCCTGAATACCAATTCTTCGCTGCTCAATTCTGCTCCTTATGAAGAAGGATGGATATACACTATTGAACCAACAAATTGGTTACTTGAAATCCAATTTCTAACCATGGCAGATAAATACAAAACATGGTTAACAGATGAATTTTCGAGACTAAAAGATTTTTTTTCGGCAGTATTAAAAACCAATAATGCTGAATATTCACTTATTACATTGCAGGATGGAGGAGCGTTGAAAGATAACGTTCTCGCCGATTTCGGACCTGAAATATGGGAAGATTTTCAAACAAAATTTATTGACAATAATCAAATAGTTAATTTTTTTAAGTTTTTAACCTGACAAATTTTGAAATTATGGGCATTCAACGAAGAGGTTTTTTAAAGCTGCTGGGTGTTACTGGAATTACGCTTGCCATCGGGGAGAAAGTAACTGCATCACCTAAAAGCGAAACCGATGTGGAATTTAATGGAATTTTGTATGACGGAACCCGTTGCAAGGGTTGTCGCGGTTGCGAGTTTGACTGTGCAGATGCGCATGGATTACCAGCGCCATTGCCTTCTAAAGAGATCGCCGCTATACGTAAAACAAATGAAACGTGTAATACCGTCATAAATACGTATGAAACGGAGAAAGGCAAGGTATTCATTAAAAGGCAGTGCATGCATTGTAATGAGCCTGCCTGCGCAGCTGCATGTCTTACAAAGGCTATGTGTAAAAACAAAACCGGACCTGTAACCTGGGACGCTGACAAATGTATGGGATGTCGTTATTGCATGGTTTCCTGTCCGTTTGATAGTCCCAAATTTGAATATCATAGCGCAAATCCTAAAATTCAAAAATGTGACCAATGTTTTGAAAGGCTTAAAACAGAAGAGAGTCCTGCCTGTGTATACAATTGTCCAAATGAAGCATTGTTATACGGAAGGCGCAGGGACCTGATAAAAGAAGCGCGCCGAAGAATTTATGAAAAGCCGGAATTATATACTGATTACATTTATGGCGAACATGAAGCGGGAGGAACAGGCTGGCTATACCTTTCACCAGTCCCATTTGATCAACTTGGAATGAATACTTCAATTCAACAATCCTCTTATCCAGCATTGACAAAAGGGTTTCTTTACACAGTTCCATCGGTATTTGTATTGATACCGACCCTCTTACTCGGAATCCATCAGGCTACAAAAAACAATCACCTTAACGAAGCGAAAGAAGATGAATAAAACCCAGCAAATTGCCTTAGACAACGACGGTAAATCCATATGGAAGTTCATGGCGAGTGAGATGAAGCCACGAGGAAAATGGTTTACCCTTTTTAACATTATTTCAGTTCCCATTATCCTTTTAGGATTGACACTGATAGTCATCCGTTTCTGGAAAGGTCTCGGTGAGGTTTCAAATGTAACACAGGAAGTTCCCTGGGGCTTATGGAAAGGATTTAATGTAGTGACTGGTGTTGCTTTTGCCGGTGGCGCATATGTTCTGACATTTATGGTCTATATCATGAACATGCGTAAGTATCATTCAATTATCAGGGTAACAGTGCTAAATGGTTTTCTCGCTTACGCTTTTTACGCAGGAGCTTTGGTACTTGACCTTGGCCGGCCATGGCACATATTCAATCCGATTATCGGGAATAGCTTTGGAGCAAGTTCCGTCTTATTCCTTGTAGCCTGGCACTTCCTGCTTTATATGGTAGCACAGCTAATTGAGTTTTCTCCGACAGTTGCAGAATGGCTTGGAGCCAGAAGTGCTCACAAAATTCTTTCAGGAATGACCATGGCGGCTGTTATCTTCGGAATAACGTTATCCATGCTTCATCAATCGGGATTAGGCGCACTATTTCTCATGGCAAAAGAAAAAATACACCCACTTTGGTACAACGAGTTTATACCGGTCATGTTTTTGGTTTCCAGTATTTTTGCAGGCCTGTCCATGGTCATTTTTGAAGGTTCAATCAGCGACAAAGTGTTTTTTGATCAAATCAGCGAAAAGAACAAAAAAGCACAAAACGGGATCATCCATGGACTATCAAAGATCTGTGCAGGAACCATGTTTGCCTACTTTTTCCTTCAGTTGCTGGTCTTTATTCACGGACAACACTGGGAATTGCTCAATACTGGAATGGGACATTGGTTCCTCCTCGAGATGCTTGGATTTGTCCTTTTCCCGATGATTCTATTCTTTATCAGTTACAGAAATAATAACATTACGATGATCAAAGTTGCTGCTTTTTTGACGATGATCGGCGTCATCATGAACAGGCTAAACGTTTCTATTATCGGATACAAATGGGATGCGGCAGTAAGATATGTGCCTTCATGGATGGAAGTTGTAGTTGCACTTGCTGTAATTTTTACACAGATATGGATATTCAGATGGGTCATTAACCGTATGCCGGTTTTACGCGACTCCCCATCATGGGCACATGAAAATAATTAAATTAACCCGCAATCACTGTAAAAGGTGATTGCACAAAAATCAATCAAATGGACGGTTTTAGCTATTCTGACATTTTCGCAACAAAAGGAATTGAATACCTGATTATCATCACATTCCTGGTTTTATTGATACCTTTCTGGATGGTATTGAACAAAAAAATAGAAATAAAAATCAAGATCCAACAAGCTTTAGGCTTTCTCACAGCCGGCATTCTGAGAATTCCACAGGGGCTGTATTACTCCAAAAATCACACCTGGATGTATATGGAAAAAGCCGGTACTGCAAAAGTTGGAATTGATGACCTGTTGCTTCATATAACCGGCGAGGTAAAATTCAATCATCTTAAAAATCCAGGTGAGTTGATCAGCAAAGGAGATTTACTGACTGAGATAAATCAAAACGGGAAACTTCTTCGCATTTTTTCGCCCGTTTCAGGAAAGATTATGAATTTAAACGCTACAATTAATGAAAACCCCGGCATGCTCAATGAAGATCCTTATGGAAAAGGATGGATCTACAAAATTAAACCCTCCAACTGGATTGGAGAAGCAAAGACTTGCTATTTTGCTGAAGAAGCAACAAATTGGTCAGCAAATGAGTTGGAAAGGTTCAAGGATTTCCTGGCAGTTTCGATGAAAAATTACGCGCCGGAACCTTCGATGGTGATTTTGCAGGATGGTGGTGAATTATGCGATCATTCACTTTCCGCCTATTCCGAAGAAATATGGAAAGATTTTGAGAAAGAGTTTCTAAATCTTGACTAACCATTAATGTGCAGAAAATGTGCGTAATAACTGATCGAAATGCAACTTTCTCTAATTACGGAAAAAGAAAAAATTTATTTGAAAACTGGTGTCATGGCACCAGTTTTTTTTGTATTTTGCAATAAAATATAACCACTTGGCTAATGAGCTATACGCCAACACTTCTAACAAATTGACAATATGTTTTTCAACCGAAAAAGCAAAGATAATAAAGGGAATATTATTCTTAATAACTACGTTAAGTTCAGATCATCAATTTATGGACGTGTAGTTTTGATTATCACCATATTATCCGTTTTTTTATTTGTTTCATTCAGTATTATTTTCAGATCGGTAAATGAGCAATATCTGAATACAGTTATTCGCCAAAGTGGCAATAATATTGGTTCAATCGTTGAGGGAGCATTGTATCACAGCATGCTCGAGAACGATAAAAGTTCACTCCGAAATACACTTGATATCATTAATACACTTCCTGGTATCGATGAGGTGAATATGTATGATAGCGAAGACAACCTTGTTTATTCATCTTTTGCAACCGAGACAAATACAACCCACAGTGACCCGAATTGCAAAAGTTGTCATCCAAATATTAAATCGATGTTCCCGGCAATGGAGAAGTCTTACAAAATTATCAATGTCAACAGCGATTGTGAGATGAATCAGAACGATAACGGCAGCAGGCATTTGCTGATTAAATCACCAATTCTGAATGAAAAATCATGCTCTACAAGCTCTTGTCATGCACATTCGGAAACCGATACCTTGCTTGGTTCACTTGTTATTAAAATTCCACTGGAAGTACAAGATGCTGCTGTACAAAAATCTTCAACTGAGTTTTTCCTGCTGGCTATATTTGCAACCCTTTTATTTGCCTCGTTTTTATTATTGTTCACGAGGAAAAAAATTAAAGGACCGTTGAATGCGCTTATAAAAGTAAGTATAGCAGTTGCAAACGGGGATAAAAGCACACGTGTTGAAATAAAACCGAATCAGCTGGATGATATGAGGATGGTTTCTATGGCCTTTAACGATATGCTCGATAACCTTCACACGGCTACAACCGAATTGGAAAACTGGTCGCAACAGCTTGAGTATAAGGTTCAAAAAAAATCGGAAGAATTGGGAGCTGCTCAGCATGAATTGATGCATGTTGAACGGTTGGCTTCGCTTGGAAAATTATCTTCTTCGGTTGCTCATGAAATCAATAACCCCTTATCGGGAATTCTGATATACACAAAACTACTTTATAAACAAGTAAGCAATCCCGAATTGTATGCTTCCAAAAAAGATACAATGCTTAAACATTTGAAGTTAATTGAAAATGAAACAAAGCGTTGCGGCGATATTGTAAAGGGATTACTGGACTTTTCAAGGAAGGATCAGAATGATTTTGAACCAAAGCATTTACATGAGATTCTGCTCGAGACCTACGATTTAATGTCGCATCCCATAAAAATTGCAAATATCAGCTTTCTTACCGACCTTTCTGCAACGATGGATTTAATCTATTGCAGCCCGAACCAAATAAAACAAGCTTGCGTAGCGATGTTGGTAAATGCATCGGAAGCGGTTCTTGAGAATGGCGAGATCTTTATCCGAACTAAAAATACTGATGAAGATACGGTCATTTTTGAAATATCTGATAATGGATTGGGAATTGCTCCTGAGGATATCCCTCATATATTCGAACCATTCTTTTCGACCAAGCAAGATGTCAGTGGAATAGGCCTCGGATTGGCAATTGTTCATGGAATTATCCAAAACCATAAAGGGAAAATACAAGTCAGATCAGAACTTGGTAATGGAACTACCCTATCAGTAACTTTGCCTTTAATTAAGTCTTAACCTCAAATAGCGAACAGACTTAATCTCTGCTATTTCTCGCTTTAATGAACACATAAAAACGATCACTCGAAATTGTTGTTCCACAAAAAC
>Ga0209724_1002839_pt1 | contig 14554 bp, 8 predicted proteins | sample grotaG_FD_184143 | JGI IMG/M metagenome (GOLD analysis project Ga0209724, IMG submission 184143) | Glacier valley bacterial and archeal communities from Borup Fiord, Nunavut, Canada, to study Microbial Dark Matter (Phase II) -... | ecosystem: Environmental > Aquatic > Freshwater > Ice > Glacier ...
GCTTGACTGTATCTAAGGGATACGCTCTTCGATAATGGGTCTCCTCGTATTTTCTGTAATTCGATACTTGGTCATCTTCAGGAATTTTCCTTCCCTCTTCTGGTAAGAACAAGGTCAGATTAATTTCATTTATCATTTCCTCGTCATAATAGGTATTTTCCCAGATAAAGCTTCCCTCATCTCTATTTTCAGCAATGGTAGTATCCCCCAGTACCTTCTCATACGCATATAGGGTGTCCAAATCAAATAGGAACAAACCGTTTGGATCAAGGTAATTATTGACCAGACGAAATACCTTTAACAAATCTTCCTCCGTCAGAATATAATTGATACTGTCGCAAACACTAATGACTGCTGCTACCGTTCCATATAGTTCAAACTCTCGCATGTCCTGACATAGATATAAGATTTTATCATCTTTTTCTTCACTGTTTTCTCTGGCAATCGAAAGCATTTCCTCTGAGTTATCGATTCCAATCATATCGTAACCCCTGCCCGCAAGTCTCGCGGTCATACTTCCGGTCCCACAACCAAGCTCTAGCACCAGACCCTCTTTTACATTATTATCTTTTAATAAATGTTCCACATAATCCGTCCATTCATCATAAGGCACATTGTCCATAAAGATATCATAAACGGAGGCAAACCCAGTATATGGCTGCATGTTTTTGCAGCTCCTTCCTTAACTTTATTAATAAATAGTAACCAGTATTCTTAGAAGTTAACCTTCAACGAATATATCGTAATGCTATTATTTACCGTCAGATTATTCTATCATACCTGAATATGGTTCGCAATTCGAAAATAATGAAATGAACAGTAGGACAAAAATAATGGAATGGGTTCTTACAAGTGAACTATGGATTTGAAGTAATTAGTGATTTAGTAGTTTTTGGTTACAGCTTATATATATAATAGTTAATCGAGTTCCTTAACCTTGTTTACAAACTTCTTTTCATTGGAATTATTCTGTGTTATATTATAACAATATATGCAAATGCGAAGGGTGATTTTAATGATAACAGGCAGCAAAGAACTAATAAGAGATATCAATACGAATTTGGTTTTGGAAACTATTATTAATCATACCGCAATTTCTAGGGCGGCAACTGCAAAGTATCTAGGTTTAACAAAAGCAACCATTTCGGCTATTGTTCAGGAACTGATTAATAAGAAACTTGTCATTGAAATTGGAAGCGGTGATACCTGTCTTGGAAGAAAGCCAATTCTTTTAAGCCTACAAAGAAATGCTGGCTATGCAATCTGCGTAGATATCGGTGTTGACACCACCTCCGCATTAATATCTGATCTAATCGGTGGGGACTGTTGCTTAAAACAGATCAAAACCCCAAGGAATTCCACTAATCTCATTAATGTACTTATTCAACTGATTGAGTCGATGAATGCCCCAAAGGATACACCCTATGGTCTTGTCGGGATAACCCTTGGAATTCATGGTGTAATTTCCAATAATCAAGTATCCTTTGCTCCATATTACAATCTAGCCGGATTTGACCTTGCCGGAAAATTAGAGCAGTACTTTAGTACTCCTGTCTATCTAGAAAATGAAGCCAATTTGTCTGTGCTCGGTGAAATGACCTTCCAATATGATTATGAAAATATCGCTAATATCAGTGTACATTCCGGTATCGGTCTAGGAGTAATCATTAACCATCAGCTGTATACGGGTTATAATGGGAGAGCAGGGGAATTTGGTCATACAATAATTGAAATTGACGGAAAACCGTGTCCCTGTGGGAATAAAGGATGCTTTGAGCAATACGTCTCAGAAAGAGCCTTGTTGAAGGAATTTGCAATTATGAAAGGTCTAGAGGAGATTAACTTTGATTATTTTAGAACTATGTACGAGAAAGAAGATTTAGATGCCCTGAAAATTATGGAGCGTTTTATTAAATATATGTCCGTTGGCGTTAATAATGTATTAAACTCATACAACCCAGATATTGTAGTCATTAATAGCGCATTTACAATCTTCTTCCCCCAGGTTACTCAGCTGATTGAAGACGCTCTTACAAGCAGGATGAATAGCTTTGTCAGAATTGTTCCTTCCGCACTGCAGGATACTTCGATACTACTTGGCGGTATCTGTAAGGCTGTCAAAGAGTTTTTGGGAATTGACTATTTAAAATTAAGTAATAAAGATACTTACTCTTTGATATTCTAAATTAGAAAGCCTATTTGGGGACGAATAGGCTTTCTAATCGTCCCAAATAGGAATTAAGACACTATTTATCCAAAAGATCAATGATTTCCGTCCAATCATTAACCGTCAGGCATTCCACACTAGGTGTCAGTTTATTGTCCTCCTCTATTGCGCCACGATACCACACAGGAAATATTCCTGCTTTAAAAGCCCCTTCAATATCAAAGTATGCATTGTCTCCGCAGTACCATGCATCTCTCGCATCGATTTTTGCTTTTCGAAGAGCCAATTCAAATATAAGGTTGTGAGGTTTTCGAAAAACATATTCACTCGTAGCCAGGATAAAATCAAAATGATGCTCCGGTAACAGGGAACAGATTTGTTCCTCCAGAGCTTTGCCACTATAGGAAATATTACTGATTACTGCTGACCGAATCCCCTTTTCCTGAAGGTATTGTAAAAGAACCTCTATGTTTTTTGTAGTCTTTTTCGTAGAGGCATTATCCCAAAATATTTTTTCCAATTCCTGAGGGCTTAATTCAATTTTCAAATCAAAATATTCATATAGGAAATTTTGAAAAATATGATTATGTACTTCGATCTGCTGGGAAACATGAACATCCGGGTCGTATCGTCCTATCTCTTTATTTAGGATTTTGGCAAATTCCTGTATCTCTTTACCTGATACATTGTACGGATTTTGCTTCGCATATTTTAGTACTGCTCGACACCCTTTTTCACCATCAAATCTGCTTTCTGAAATTAAAGTCTGTCCATAATCAAACATTATCATCTTTGGTCGTTGCATTGGTTTTCTCCGTTCTACAATTGTTCTTGATTCTTTCGTTCTCTTTTTTTCTTCGTCATGATGCCACCGATACGCCCGGATTCCTTTGCGGTAAGTGACTTCCACCCGGTAGCCATTACTTTATCCAAATAACCCAGTTCCTTTGCAATTTCATACTTTATTTCTTCCTCAGGCTTTATATTATTTAAATCAATCTTTTTATCCTTATTACTACTCATATAGCTACACCTCTTTTCATTATCCTCTCAAGCGCAACACAACCCTTTTCCTTTAACTTGTATTTGCAAAATGTCATTGTCTCGCCTTTGAGATTAATAACTTTACTAAAGTGTATCCATCTTCTATCAGTCTATACGGATTTCCTTTCCTAAGTAGAGTGAATAGATAATCATTTCTTTTACCTTTATCTTAAGCATCTGCTCCAGGGCTTTTCGGTAATAATCTAACTGAACTCTATAGCGTGAGATTAACATATCACCATCATTTGCAATATCGGATTTGTAATCAAGTAATACAAGTTCCCCAGCTTCCTCAAAGAACACGTCAATGATACCCTGAATTAAGATTAACTCAGAACTATCGATATCCTTAACTACCTCATTGGCCTTTATTCCAATTACAAATTGTTTTTCTTTATATAGTTTACCAGTTATTGTTGCTTTCCGCATCCGCTCAGCTACATTGCTGTTCACAAATCGCATAATATAATCTAGATTTAACATTTGTATATCGGACTCTTTTAAGCTGTTTTCACTTACCATAGAGTCTATTTCCCGTACCAGATCTTCTTTGTTATACACATTCGATAAATCCAAGAGTTCTAAAACCTTATGGTATAAAGTACCTCTATCCGTTCCGGTAACAGTCTCCTCTTTCTGTCGGATAAAATTCGGAATGGTGGGATCAAATTCAAGTTCTTTCTGATCATCTTCCTTCGAGGCTTGAATTTGAGTTAAATCGAATTCTGTTGGTTTGGAATAAGGCTCTTGATATAATTTTTCGCTTTGTTCCTCATCAATAAACTGACCCAGCTTTTTCAATTCAGAAACCGTCATCTTAACCCGCAATCCTGCCTCCTTTTGATAAGGGTAGGAAAAGTTAAATCTAGTTTTAATTTCTTCTCTTAGGCAAGAATCATAGACTCCCTCTGAGTTGATAGCCAGCAGTTCTTCTTCATCCTTCCTGAAAAATATCTGCTTTCTAATTTCCTCCTTTAGAAGAGTTTCTTTTTGTAATATCGTAATTGATATTGAATCCTTCTTCAACGTAAACCGATCTTCTTCCAGAATAAGGTTCGCTCCGATTCTATTAACTATGGCAGGTAATACCCAATCCAGATAGCTTTTTGCCGATATAATTTCAAAGAAAGAAAAATCCTTTTCCTTCAGCTCCTCCGCTGACTTTAAGTACCCCGTCATAATAAGCTTTTCTTTGGCTCTCGTCATAGCTACGTACAATACCCGAAGTTCTTCCCCCATATTCTCAATCTGGACCTTCTTTTGAATCACTTTTTTTAAAAGAGTAGGTATTTTAGTTCTTAACTTACTATCTACATATTCGGGACCAACACCGAAGTTTGCATGGAGTACAATACTATTTCTTAAATCCTGGTTATTAAATTGCTTACTCATTCCTGCTACAAAGACAACCGGGAATTCCAAACCTTTACTTTTATGAATGCTCATAATCCGAACGGTATTATCCTGCTCTCCCGAAGTCGCCGCTTCACCAAAATCCACCTCATACTTGTGGAGCTTTTCCATATAACGGATAAAGTGAAATAGGCCGCTGTAACTACCCCTCTCAAAACGTACTGCCTGAGAAACTAACATTTCAATGTTCGCTTTTCTTCGATCTCCTCCTTGCATTGCAGAGGCATAGTAGTAATAACCAGTTTGATCCAATATTTCCTGGAGCAGTTCATGGATTGGCATATGATTTACCATCCCACGAAAGCCTTCTAGTTGTGAATAAAACTTGACTAACTTTAATTTAAGTTCTTCATTACTGCCTTCTTTCGCAAAGTTAAGTACCGCAGTATACATACTGGCATTCCTATCAAAAACCCTTATCATAGAAAGTTCCGTTGTCGTTAATCCTACGATAGGTGAGTATAATATACCGATTAAGGGAATGTCCTGTCTCGGATTATCAATAATACGAAGCATGTTTAAAATCGTCATGATTTCCAGTGTTTGAAAATATCCGGTTCCGGTATCTGCATAAGCCGGTATTCCCTCCTGCATTAAGGTATTCACAAAAATTTCGGACCAATTAGACATACTGCGTAGCAAGATTACGATATCCCGATATGTTGTAGGGCGATGACTCTTTGGGTTACCATCATAGAGAAGTAAGCCTGTATCAGGATTTACCAACTCTCTAATCTTTCGCGCGATTGCTCTTGCTTCTATTTCCTTTTTGGTATAAACAGCATCATCAGAATCCTCCTCCGAATCAGAAAGCTCGGTCTTCTGGGTGGCAACCCCTTCCGGAGTTTTTGCAAGTTCGTCATCTTGATTCGCATCTATAACTTCTTCTGTAACCAATAGTAGCTCTACATCATTAGCCAGGCGATTCCTAAATTCATCTATATTTTCTTCTATCATTTCTTTTTTATGATCTTCTTTATTAGCTTCTTTACTATCTTCTATGTTTTTCTCTATATTTCCTTCTTGATTTCCTACTTTATTTTTCTTTTTATTATTCTCTATATTTTCCTTTGTATTATCCTCTATATTTTCTTCTACAATTTCTTCTTTATTAAATATCTTTTCAAACAGTTCCCCATATTTTAAAGAAGCATTATCATCATATAAGATACCGCCTACAGACTCCTTCATTATTTGCTCAAAGATTGCATTCACACTGTCCAAAACAACTTTACGGCTTCGAAAGTTTTTATCGAGATCAATCCTTTGCTCAAAATTAATTTCTCCGTTTTCCATTAAATCATGGGTAGAGTACCTTCCGTATTTCTCCATGAAAATCTCAGGCATAGCCAGACGAAATTTATATATACTCTGCTTCACATCACCTACCATAAATCGGTTAGGGATACCGTTTAATTCCCTTGAAATGCTCTTTAGAATAGTTTCTTGTACCATATTACTGTCCTGATATTCATCAATTAATATTTCTTCAAATTGTTCGCTAAGCTCTATCGCAGCCTGTGTCAGACCCTTATCCCCGTCGTTATCCTCAACGAGAATTTTTAAAGCAAAGTGCTCCAAATCATTAAAATCAACTAGATTTTTTTCTTCTTTCCTCTTTGCAAACTCGTCAATGAATTCCAAAGTTAATTCAAATAATACCTGCATTACTTCTCGCACTGCTTGCAAATCCTTTAACATCTCCTCAGGAGCTTGGAAGAAATATTGGTTAGTAACATCCTTTAGACCCTTTTTAACCTCTTCCCTTCGTTCCTTTGCCCTATCCTTTTTCCACTTTAAAACGCCTTCTTCTTTTTTACCGGATAATCGGGCATAAGAAATTTCGGGAAAAAGCTTGGCATATTCCTCATAGGAATTTGCTACACTTAGCTGTTTTAAAAGATCCCGATCAGAAACAAGAGCTGGAATGTATGCCGCCGGTCCTCCTGCCTCATTACAGATATCCAAAGCTTCTGCGTTCTTTTGTAATAAATCCCCGAGTACCACTTTTACATAATGAAGTAATTCCCCCATCCAGTCAGTAGAGTTCATCTGTGATAGCGAGTTTACCCCAAAAGCCTTTTGTTTGTCTCCAAGCCATACCTTGGGCCAAGGGTCACTCATGGAAAAATGATAAAGCTGCAGAATCAACTCCTCCACTGGGGTATCCGATTTGGAATAGGAATAGCTTTCGATAAAGGAATGGAAATCTTCCCTGCCCTCCTCGTACCACCGCTCCAAAACATCTGACATCACATCAGATTTCATTAGCGTAATCTCAGACTCCTCCGCAATTTTAAAGGATGGGTCCAAATCAATTCGATGAAAATAATTACGGATTACATTTAAGCAAAAGCTATGTATCGTAGTAATCTGAGCACTTTGCAGTAACGACACCTGCTTTTGCAGATGGAGATTCCCCGGTTCCTTAAATAACTTCTCATCAATTGCTTTACCGATACGTTTACGCATTTCAGCTGCTGCCGCATTAGTAAAGGTAACTACTAGTAAATGATCAATATCAATAGGATGTTCACCCTCCGATACCATGGAAATAATACGCTCGACTAAAACAGCAGTCTTTCCAGATCCTGCTGCCGCTGAAACCAATAGATTCTTATTTCTTGTATCGATAACCTTTTGTTGCGCCTCTGTCCAAGCCATTATAATCTCCTATATATTTAATTTATGTTCAATTAGGCCTCACTCAAAACTTCTTTCCCAATTAATTAATTTACGTTCAATATTAATATTTACTATCTTTTAACTTCGAAACATGCTTGATTTTATTTCTTTTACTCTTCCAGATATGAAGCTGCTTTGCAGCTTCTCAAATAAGTGATGAAGATGCTTTTTCTTCACACTAACCAAACATGCCTACCCTGTGATTTAGTTTGTGCCGAGGATTTCGCAGGCACAAACTTCTAAGTGTGAATTATGCTTTTCAATAATTCACACTACCCCCATATCTCCTCCTTAATTTCGTCCACTGTCTTCTTAGCGAGGTTACGGTATCCATGTCCCGGCAACCTGCTATCAAAACCACAGGCTGTTCGATATTCGCAGTAGTCACAGGCCGTACGGTCGTCAGACCGGTAAGGATTTAACTGTGTATCTCCCTCAAGAATATGTTTACTGTCCTCCACTAATTTACTGTTCACATACTCCATTAAGGCAGCTATTTGACTTTTATTTGCTACTGAGGATCTCTTAGATAACAATCCCTCTTTATTCGTCTCTACCGGTATAATATCGGATTTAACGGAGGAGCGTAGTGACCCTTCTGGACCCGCCAGGTTTTGATCCATTAATGCTACAACTGTTTTATCTTCGTTTACCAGTCCGTTCATTTTTAGACTCTTGAAGATCTCCTCCTCTGCCTGTTCGGATTTTGCTACAATCGGGTCATCGATATGATAATAGAAAATTCCGGCGGGAACGATTTCCTTCTCTTTGTATTTATTTTTTAGGTAATCCATTGCCGCACTGAGATAGATGGACAGCTGCTGCTGTAACCCATAATATACACTCTCCAGGTCAAAGAAGGTGTTCCCGGATTTATAATCAATCACACGGACATAAACCTTGTCCTCCTCCTCATACAAATCAAGCCTGTCAATCCTTCCCTGCAGGGTAAGCGAAGAATCCGGAACATGGATAAATGGCATCTCATAACCTGTCGGCTCAAAGGCTCCTTGTTTTATCTGGTTACAAAGAGCCCATAGTGTCCTGACGGTAATCCGTTCTATCCGCTTTATTAAATATTCATTCCGTTTCGTGCTCTTTAAGAAGGAATTTTCATATTCTTCTACTGCACGTTTTACACTTTGGACAGCCAAGTTCTCTCTAATATCATCAGGAATCGTATGCCAGGTATATTCCCCCGCATCCAACTGTTTTGAGAATTCATCAATCGCATTATGAAAAATATTACCAATATCCGGTATTGCAAGCTTATATTCCTTGCGCTCCTCCAAAGATAACCCATAAGACATAAAATGAGCAAATGCACAACCGGCATAACGCTCCAATCTCGTTACACTTCCCTTTAGCTCGCAACCGTATAAAAGTTTAGCTGCTTCCTTTGAAATTCCCTTTTCCTTATTAACAAAAAATGCACCCTGAACCAGTTTTTCCAAAACACGGTTTGTATCTTCCCCTGACCTATAGTAAAGAAATAATTCCTTCCACAGGTCGGAAACCTCACTGTCATGGTACTGTCTTAATCCCTCTGCCAGATAAGTAAGCCCGTCATCCCTGAGAATATGCTCCACATCCTCAACTTTCTCATCCTCATGATACAATTTAATATTCTTAAATAACTGCTGCAGCTTCCCAATTAAAAATGATGGATTGACCGATTTACCCTCTCCATTAATCTTATGATAAGTAATATAGAGCTTGTCCTTCGGCTTGGTCATGTTAATATAAATATAAAACTGTTCTGTAAATGCCTGCTGCCTTTTCGTCGGTGCAAGCTCAATATCATTGTTTATTAACAACTCCCGTTCAATATCGGAAAGAATTCCACTGCTGCCTATGGTTTTAGGCACAATTCCTTCGTTCACTCCGATAAAAAAGAGTACCTTAATCCCTTTCAGCCTCGTCCGTTCGGTATCACCAATGACCACTTCATCGACACCCGGCGGTATTAATCCCACCTTAGCCTCCATAAGACCGGTCTCCAAAATTTCACCAAATTCTAACGGGGTGCAGTGCTCCTCACCAAGAAGGAGTACCATTTGATCATAAAGCTCCATCACAATGCGATAGATTTGTTCATACTCTTTCGCAATGAGAGGCATATTTGCTTCGTTAAACCGCTTACAATATGCTTTCAGCTTCTGTTCGATTGCAAGACCCACTCCTAATTCATATAGGGCCATCGTGTAATCCTTCAGCGTTTTTTCCTTATCTTTTAATGCCATATAAAAAGGTAGTATTTCGTTAATAACCTGGGCTCTGGCTATATTAATCCGCTCTAAATCAATATTTTCCCTGCTCCGAAAAACCCTAGCAAATGGCTCCTTATAACGGCTGTTTCCCCGAATCCCCGTTGCAAGGATATAATTTTCAAGCAGATCAATATCCTCTACTTGAAGCTCAGATAATCCTGTCCTCAGATACCGAAACACACTCTCGTAGCTGAAATCCTCGTTCACTATCGCAATTGCAGATCGAAGCAGACAGGCAAAGGGATTATTTAGTATATCCTTCTTGTAATCAATAAAGCAGGGGATTCCTATCTTAGAAAAACTTCGCTTTGCAAGCATGCCGTATTGTTTTATATCACCGGATACTACTGCTATATCCTGATAGCGATACCCCATTTCCCTAACTAGCCTTTTTATCTCTCGTGCAACAAATGTGACTTCCTCACCTGCATCCTTTGTGACATGGATTGTAATGTCCTCCTGCTCCTTCTCATAGCATTCATAAGGAAAACGGAATAGATTATGCTCCAGGGAGGCTAAAGCTGGTGATTGGAGGAAACGATAGGGTATCTTACTTGCATTTTTATTTTCCGCAAAAATATGAGGTTCAATCGTAGTTTGAGTTTCCTCTGCGATTTGATAAAGCTTATGTATCGTCTTTTTACTTAAATCAAATAATTGATGCTCTGTTTCCGGTGTATTCAAAGCTTCTGAATCTACCGTCACCGTCACCATGACCTTTTTCGCATGGCGCATCATCTTTGCCAGCAGCTGATATTGACAAGGGGTAAAACCAGTAAAACCATCGAGGCAAATAACGCTGTTCTTCAGCCACTCAGAACGATCGATTACTTCATTCAAAAGCACCAGAATCTCCTCAGCAGTAATATACTTTTCCTTCATAAAAGTTTTAAAACCTTCGTAAATTGTAAGGATATCCTTAAGTTTCACCTTTAAGACGGGTTTTTTCTCTGATACCTCCTGCATTTTTATAAAATCCTCAGGCTGGATATTATACTGATATAGCTCGGATAGTAAGGAATTTAACTCATTAATAAAACCCGGCTTTTTTAACATACTTCCAAATAATGCAAGTTCCTTCTTCTTTTGTGCAACAACCTTACGTAACACCATGCTTTTACCGGTATCCTCAAGGATTGGATAATTATTTCCTCCTACTTCATCAAATACACGATAGGCAAAGCGCAGAAAACTTAGGATATCTACATTCATGACCCCGTGCTCCGGGTGCATGGATACGATATCCTTCTGGGTTTGCAGGGTGAACTGCTCCGGTACGATGACCAGATAATTCGTATCCCTGTCAAGTTTTGATTGATCAATTAACTCTCGGTACAGCTGATAAGATTTGCCTGAACCGGCACTTCCAAGATATAGTTGCAAGGACATAGAATATCCCTCCATCGTTTTGAATTCATGACAAATGAATTTGTTTACAAATTCATTTGTTTATCTGCATAAATTATAATTCTGCTTAATAATATATAATAAGATTAAGACATGGAGCAAATCATGCTCCGGAGGATAGAAATGGCAAAGACAAAAATAGTCGTTATCCAATTAAAAGAAATTATATATACGGTGATATTTGCAGCGTTAGGTATTCTTTTAATACTGCTTCTTATTTTTATGTTCTGGCCCGACAAAAAAGATGAAGCAACTACCACCAGCTCTAACCTGTACCTACCGGGAAAATGGACCTCCTCCATCCCACTAAATGACACAGTGATTAATCTTGAGGTAGTATTAGATGAGAATCACATTAATGCAGTACATATCATAAATATTGATGAGGCCATAACTACAATGTATCCCCTCGTAGAGCCCTCCTTAGAATTAATTGAAAGTCAATTATGCGACGATGTACCCATTGATCAATTGAAACTTGCAAAGGATAGCAAATATACACAGACTCTACTAATTGAAGCAATCAAGCTTGCGCTTGAGAAGGCAAAACCGATACCTGAACCGTAACAAACTTACATAGTAAATTCCCAAGGATGCTGTAAAGCTTACTACCTCCGTAATGAGCTTACAGCATTCTTTGTTCTTCCCCGTCAAAACTATTTATACGAAATATTTTTCATAAGGTGATACTGCATTCAAAAAGATTATGCCGATGATGCCCGGGCCTGTATGAGCGCCGATCGCACATCCTACATTATTATCCATAAAAAATTTGCAATCATAGGTTTTTCTTAATTGTTCCTTTATGTATTTCATAGTTTCTACATCATCACCATGTGCAACCCCAATCATTTGGCTTGCCAGGTTATTACCTCTTTCTCCCACAATCTCAATTAAACGTTTTAAGGATTTTTGTCTTCCTCTGACCTTTTCTATCGATTCCAGCGCTCCCGCATCGTTTACCTCTATAATTGGTTTGATGTCAAGCAGGCCACCAGCAATTGCCGAAGTTTTGCTAAGTCTTCCACCTTTTAAAAGATATTCCAAGGTTTTAACCGTAAAAATATGTTCCATATGCTCGCAATGCCAATAAATTGCGTCAATAATCTCCTGCTTTGAGGCTCCGTTAATTTGCATCTTCAAAGCATAATAGGTTGCCAGTCCAAAACCAAGAGAGGCACATTTGGAATCTATGATGGTTAAATCAAAATTCGGATATTGTTCGAGCAGCTCAGTCTTTGCTAAATTGGCTGCATTGTATGTACCTGCAATTCCGGTGGAAAAGCAGATATAAATTACTTCGTCCCCATTCTTTGCATAGGGAAGGAAATTCTCATAAAACATATGGGTATTGATATGATAGGTTTTCACATCTTTGCCACTACGCAGGATATCATAAAACTCTTCGGGCATAATAGTTTTTCCGTCAAAATAATCCTTTTCATCAATTACTACCGGAGTCGGAATTACATGTAAATCAAACTTTTCAATAACCCATTCTGGTGTATCAGAAGCTGAATCAGTAATAATCCTTAGTGCCATCTTATAAATCCTCCAATTTTTTGGAGGAGGATTTCTCCTCCTAGTTATAACTTATCAAGTTCCTTCATCCAAAGAGCTGCAGATGCATCACTTGGCATTCTTAAGTCTCCTCTTGGTGATACTGAAACACTTCCTACTTTAGGTCCGTCCGGCAGACAAGAACGTTTAAACTGCTGTGAAAAGAATCTTTGATAGAAAACCTTCAGCCATTTTAATATTACTTTTTCCTCGTAGCTGCCTGTAAATGCTATTTTTGCTAGGCGGTATACCTTTGCTGGTTCAAATCCAAACCGTAAGACATAATATAGAAAGAAGTCATGTAATTCATAGGGGCCTACAATATCCTCAGTCTTCTGCGAGATTTTTCCGTCCTTGGGAGGGAGAAGCTCGGGACTTACGGGAGTATCCAAAATGTCCGTAAGTACTGTCTTTAGTTCTTTATTTGATGATGTCTGGATAAAATAGGATACTAAAAATCGTACCAGGGTTTTAGGTACAGAGCAGTTAACTCCGTACATGGACATATGATCTCCATTATAGGTAGCCCAACCAAGTGCTAATTCGGACATATCTCCGGTACCAATGACGATACCGTTATACTTATTCGCAATATCCATAAGTACCTGTGTCCGTTCCCTTGCCTGACAGTTCTCATACGTAATATCATGTAGCTCCCTATCTTGTCCTATATCTTTAAAATGCAATTCGACCGCTTCCCTAATTGGGATTTCCTTTAAAGTCACCCCGAGTGAGTTTGCCAGGCAAATAGCATTTTGGTAAGTTCGATCCGTTGTTCCAAAGCAGGGCATAGTTATAGCGATAATACCTGCTTTGTCAATATTTAACATCTCGAAGGCTTTGTATGTCACTAGCAGCGCAAGAGTTGAATCCAGGCCTCCGGAAAGTCCGATAACAGCGCACTTTCCGCCAATATGAGCTAGCCTTGTTTTCAGACCGAATGCCTGTAGGTTGATAATGTCTTTGCAACGATTTAGTCTATCGGTTTCTTCGGAGGGAACAAAGGGTGCCGGATCAATGTATCTGGTTAATGGAATTAATGGTAACTCAGTATTCCCTTCTAAGAAGGAAAAAGGAAGGACAGTATATTCGTAGGTGTTCTGCTCCAAATAAGTATGCATCCTTCTACGTTCACTTTTTAACTTGCCAAGATCTAACTCAGTGGAAATAATACCATTTTCAAATGTACTAGATTCCTTTAACAGTGTTCCGTTCTCGGCAATCAAATTATGACCTGCAAATACCAAATCCGTCGTGGATTCTCCTTCCCCTGCATCAGCATAAATGTAACCACATACCAGTTTTGCTGATTGGTTTTTCACCAAATCTCTCCGATATGCATCCTTACCGGTTATTTCATCGCTGGCTGATAGATTGGCGATAATCGACGCTCCCGCAATACAGTGGGTAATACTTGGGGATTGTGGTATCCAAAGATCTTCACATATTTCAATGCCTAGAATAAATTCCGGCATATTACTGCACTTAAATAAAATTCGGGAGCCAAAATAGACCTTATCTCCACAGAAATCGATTAACATCGGATTTATAAAACCCGATGTGAAATATCTGGCTTCATAGAACTCCGTATAGTTTGGTATACTCATCTTAGGAACAAGTCCCAGAATCTTACCGTCCTTAATAACAGCAGCTGTATTATAAAGCTTCCCCATATAGAAATAGGGAAAACCGATTACTGCTAAAAGTTCCTTCCCCATCGTAAATTCGGCGATCCTTTTTACTTCTTCCATTGCACAGCGAAGTAACGTATCCTGAAAGAATAAATCCCCACACGTATAACCTGTTACGCAAAGCTCAGGAAATATAATCAGCTTAATCTCCTGCTTTTGGGCTAGATTAATTAATTCCATTATTTTTTCGGCATTATATCCGCAATCTGCAACCTTGATTACCGGAGTTGCTGCGGCAACTCGAACAAAACCGTGCTTCATTATCTGCCTCCTCAGTAATGCATCAAAAATAGGAGTATATTATAATATGATGCATT
>Ga0209724_1002841_pt1 | contig 14550 bp, 8 predicted proteins | sample grotaG_FD_184143 | JGI IMG/M metagenome (GOLD analysis project Ga0209724, IMG submission 184143) | Glacier valley bacterial and archeal communities from Borup Fiord, Nunavut, Canada, to study Microbial Dark Matter (Phase II) -... | ecosystem: Environmental > Aquatic > Freshwater > Ice > Glacier ...
TTCTGCACGCTGGTAGTCGGCGGCTGTTAAAGAAATAGCAGTTTGCTGTTGTGAAAGAGCAATAGATGCACGGTTAAAAAACAACGCTGTGATAAGGTAAAGAGAAAGACAAAATCGATTCATACTTCTATTATTAAAATTTACTCCTGACTGATCTGATATAATAAATCATACTAAAACATTTTGAAGTTAATATTACTTTTTAATTTACTTGGAACATTATTACAACTTCTAGTTTCCTCCGCAGGTAATTAACTGATAAAAAATCTCATCCTTTCCTCAAGACAGCTACAAACATCGAATCAGCCTTCATTTCATAACCCTTCAATAGTTCCATCGCAACAAGTTTAAGTCCGAGGTTTACTTTTATAAATTCAACAACAGCTTCATTTTCATTTTTAAAAACAGAACAGGTAATATAGATAAGCCAGCCATTGTCGTTTAGCTTCGGGACGACAGTAGAAATGATATTTTTTTGAAGATCACTGTAGTATTTAATTTTTTTATGATCGAAAAAAAATAATTGCTCCGGTGTCCTTGACCAGGTGCCTGATCCGGTGCATGGCACATCAGCTATAATGTGATCGATCTGAGTAGCGGGCGGCGTATTTTCAGCATCGGTAAGATCTTGAACGAATGAATGATAGTTTTTGATACCGGCTATCCGGAATCTTTGCACAAGGTTCTGAATAATCAATGGCCTTGAATCTGACACAGATAGCTTTATCTGAGGATTAATATCATAAGCCATTATAGATTTTCCACCGCTGCCTGCGCAACAATCCCACACCGAACCAGCTATGTTATTCAATTTAAAAAAATCACCTATGCGCTGAGAACTGTAATCCTGTATTACAACCTCCTTATCGATGTTGAGTACTTTATCCAGGCTGGTAGCATTAGGCAAGGCGATACAATGATCCGTGAAACGGGTAAAAGAAATACCTGCATCATTCAACTTTTTGTTTACTATCATTTCCTGTTGCGGGCGAATGCGTAAAAATAAATCAGGTTGAATGATGTGACATACATTAAAAAGGCTTTTATCAATGCCCTCACTTAAATCTTCCTGCCAGGGAAAGATAGCACCTTGTCGCCATTGCAGTCCTTCACTGATAAGATACGATTCTTTCTCTTCTAAAGGCAAGTGAATATGTTGATTCCATTCAGGTTTAATACAAGAAAGCAGTTCATTAAAATTATAATTGCAAATAAAAAGTCCGCAAAGTATTTTATTTTCTGTTGATAAATTAAATGTTGAATGCCCCAGCCGGTAGGAGCTGTATACAAATCCGGAAATGATTTTTCTATCCCGCGATCCCATTTGTTTATGCTGACGGAAAAAATCCTTTAACCAGGCGGAGAGAGGGTTTCGTCCATCGTAAGTCTCAATTATTTTAATCCCGGTTTTTAAGTATGCATTCCAGCGACTCATACCGCGAATGTAGGCAGATACTGATTACCGGGTAAATACGGAGATCATTTTAAAAAAATTTTCTTACCTGTCATCAGCATTAGTTTAAAACGGCTGAAAGATTCATCTCCTCTTACATCTATTCTTTGTATCAGGAACTTATCTTTTACAGGTAGTTTATTGACCCTGTTACCGATTCGAAATGCGCATCTTATCCCATTTGCCTGCATGGTACGATACATTTGATGTAGTTTCTTTGTATCTTTTTTGGGGAAGGCGCCATAGGTATATGCCAGGCATGGCTGATAAGGAATGTTAAACATGTCGAGTTGCTTCCGGCATTTTCTTATATCTTCTTCTATCTCTGAAATTGTCAGATCGTTATAGCTTTTATGGTCATAACTATGAAGACCGAACTGAATAAGTTCGTTGCTCATATCTCTGATATCATCAAGATGTAAAAATTCATTTTTAGGATAGAGCTGATCTGCGGAGGATTCAATGAATCCGGTAACTACAAAGATGTTAGCTTTCAAACCATACTTCTGCAATAACGGGTATAAGCAGGTGAAATTATTTCTATACCCATCATCAAAGGTAAGCAGCACCGGCTTTGCAGGTAACTGTTGCTGATCGTAGAGTTGACCAAGCAGGTCGCTTAAAAATATAGGAGTATATTTTTTCCTGATAAGATACTTAAATTGCCTCTCCAGTTCGCGGGTGGTTATGGTAAGATTATCGGCGTTACCAGACTCAACTACTTTATGATACATCAGAACCGGGAGACCATTAAATGTTATGCCTGCAAACTTTATTAACAGTAGACAAATTAACAGGCATATCAACAACAAAATCAGATAGACCATCCACTACTTATTTGTTCAGCTTCCTCCGTCACAAGTTCTTTTGGTTTTACAGGTGTGCCTTCATTATACAGGTACTCCGGCTCTAAATCAATTGATGTTAAATGAGGAATACCCAGGTCTTCCAGTTCTTTCATCCTGCCATGGAGCTCTCTGATCTTAATATATTTTACAAAATGGTAAAAAGCATTAAACACAGACCAATAGAAACCACTCATTCCATTGAGCATATTCAATTCAATGAAATAATACTTCAGAAAATTTAATGGAATAGCAAGGATAATTATAAGTAACGACCTTGTCTTCCCTTTCTGGTAAGCCATCTCGGCTCCGTAGCTTGAATACTTATTGAACTTATTAAAATATTGGGAAATACTGCGGTAACTGTAATGAAGTATATTATTCTTAAACTTTTTCTGCTGTCCGTCTACCACTATCTTTTCATGTACTTTACGGTCATCGAAATTACCCGCCTCTTTATTAAACAGGCGCAGAAAATAACGCCATGCTTCTTTTCCATACCTGAATTCCTTGCCCATAAAGACAAAAGTCATGGGAATAAGATATCCCGCCGCCTGCGGGTCTTTCATTTCTTCTTTTATTTCTTCTACAAGTTTGTCGGAAAGTACCTCATCTGCATCAAGGCATAATACCCATTTATTCCTGGCGAGGGAAACAGCAAATTGTTTTTGTGCTCCATATCCATCAAACTGCTTATGGTATATTTTGCAGCCGTATCTTTTGCATACTTCAATAGTATTGTCAGTGCTTCCACTGTCAACAATAATGATTTCATCGCACCAGGTTAGCTTTGGTAATGACTTTCGTAAATTATTTTCTTCATTGCAAGTGATGATGACCGCACTTAAAAGTTGCATATCGGACGCTTAACTGTTTAGAGTTTTATAACAGGATGGAATAGTAGTAGAAATTTGCGCCAAAAATCAATATTTAATCTGACAATTCCTATAGGGGTTTTACTATATTTTGATCAAACAGGAAAATCTTGTCTGCTATCAATGAAATAATGGTATTAAGTCGGCGCTGGTTATTATTACCGTTTTACCTTCAGCTATCAGCCATAAGCAGATTGATGGAATAAAAATTTTTGGGAAAACCGGCAAACTCGCTGACCTGAGATTAAGAAAAGCGCCTGACTAAAGTTCCAGCAAAGCTTTCATTGGATCTTTCCCAAACAGCAGTGCCTCGGGATTTTCAAGTAACTCTTTTACCCTCACAAGAAAACTTACCGATTCACGTCCATCTATAATTCTATGATCATAACTTACAGCCAGGTACATCATCTGCTTTACGACAACCTGTCCATTAACAGCAATCGGCCTTTCCTGAATTTTATGCATACCCAGGATAGCAGACTGAGGAATGTTGATGATAGGGGTACTCATAAGAGATCCAAACACACCACCATTTGTAATGGTGAATGTGCCACCCTGCATTTCTTCCATCGTCAACTTACTTTCTTTTGCTTTAGTGGCAAGTTCAACTACTTTCTTTTCGATTTCCGCCATGCTTAAACTTTCCGCGTTGCGGATAACCGGTACTACCAGTCCTTTTGGCGCGGAAACCGCTATGGAGATATCACAATAATCGTGATAGATGATCTCGTCTCCATCGATATAAGCATTTACTGAAGGCCATTCCTGTAAAGCAAAACATACCGCTTTAGTGAAAAAACTCATAAAGCCCAGGTTTACACCATGCTTTTTATTAAAGGCTTCTTTATTTTTTGCGCGCAATTCCATTATACGGCTCATGTCCACTTCATTAAAAGTGGTGAGCATAGCGGTGGTGTTCTTTGCCTCAACCAGTCTTCTTGAAATTGTCTTGCGAAGATTACTCATCTTCTCTCTTTTCTCTTCCCGGCTAAACAGTGGCTTTCCTATTGACCTGCCAGGATTACTCAGGGCTTCGAGGACATCGCTTTTTAAAATTTTACCATTAAAACCCGATGCGGTGACTGATTTAGGATCAACCTTTTTGTCGGCGATGATAGCAGCAGCTACGGGAGATGCCTTCATATCATTCGGCGTTACCAGAACCGGATCTTCCGCAGCAGGCTTAGCTTCAGGCGCTATGACCATTGATTTTGGCGCTTCCTGTTTTACAGGTTCCGGGGCAGCCGGAGTATTGCTTTCCGGTTTAGCAGCTGCTTCATCAATCTTAGCAACTACATCACCAATCTTCAAAGTGTCTCCTTCTTTGCCAATAGTTTTTAAAATGCCTGCCTTTTCAGCGTTTACTTCAAAAGTGGCTTTTTCACTTTCAAGCTCGGCTATCACTTCGTCCCTGTTTACATAGTCACCATCCTTCTTTAACCATTTTATGAGTGTTACTTCACTTATTGATTCGCCTATCGTTGGAACTTTAATATCGATCATAAAAAAATTTCGAGTTTGGAAGATTGCTGTCTGTCCAGCCTGTTAAAATTAAATCTGTACTATTCAATTACTTTATCATACTCGCCTCTGTGTAATGTTAATTACAAAATATCTGAAATAATTCGCTATCACTTATAAGTCCTTCAATAGATGACAGACATTTCCTCCTGACAGCTGACTGCTGACTGCTGACAGCTGCTAGCTTCTTCTAAATACTAAACGCCGTTTCAATAATTTCTTCCTGCTCCTGTTTATGCACTTTGGAATAACCGGAGGCAGTAGAAGCACTCGGCTGACGACTGATAACACCGAAGTTAACAGACTTTAGATTCATTTGTAAAAATGATGCCGCCCCCATATTCAATGGCTCTTCCTGCACCCAGAACCAGGTTGCTTTATTGTACTTCTGGTAAAGCGCTTCCAGCTTTCTGAATGGGAGAGGATAGATCTGTTCCACCCTTACCAGCGCGATATCTTTTCTATTATCTTTCAACTGGCGCTCCGCCATATCAAAATAAATTTTGCCTGAACAAAATAAAACTTTTTTTACCATGACGGCATCACCAACATAGATATCATCTACTACCTCTTTAAACCTGCCATCGATGAATTCCTCTTTCTTTGAATAGCTTCCGGCATAGCGAAGATTTGCCTTTGGCGAAAATACAATCAGCGGCTTCCTGAAAGGCCACGCAATCTGCCTTCTTAATGCATGAAAAAGATTCGCGGCGGTAGTGATATTAACTATCACCATATTATACTCTGCACACATTTGAAGGAACCGCTCCATTCGTGCACTGCTGTGTTCAGGGCCTTGTCCTTCATAACCGTGGGGCAACAGCATTACAATACCGCTCATCTTTTGCCATTTGGTTTCAGCGGCGGCGATAAACTGATCGATCATGGTTTGAGCGCCGTTAGCAAAATCACCGAACTGCGCTTCCCACAAAACCAGTGCACTAGGATTGGCTATAGAGTAACCATATTCAAACCCGAGTACGCCATATTCACTTAGTAATGAATTATAAATTCTAAAGATACCTTCCGCGTCAGGTATCCTGCTTAACCGGTTATATTTCTCGTCTGTGTTCTCATCCCTCAGCACGGCATGACGGTGAGAAAATGTACCCCGCTGTACATCCTGTCCACTCATTCTTACATCATATCCTTCTTTTAAAAGACTTCCATACGCCATCAATTCACCGGTTGCCCAGTCAATTTTAGACTCATCGGTATACAGTTTGATTTTTTCCTGGATCAGTTTTTCGACCTTGCGCAGAGGCTTAAAATTTTCAGGCCATAGCATCAGGGCGTCAAAAATAATTTTGAAGGAAGCTTCATCGATAGCGGTTAGCGGTGATTCTTCAAAATCTTTAGCATTTGCTTTTCTAAGATCCTGCCACCACAGTTCAGGTTTCTGGAACGTATAAGGAAGCGGGTGCTGTTTGATGTCGTCAAGGCGTTCCTGCAACTGTGACCAGAAAGTTTTCTCCAGTTCAATGGCAAGTTCGGCATCTATTGAACCGTTGGCAATAAGCATCTGAGAGTAAACCTCCCTTGGATTAGGATGCTTATCAATCAATGCATACATAAGCGGCTGCGTATATTTAGGGTCGTCCCCTTCGTTGTGGCCATGCTTGCGGTAACAAACCATATCTATAAAAACATCACAGTTAAATTCCTGCCTGTAACGGGTGGCTACTTCGGCAACTTTAACTACTGCTTCGGGATCATCACCATTAACATGAAAAACCGGCGCCTGAACCGTAGCAGCCAGGCTGGTACAATAGTCGGAAGTTCTTGCATCATCAAAATCGGTGGTAAATCCTATCTGGTTATTTATAACGAAGTGAATGGTGCCACCGGTATAATAGCCGTTCAGTCCACTCATCTGGATAATTTCATAAACAATACCCTGACCGGCAAGCGATGCATCACCATGGATTAATATTGGAAGAATCTTATCGTATTCGCTTTCATATATTACATCTGCTTTGGCCCTGGCAAAACCAATTACCACAGGATCAACGGCTTCAAGGTGAGATGGATTTGGACATAACTGCAGGTTGATAATTTTACCATCGGGAGTGGTATGTTCGGCCCTGAAACCCAGGTGGTATTTCACATCACCGCTTCCCATTGTCTGGTCAGGAATAGCGGTACCTTCAAACTCGTTGAATATTTGCTCATATGTTTTGCCCAGGATATTAGCAAGGATGTTAAGTCGTCCCCGATGTGCCATCCCGATTACTACTTCCTGAACGCCCCCATCGGCACCGGTGTTAATAATAGCATCCAGTGCCGGAATCGTTGTTTCTCCGCCTTCCAGCGAAAAACGTTTCTGTCCTATATATTTTGTATGAAGGAATTTTTCAAACATTACTCCCTCATTCAGCTTGGTAAGGATACGCCTTTTTTTCTCTGTAGGAAGCGGCTGGGTAAAACCCTTTTCCATCGCATCAGTAAGGAAATCTACTTTCTTCTGGTTGCTGATATATTTAAACTCTATGCCCACATGAGAAGCATAGACAGCCTGGAGATGAGAAAGAATATTTTTTAAAGAAGTTGTACCCAGGCCAAGCAGGCTGCCTGCCTGGAATTCTTTTTCAAGATCGGCATCCGTAAATCCGTAAAAGGAAAGATTGATATTAGCGCCCCGGTCTTTGCGGGGACGTATTGGGTTTGTATTAGCCAGCAGATGGCCTTTATTGCGATAGCCAAGGATAAGGCGGTAAACGCTTATCTCGCGCTTCCAGTTACTTTCCGCGGCAACCGGTTTGTCAGAGGTTGTTGAAGATAAACCGTTGGCGCGGTTCCCTGTACCGTTAGCCTTAGAGAAATTATCGTTGGCAGCGGAATCGTTTTTGGAACCGGTGAGCGCAAAATCGAAGCCTTCAAAAAATTTTCTGAATTCAAGGTCCACGCTTTCAGGATTCTTAGTAAAATCCTGGTATAAACTTTCTATGAAAGAGGGGGATGAATTAGTGATATATGAGAAATCTTTCATCGGTTGTAATTTATTGTGCAGATAATATTCGTTTAAAAATCACGCCATAAGGCAGGCTTACTTTTAATCTATCGAAGGTCTGCCTTGTTATTTGATACCAAAACAGGTTTACAAACCTACATGATTTTGATGAATCATCTGATGAATTTGAAGGTCTGATTAACTATTTAACGTTAAGCCGCTGGCTAACAAATTATCGGCATGTAAGCATGTAATTTTTTAATACTGTCTGGCTACCAGACACTGATTTTATTGCTAACTTATGTAACTTGGCAACCCTGGTACAATTTAATTTATTTTAACGAGTGATTATTTAATATTTGGTATCATCAACCTTCCATCCTACTTTTGCAATCCTAAATTTTCGAGAATGGCAAATCATAAAGCTACAAAAAAAGACATGCGTCAGGCTGCTAGTCGCAGGGATAGAAACCGTTATTATGGCAAAACTACCCGTAACGCTATCAGAACATTAAAAGAGAACAAAGAAAAGTCTGCTTTTGACGAAGGATTGATTTCAGTTAATTCTATGATTGACAAATTGGCTAAGCGTGGTATCATTCATAAAAATAAGGCCGCCAATTTAAAAAGCAAGCTGGCGAAAAAGTCAAATGCTTTAGCTGCAACAACACAATCTCCGTCTACTCCTGAAGTTGCTTCTTAGTTTTATATTCAGAATTAATATACTACCTGCTGATTTTCCAGCAGGTTTTTTTGTGCGCTGAAATAAACCGGTCTATATTATCAAAACGGTTAAATTAATTTCAACAGATCAAACCCTTAACTTAGATATTGAAATCGAAACTAATTCATGAGATTACTTACATTGCTTTTATTATCAATAACATTAGCCGCCGGTGCACAGGATTACCAAACACTATTCGAAAAAAGCAAAGGCACCCAGACTCCTGACTATGCAGCGATAATTTCTTTTTATAAAAAACTTGATAAAGCCTCGCCCAAACTATTTCTTAAAGAAATGGGGATGTCAGATTCCGGATTTCCTTTACACCTTGCATTGTTTTCTAATGACGGAAAATTCGATCCTGCAAAATGGCATATACAGCACAAAACAGTGTTGCTGATAAATAACGGCATTCATCCAGGCGAGCCCGACGGGATAGACGCCTGCATGTCACTCATCCGCGACCTGGTAACTGGTAAAAAAACGTTACCTGATAATATAGCGCTGGCAATAATTCCTGTTTATAATATCGGCGGCTGTTTAAACCGCAGTGTAAACTACCGTGTCGACCAGAACGGTCCGGAAGCATTCGGATTCCGGGGCAACGCTCAAAACCTGGATCTTAACAGGGATTTTATAAAATGCGATTCAAAAGAAGCAAGGTCTTTTACTCAATTATTTCATTTGGTAGACCCTGATATCTTTGTTGACAATCATGTAAGCGATGGTGCGGATTATCAACATATCATGACACTGATAACTTCTCAGCATGATAAGCTGGGCGGGCAAATGGGGAGTTACCTGAATAAAACATTTGAACCGGCTTTATACCAGTCTATGAAAAGCAAAGGCTATGATCTCGTTCCTTATGTAAATTTTTTTGGTGAGACACCCGACAATGGCTGGCCTGAATTTTTTGACAGCCCACGGTATTCAAGCGGCTATGCCACCCTCTGGAATTGTTTTGGTTTCACCACCGAAACACATATGCTGAAACCTTTTGATCAAAGGGTTAAATCAACCTATGCATTGATGCAATCATTCATAGATTTTGCCACCGATAATGCCGATTCCATACAATCACTTCGCAGGCTGACAAAGCAAAACGTTCAAACGGCCACTTCATTTCCTATTAGGTGGAAAGTAGACAACGCCCAGTATTCCGACGTTATTTTTAAAGGTTATGAAGCCGGCAGAAAAACAAGTGAAGTATCAGGTTTGCCAAGGTTATTTTACGACAGGAATAAATCGTTTGAAAAGAAAATTAAATTTTATAACACTTATACTGTAACAACTTCTGTACAGAAGCCGGTAGCCTATATCATTCCACAAGGCTGGTGGAAGGTGACCGATTTGCTGAGATTGAATAAGGTAACTATGCGACGGCTCCCAAAAGATACTGCCATTGAAGTGGAAGTGTACCAGGTAACAGATTATAAAACCACCGCCCGCCAGTATGAAATGCACCATCCTAACAGTGATGCAACAGTGACTACCGTAAAGCAAAAGTATTCATTTCGTAAAGGTGATTATTATATCCCGATGAACCAGGAAGCCAACCGCTTTTTAACGGAGGTACTCGAACCGCAAAGCAATGACTCTTACTTTGCATGGAATTTTTTTGATGCCATACTCGGACAAAAAGAAGGTTACAGTGATTACATGTTTGAAGATAAGGCAGCTCAGTTTTTGAAAAGCCATCCCGGTATAAAATCCAAACTTGATGAAAGAAGAATACAAGACACTGCTTTTGCAAAAGATGGTCGGGCACAGCTTGACTTTGTTTTTAAAAATTCTCCTTACTTTGAGCCTGATTATTTACGTTACCCGGTGTTTAGAGTGATGTGAGACTTTGGAGTTGATATCATTAGCAGTAAGCAGTCAGCTATCAGAAAACCAATATCAGATTATCTTTCCTCCTGATTAATGATTAATGATAGCTGAAAGTAAACCCGTCGATTATAATTAATTTAACACCAGCTTTCAATACATCAAATCACATTCAGTTCCTATGCGAATCTTACTTCTTTTTATAATCATTCTGGAGGTGAAATTATGCATTGCTCAAAGAAATGATACGCTGACAAAATATCTTGATAAAAATCTTTCATTTACCAATAAGGCTGGAATGATGTATCCCGCAATAGCCTATCCTGATAAAGGTCACTGGATATTAAGAGCGTTTTATCCTGACGACTCCATTATCGCAGAGGTTTATTTCATGGATAAAAAACTAACTATCAATGACGGCACATTGTTTATTAATTATCCCAAAGGTGTGCCTGCCGTAAGAGGTACCTACCGTAACAATTACCGCTCCGGGGTATGGAAGTCGTGGTACCAGAATGGCCAGTTAAGAGATTCCGGCTCATTAGTGAATGATGTGCTTACAGGTACATGGCTAACCTATTATGCTGATGGCAGGCTGATGACCCGGGCTCATTTTAATGAGCAAATCGGATCTACGGGATTATCGCCGCTGGTAGCCGCAGACAAAAATTCGCTGTTAAATTTTCCACCCGCCATTGCAATTAAAACCGGTCTTTATGAGACCTGGCATCCGAATGGACTAAGACAGGATTCAGGCGTCTATCAAAAGGATATCAAAACCGGTTTCTGGAAAGCTTGGTATAAGAACGGGCAGCCTGAATCGGAAGGTTCTTATGACGCCGTTGAACACTTGCAGGGCGACTGGAATTTTTACAGGGAAAATGGAAGTCTAAGCACTCAGGAAAAATATGCAGATAACAAATTGACAGACCTCAAATGTTTTGATGAGAACGGAAATGCTACCGGCAGCTTCTGCAGCATCGCCAAGCCACCGGTTTTATTAGGCACTCCTTACGACTGGGAAAATTTTTTTGAAACACACCTGGTGTGGTCAAAAGAAACGATTAGAAAAAGCAAAGGGGGTACTACTACTGTTCGCTTTACAATCGGCAAAGATGGAAAACTTGTTAACCACACCCTGCTTGATTCACCCGATGCAATGGTTACAGCAGATATAGAAAAAGTAATCCGTCTTATGAAGGAGTGGTCGCCGGCTATCTTACATAACCGGCCTCTGGAATATAGTTTTGAGCATTCAATACCGTTCTATCCTCAATAATTTTTTTTAAGCGCAGCCGAAAAGCCTCTGTGGTTAAAAATACTATTGAACCACAACAACTCCACCACCATTATACGAATGATACTCGCCGTTATACATGGCGTCGGCGCTTACGGGTCCCATATGATAAATGCCGGGTGATACCGCCCTTACAGCATAATAATAAGTTTGCTTCTTACTATTCAGATCCACAAATAAATTAATCCTGTCATCCCTTACATCTAGTTGCGTTGGGGTGCCTGCGTCTTTTATCCATTCCATTCCCGGTATCTCTTTAGTCCTGGGATTTTCAATTTCAAAACCCGCCGGCAAAAGATCTGTTATTACAATATTGTCCAAACTACCTGAATAAGATTTTTCAAGGGTAACCTGCACCACTATCAAATCATTTTGTTTGAAACTATTGCCTGTCATTACCCTGCCATAGCGATCAAAGAATTTTCTTCTCACCTTAATATAGCTGTCCTCTTCTTTGTAGTTACCGCTGTAGCTGATACCTTCACTTTGCCACCAATAATAAAGGCGTCCCTGTCCTTTCGTTACAATTTCTATTTTCAGTCCGCCCAGTTCTTTAGCTCCAAGATGAACAGGGGCATCAGTTACTTTTGCAATTACTTTACCGTTCACTTTTATATCTGCCGTTACAGTAGATTTAGCGGAAGACCTTGACAGTTTTCCCAGTGCAAGAAAACTAAAAGCACTTTCCTGAGTGCTATACCAGTTCCGCTGTTTTAACTTCTCCGCCACATGCCTTGCCATCACCGGCACCTGCGCGTTAGCGGGATCTACATCAATCAATACATTCAATGCTATGGCTTCATCGCGGATGTCTGAATAAAAACTTCCGCCTGTTTGCGGCACGGAAACTTCCCCGCTAAAAGATGTTGGCAACAGTTCTCTAAAACTATTTTTGTCTCCTGACAAAGCATACGTCGCCGCTAATAAATACCGGCAATCAAGACTAAGCATTTGCTGATTAGCTTTGTAATAGTTCATCACACTTATATTCGGTCGGGATGCCATAGCAAGCACATATAAACCGTATATCATTTCTTTGGGCGCGATCTTCTTCTGTTGAGTGCGGTTATAATAATAGTTGATGGTTTGTTTATTCTTCTCTTTATTATTAATATAAGAAAGCAATGTTTCAATAAGCGATTTATCTACTTCATATCCGGCCTTCTGCGCTTCAAGGAGAAATTGCGCTGCATAAATACTTACCCACCAGTTCTCCGTCCCTTCATTGTCCCATAACATGATAGCGCCATTGTATAACTGACGCATTTTTATTTTACGGATAGCTTCCTGGATATTATAATTGGCGTTTAATGAATTGCCCTTACTAACTAAAGTGGTAGCAAGGTCGCTGTAATATAGCTGTGGAAAAGCTGCTGACACAGCTTGTTCCGTGCATCCATATGGATACTGTACCAGGTATTTCAGCTGGCTGCCTAGTTCCAATGCGGGAGACCTGCTTACTACCAGGTTGTAATCTGTGCTGGCCGTCATAAAGTCGCTGGTGCCAATAGCTACTATTTCTTCAGCATTACCATTCACTGACCCGCTGCCCGTCATCTTCTGCAGTGTAGAGGCTGGCCTGACAGACAACTCCGTTTCATCGATAAACTGCTCTCCCATTCCTTTAACGATAACCTTTACTTTACCAACATTAACCGATGGAGCAGCAACCACCTGGAAAACGGCACGACCTTCACTGTTTGCGTTGACACTAACACTTGAGCTATTGCTGCCAACAATTTGCAAGGGGCCGGTGACCTGAATGGTGGCAACTGCAGTTGTATTGGAAGCGGTAGTGTTGGTAATGGTTACAGGGACAGATACCGTATCTTTCGGACTTAAAAAACGGGGCAGCGCGGTACTTACTACAATCGGGTCCGCAACTTTTATAGCGTTTTCCCCCGAACCGAAATTTTGATCTTTATAAGCAACTGCCATCAGCCTGACCTGACCACTAAAAGCCGGGATATCAAACTCAAAATTAGCCTGCCCGTTACCGTTAGCCTTCGTTATTCCGCTCCAGTAAGAAAGTATCTTCACCCTTTTGTTGGGCATCGGGTTAGAGCGCTTGCTCATATCCAGGTTACCATCTCCACCGGTGCTGCTTAACCGCGCTTTTATTTCGGGTAATAAAAGCTGATACATATCGAAGGCGCCAACTTCCAGGGCTTTCTTCGCGTAGAAGTAATCATAAGGATCGGGTGTTTTAAAGTCAGACACCTGTAACACACCATTGTCAACCGCTGCCAGGGTGATAAAACTTCCAGGCGCTGAGTTTATGGTAACCTTCTGATGGGTTCGGGAACGCACCGCCTTCGCCGCAATGATTTCTACAGCAAGCTTCCTGCTTTTTTCTTCTACTGTTATCGATTGAAATCCATGTGCAACAGTTAAAGGAATATCAGAAACGTCATGCGGTTTAATAAGCGTTGCCGTGATATAAACATTAGGTACATACGCTGCCGCTAGTTTGAGATCAAGAGAAACGGAACGCTTGTCTACATTTACGTACTGGTATGAAACAACTTTGTCTGTTTCCATTGTTACCAGCATCTTTCCGCTGAAAGGGGTTTTGAATAATACTTTGGCGTTTTCACCAGAGAGGTAAGATGATTTGTCTGTCTGGATGTCGATGCTTCCTTCAGTGTTAACTTCAAAAGAACTATTCTGCCCGCCCCAATTGCCATAACTATAAAATGATCTGCTGACATAATTGTTAACACCGGGAAGGGATACCCGCACTTCATATTCACCGGGGATACGCGGAGCAAAAGAATAGAAAGTTTTTTCACCCGATACCGATACTATGTTACCGGAAATCAATTTATCCTGCTTTTGAGAATTGTACCTGAAATAATTCCCTGACTTGGCAAGCACTGTCCTGTACTCATGCTTTATAACTTTTACTTCTGCTTTAGCATCATTTAACAAGGCCTCGTTTTTATTTACCGCGATAATGGGAAAATTTATACTTTGATTTAACGGGTAATAACCGGACTCATCTTCTCCCAAACCAAAAAATACATTTTGAGTATATATGTCAGCTGAAGCGCTG
>Ga0209724_1002847_pt1 | contig 14530 bp, 11 predicted proteins | sample grotaG_FD_184143 | JGI IMG/M metagenome (GOLD analysis project Ga0209724, IMG submission 184143) | Glacier valley bacterial and archeal communities from Borup Fiord, Nunavut, Canada, to study Microbial Dark Matter (Phase II) -... | ecosystem: Environmental > Aquatic > Freshwater > Ice > Glacier ...
CCAAGCGGCCAGCCGAGTCCCGCAGCTCGAAGTCAGGCGCCGTGTCGTCGGCCTGCAAGGGCACTCTCGCCCAACGCAGGCGAGAAGGTCCTTGCCTCCACAAGGAGAGCCATTCGGCCTCTGCGGATTGAATCTGCAGGCTCAATGAATCGGACATGATCAATTCCTTTGCAGTGATGGGAGGCACCGAAAAGATAGGCGTGCGCCGTTTGATCGAGCGTGTGATGGGATTCGCGGCCGGCATGTGCTTCGGGTGCGCCCTGCCGGCCCGAGTTGCACGTCGGCCCTCTCGCGGCGAACTGGCCTTTTGCCCTCAGCCCGTGATCGAAGGCGCATGGTTCGCAGTCGGCTCGACACGGCATCAACCGTTGCCTTGAATTCCTTGCGGCCGATCCACTCTGCAGATCTGGGTACCTGGACCGGACGGTCAAAACCGCCCGCAATTGGCCGGGAGCCGGTACCCCTGAACGGCAGGTTCGGAGCAGCTAAGTTCCGAGATGAACTTGTCCGCGGTTTACCCAAGTGGCGAGCTGCATGAGGATGTCGAGTCACGCCGGCTTTGCCCGCCGGGTGCCCAGCGCGCCTCCCCTAAGATCCTCTGTCCTATGAACGAGCCGACCTCGACCGCCGACCTGCTGAAAGGCGATCTTTCACGCCATTCTCCAATGATGGCGCAGTGGCTGCGCATCAAGGCCGAGCATCCCGACACGCTCGTCTTCTACCGGATGGGCGATTTCTACGAGCTCTTCTTCGACGACGCGAAGAAGGCGCATCGGCTGCTCGACATCACGCTGACCACGCGCGGCTCGAGCGCCGGCCAGCCGATCTATATGGCCGGCGTGCCGTACCACGCGGTCGACGCCTATCTCGCGCGGCTCGTGAAGCTCGGCGAGTCGGTCGTGATCTGCGAGCAGTTCGGCGAGCCGGGCGCCAGCAAGGGGCCGGTCGAGCGCAAGGTGGTCCGCATCGTCACGCCGGGCACACTGACGGAGAGCGACCTTCTCTCCGACAAGGCCGATTCGCCGCTGCTCGCCGTTTCGCACAAGGCCGACCGAACCGGCGAGCGCTACGGCCTCGCGTGGACGGCGCTCTCTCAAGGCGAGATCGGCATCGCCGAGTGCAGCGCGCGTGAGCTTCCGGGCTGGTTCGCGCGGCTCGCGCCGGCGGAGCTTCTCGTGGCCACCGACCTGCCGGCGGGCACCTTCGACTCAGAAGCCACCACGGTGACGCGCCGCCCCGAGTGGCAGTTCGACGCCGCACTCGGGCAACGTAAGTTGTGCGCGCAGTTGCGCGTCGCCTCGCTCGCGGCCTACGGGGCCGCCGAACTCACGCTGGCGCACGCGGCCGCCGGTGCCTTGCTCGCGTATGCAGAGCACGCGCAGGGCCGCGCGTTGGCGCACGTGCACCGGCTCGCCGTGCGCAACACCAGCGAACTGATCGACCTGCCGCCGGCCACGCATCGCAACCTCGAGCTGGTACGCACGCTGCGCGGCCACGACGCGCCCACGCTGTTCTCGCTGCTCGACCGATGCGCCACCGGCATGGGCAGCCGCGCGCTGCGCAACTGGCTGACGCAGCCGCTGCGCGAGCGGCGCGTCGCCGGCGAGCGTCACGACGCGATCGAGGCGCTGCTCGCGGGCGATCTGGCCGCGCTGCGCGAGTCGCTGCGGCATCTGGCCGATGCAGAGCGCATCGGCGCGCGCATCGCGCTGCGCCAGGTGCGGCCGCGCGAGCTCGCGGCGCTGCGCACGACGCTGCTCGCGCTGCCGCGCGTAGAAGCCGCATTGCCGGTCGCGCGCAGCGTGCTGCTCGACATGCTGGCCGAGGGCCTGCAACCTCCGACGGAGATTTCGTCGTTGCTGACCAGAGCCATCGCCGAGGAACCTTCCGCGCTGCTGCGAGAAGGCGGCGTGATCGCTCCCGGCCACGACGCGGCGCTCGACGAGCTGCGCGCCATCGGCCGCGGCAGCGACGCCTTCCTGATCGAGATGGAGGCCCGGGAACGAGAGCGCACCGGCATCGCCAACCTGCGCGTTCAGTTCAACCGCGTGCACGGTTACTTCATCGAGGTCTCGCAAGCGCAAGCGGCCAGGGTGCCGACCGACTACCGCCGCAGGCAGACGATGAAGAACGCCGAGCGCTTCATCACGCCCGAGTTGAAGGCCTTCGAAGACAAGGCGCTCTCGGCCAGCGAGCGTTGCCTGGCACGCGAGAAGGAACTCTACGAAGCGCTGCTCGACGCGCTGGCGCCGCATCTCGATGCGCTCTCGGCCGTCGCACGCTCGCTGGCCGCACTCGATGCGCTGGCAGCGCTCGCCGACAACGCCGCGCGGCTCGACTGGTGCCGGCCGCGCTTCGTCAAAGAGCCGTGCATCGAGATCGAGAAGGGCCGCCATCCGGTGGTCGAGGCGCGCCGGGCCGAAAGCGGCCAGCCGTTCATGGCCAACGACTGCCGGCTCGACGCGAAGCGCCGCATGCTCGTCATCACCGGGCCGAACATGGGTGGCAAGAGCACCTTCATGCGGCAGGTCGCGCTGATCACGCTGCTGGCTTCGATGGGTTCGTTCGTGCCCGCCACCGCGTGCCGGCTCGGCCCGATCGACGCGATCCACACGCGCATCGGCGCGGCCGACGATCTGGCCAACGCACAGTCGACGTTCATGGTCGAAATGACGGAAGCGGCCGCCATCGTGCACAGCGCGACCGAGCATTCGCTGGTGCTGATGGACGAAGTCGGCCGCGGCACTTCGACCTTCGACGGGCTCGCGCTGGCCGGCGCCATCGCGCACCACCTGCACGAGAAGAACCGCTCGTTCACGCTGTTCGCCACCCACTACTTCGAGCTCACCGACTTTCCGCTGCGCCACGAGCGCGCGCTCAACGTGCACGTGGGTGCCGTCGAGACCGGCGAAGAAATCGCTTTCCTGCACGAGATCGAGCCGGGCCCCGCGAGCAAGAGCTTCGGTGTGCAGGTGGCGCGACTGGCCGGCATGCCGGCGCCGCTGCTGCGTCATGCGCGCCTTGCACTCGAAGGGCTGGAAGCCGAGCGCGTCGCGCGCCAGCCGCAGATCGATCTCTTCGCCGCTGCACCCGAAAGTGCCGATCCGCCCGGCACCGCACACCCGCCCGAGCCTTCGGCCCTGGCAGCCGCTGTGGCCGCACTCGACCCCGATATGCTCAGCCCTCGCGAAGCGCTCGAAGCGCTCTACCGCCTTCGGGCGCTGCAACGGGACACCCCATGACCTACTGCGTAGCCGTCAAGCTCGACGCCGGCCTCGTCTTCCTTTCCGACTCGCGCACCAACGCCGGCCTCGACCAGATCGCCACCTTCCGCAAGATGATGGTCTACGAGCGGCCGGGCGACCGCTTCATGGTGATGCTCTCGGCCGGCAATCTTTCCATTTCGCAGCAGGTGCGCGAGATCCTGCAGATCGAGAAGCTCGACAACGGCGACGGCCCGCCGATCACCATCTGGAGCGCCACCAGCATGTTCGACGCGGCGCGCATCCTCGGCGCCACCATCCGCCGCATCTACGACCAGGACGGCGCCTCGCTCAAGAAGGCCGGCCTCGACTTCAACGCCACCATGATCTTCGGCGGCCAGATCGGCAACGAGGCGATGCGTCTGTTCCTCGTCTACTCGGCCGGCAACTTCATCGAGGCCACGCGCGAGACGTGCTTCTTCCAGATCGGCGAATCGAAATACGGCAAACCGGTGCTCGACCGCATGATGCGGCCTTCGACGCCGCTCGACGAAGCTGCCAAGTGCGTGCTGGTCTCGATGGACTCGACGCTGAAGTCGAACCTCTCCGTCGGCCTGCCGCTCGATCTCGTGGTCTACGAGGCCGACAAGCTGCAGAGCTCTCAGGTCGTCTGCATCGATGACAAGAATCCCTATTTCCAGATGATCCGCGGCACGTGGGGCGAGAAGCTGCGCGACATCTTCGAGTCGATCGACGATCCGCAGTGGGATGCCGACGTCACCGCACAAGCACCGCTGTGCGTGCCCTCGCAGCGCTACGAGACGATGAGGAAGATCACCGACTCGCACGAGAAGCTGGTCTAGGGCCGCCGAGGCCCCCTCCTATAATCGCGGTTTACCACCAGGCCATTCGCACGCGCTGCGAATCGCGAACGGGAACGCGAACGCAATGACCAAGTTCGTCTTCGTCACCGGCGGTGTGGTGTCCTCCCTCGGCAAGGGCATCGCTTCTGCCTCTCTCGCCGCGATCCTCGAATCGCGGGGCCTCAAGGTCACCCTCATCAAGCTGGATCCGTACCTCAACGTCGATCCGGGAACCATGTCGCCGTTCCAGCATGGCGAGGTGTTCGTCACCGACGACGGTGCCGAGACCGACCTCGACCTCGGCCACTACGAACGCTTCATCACCACGCGCATGAAGCGCACCAACAACTTCACCGCCGGCCGCATCTACCAGAGCGTGCTCGAGAAGGAACGTCGCGGCGACTATCTCGGCAAGACGGTGCAGGTGATCCCGCACGTCACCAACGAGATTCAGGAATTCATCCGTCGCGGCGCTGACGACGCGGTCGACGTGGCCATCGTCGAGATCGGCGGCACCGTGGGCGACATCGAGTCGCTGCCGTTCCTCGAAGCCGTGCGCCAGATGAGCCTGAAGATGGGCCCGGGCAACTGCGCCTTCCTGCACCTCACGCTGGTGCCGTGGATCCCCACCGCCGGCGAGCTGAAGACCAAGCCCACCCAACATAGCGTGAAGCAACTGCGCGAGATCGGCATCATGCCCGACGCCCTGCTCTGCCGCGCCGATCGCCCGATCCCCGACGAAGAGCGGGCCAAGATCTCGCTCTTCGCCAACGTGCACGAGTTCGGCGTGATCTCGATGTGGGACGTCGACAGCATCTACAAGGTGCCGCGCATGCTGCACGCGCAGGGGCTCGACGAGCTCATCTGCGCCCGGCTGCAGCTGCATACCAAGCCCGCGAACCTCGCGCGCTGGGACAAGCTCGTCGAAGAGGTCGAGCACCCGCAGCACGAGGTGACGATCGCGATGGCCGGCAAATACACCGACCTCTCCGATTCGTACAAGAGCCTCGACGAGGCGCTGCGCCACGCCGGCATCCACCACCACGCGCGGGTGTCGATCGAGTACGTCGACGCAGAAAACCTCACGCCCACAAGCGTCGCCAACCTGGGCCGGTTCGACGCGATCCTCGTGCCCGGCGGCTTCGGCAAGCGTGGTGTCGAAGGCAAGATCCTCGCTGCGCAGTTCGCGCGCGAGAAGAAGATCCCCTACCTCGGCATCTGCCTCGGCATGCAGGTCGCGACCATCGAGTACGCGCGCCACAAGGCCGGCCTCGTCGGCGCCAACAGCACCGAGTTCGACCCCGACGCCGCTCATCCCGTGATCGCGCTCATCGACGAGTGGCACGACCGCGACGGCAGCGTACAGAAGCGAACCGCAACGTCCGATCTGGGCGGCACGATGCGGCTCGGCGCGCAAAGCTCCGACGTGAAGACCGGCACGCTCGCGCACGAGATCTACGGCAACGTGCTGACGGAGCGGCATCGCCACCGCTACGAGGCCAACGAGACCTACCTCGAGCGCCTCACCGACGCCGGTTTGGTGATCTCCGCCATTACGCAGAAGGAAAAGCTCACCGAGGTGGTCGAGCTTCCGCAGAGCGTTCACCCCTGGTTCATCGGCGTGCAGTTTCACCCCGAGTTCAAGTCGACGCCCTGGGGCAGCCACCCGCTGTTCAAATCGTTCATCCATGCAGCGCTGGCGTATCAGGCGGCACGCAAAGAGAAGGTCGCCGCTTGAAACTGTGCGGGTTCGACGCGGGGCTCACGCATTCGCTTTTTCTCATCGCCGGCCCGTGCGTGGTCGAGAGCGAACAATTGCAGATGGACGTGGCCGGCCAGCTGAAGGAGATCTGTGCTGAGCTGGGCGTTCCGTTCATCTTCAAGTCGAGCTACGACAAGGCGAACCGGTCGAGCGGCACCTCGTTTCGCGGGCCCGGCATCGAGCGCGGGCTCGAGATCCTCGCGACGGTAAAGCGCGCGCTCGGCGTGCCGCTGATCACCGACGTACATCGCGAAGACGAGATCGCGGCCGCGGCCGAGGTGGTCGACGTACTGCAGACGCCGGCGTTCCTCTGCCGCCAGACCGACTTCATCCGCGCCGTGGCGCAAAGCGGCAGGCCGGTGAACATCAAAAAGGGCCAGTTCCTCGCGCCGCACGACATGAAGAACGTGCTCGACAAGGCGCGTGCCGCAGCTCGCGAAGCAGGTCTTTCCGAAGACCGCTTCATGGCCTGCGAGCGCGGTGCGAGCTTCGGCTACAACAACCTCGTGTCCGACATGCGCAGCCTCTCGATCCTGCGCGAGACGAACGCTCCGGTGGTCTTCGATGCCACGCATTCGGTGCAGCTCCCGGGTGGTCAGGGCGCCACCAGCGGCGGCCAGCGCGAGTTCGTGCCGGTGCTCTCCCGAGCGGCCGTGGCGGCCGGCATCGCCGGCATCTTCATGGAGACGCACCCCGACCCGGCGCATGCGCTCTCCGACGGCCCGAACGCGGTGCCTCTCAAACACATGAAGGCGCTGCTCGAACAGCTCGCCGAGATCGACCGTGCAGTCAAGTCGCGGCCGCTGCTCGAGAACGACTTCTCCGCCTGAACCGTAATTTCATTTCTCAAGGACCAGAAGAATGAGCGCCATCGTCGACATCGTCGGCCGGGAAATTCTCGACAGCCGCGGCAACCCCACCGTGGAGTGCGACGTTCTGCTCGAGTCGGGCACCATGGGTCGCGCAGCCGTTCCTTCGGGCGCTTCCACCGGCTCGCGCGAGGCCATCGAGCTGCGCGACAACGACGCCTCGCGCTACGGCGGCAAGGGCGTGCTGCGCGCTGTCGAGCACATCAATACCGAGATCAGCGAAGCGGTTCTCGGCCTCGACTCGAGCGAGCAGGCGTTCCTCGACCGCACGCTCGTCGATCTCGACGGCAGCGACAACAAGAGCCGGCTCGGCGCCAACGCCACGCTCGCCGTGAGCATGGCCGTCGCGCGTGCAGCCGCAGAGGAAAGCGGCCTGCCGCTGTACCGCTACTTCGGCGGCTCGGGCGCGATGCAGCTGCCGGTGCCGATGATGAACGTCGTCAACGGCGGCGCGCACGCCAACAACAACCTCGACCTGCAGGAATTCATGATCATCCCGGTCGGTGCGCCGACCTTCCGCGAGGCGATGCGCTACGGCGCCGAGGTGTTCCACGCGCTGAAAAAGATCATCGACGGGCGCGGCATGAGCACTGCGGTGGGCGACGAAGGCGGCTTCGCCCCGAGCGTCGCCAGCCACGAGGCGGCGATCCAGATGATCCTCGAGGCGATCGAGAAAGCCGGCTACCAGCCGGGCTCGCAGATCGCGCTCGGCCTCGACTGTGCGGCCAGCGAGTTCTACAAGGAAGGCCAGTACCGCCTCGAAGGCGAAGGCCTCAGCCTCGCGGCCTCGGAGTGGATCGACATCATGGCCGGCTGGTGCGACAAGTACCCGATCATCTCGATCGAAGACGGCATGGGCGAGCAGGACTGGGACGGCTGGAAGCTGCTCAACGACCGTCTCGGCGCGAAGATCCAGCTCGTGGGCGACGACCTCTTCGTCACCAACACCAGGATCCTCAAGGAAGGCATCCAGAAGAAGGTCGCCAACTCGATCCTCATCAAGATCAACCAGATCGGCACGCTCACCGAAACCTTCGCGGCGATCGAAATGGCCAAGCGCGCGGGCTGGACTTCGGTGATCAGCCACCGTTCGGGCGAGACCGAAGACACCACCATCGCCGACATCGCGGTCGGCACCAACGCCGGCCAGATCAAGACCGGCTCGCTCAGCCGCTCCGACCGCATGGCCAAGTACAACCAGCTGCTGCGCATCGAGGAAGACTTGGGCGACGTCGCTGCCTACCCGGGCCGCAGCGCGTTCCGCCAGCTCGGCTGATGGTGGCGCCACACTCGCTGTGCTTGCTGTCCCCCGAGGGGGCGGCAGCGCTTTTGGGCCGGCTCGGCGGGCGCTGCTGAAGATGCGCTGGATCACACTGGCACTCGCCGCGCTCTTGGTGCTCGTGCACGCGGCGTTGTGGTTCGGCAAGGGCGGTGTGCCTCGAATGATGGAGCTGGGCAACAAGCTGGTTGCGCAGAAGGCCGAGAACGACGCCGCACGGCATCGCAACGAACAGCTCACGGCCGAGGTCGACGACCTCAAGCAAGGGCTCGAGATGGTCGAGGAGAAGGCTCGCTTCGAGCTCGGCATGATCAAGCCCGACGAGATCTACGTGCAGCTCGCGCCGGCGCGGCGCTGACTCGGAGTCGACCATCGGCGCGTTGCTCGACGCGGCCACGCCGCTCTTCCTGAGCGCGTTCAGCTTCGCCGGCTCGCCGGTTACCTGGCTCGAGATCGTCGCCTTCGTGCTCGCGGTGGCGATGGTGATCTTCAACATCCGCGTCGACCCGCTCGGCTGGCCGCTTGCCATCGTGAGCTCGCTGCTCTACTTCCTGCTGTTCTGGAAGAGCCGCCTCTACGGCGACGCGAGCCTGCAGCTCTTTTTCGCTGCCGTGGCCGGCTGGGGCTGGTGGCAATGGCTGCGCGGCACCGACGCGGCCGGCCAGGTCTTGCAGGTGCGTGCATTGGGCCCGCGCGGGAGGGGGATCGCGCTCCTCGCGCTGGCCGTCGGCTGGCCCCTGACCGCGCTCTTCCTGGCTCGCGCCACCGACACCGACGTGCCGTGGTGGGACGCCTTCCCAACGGCCGCGAGCGTCGTCGGACAGTGGCTGCTCGGTCGCAAGTACGTGGAGAACTGGCCGGTCTGGGTCGTCGTCAATGTGGTCTCGGTCGGCCTGTTCGCGTACAAGGGACTGTGGCTGACGGTGCTGCTCTACGCGCTGTTCGTGGCGATGTCGTTCGCAGGCTGGCATGCATGGCGCCGGCTCGCGCGCGCCGGCGTGTCGGGCATGGCGTGAATCGCGCCTTCGTCGTGGCGCTGCTCGGTGCCGAAAGCACCGGCAAGACCGCGCTCGCCCGTGAGCTCGGCACGTTGCTGGCCGCGCGCGGCGAGCCGGCCGGGGTGGTGAGCGAATACCTGCGCGAGTTCTGCGACGCTCACGGGCGCACGCCGCTTCGCGAAGAGCAGGCCGCCATCGCCGCGGAACAGTCGCGTCGCATCGACGTTGCAGCAGCCGGCGACGCCGGAGTCGTGATCGCCGACACGACCGCATTGATGATCGCCGTCTACAGCGACCACGTGTTCGCCGACACGAGCCTCTACGCGTCGGCTGAAGCGCTGCAACGAGGCATCGATCTCACGTTGCTCACCGCACTCGATCTGCCTTGGCGGCCCGACGGCCTGCAGCGCGACGGCGAGCACGTACGCGAGCCGATCGATGCGCTCGTGCGCGCTGCGCTGGCACGTGCCGGCGTGCCGTTCACCGCCATCGCCGGCAGCGGCCCGTCGCGAACGGCGGCGGCTCTCGCAGCGATCGACGCTACGCGGTGCCGCCGAGCCGCATGATCACGATCACGAACACGCCGAGCACCAGATTGAGCGTCACCTCCCAGCGAATCGCGCCGAGCGCCGCGGCACCATCGGGCCAGCGCTCGACGGTGACCGCATGGGCCAACCTCTCGAACAGCACGAGGCGGATGTGCGCGAACACGGCCGCCATCACGAAAAACACGCCGATCATGGTGTACCAGTCAAGCGGCATGTTGAACGCGAGGCCGTTCTTCACCGCGGCGGAGCGCGCGATCCACACCATCGCGGCTCCGGTCGCGAACGCGAGCACCGCGGCGATGGTCACGGCGTCGAAGAAGCGGCGCAGCGTGGCATGCATGAGGCGCACGCGAGCCGGCGCCTCGAGCACTGCGGCGGCCGCCGGCCTCAGGCACGCGAGCACGAAGAACATGCCGCCGATCCAGACCACGATCGTCAGCAGATGAACGGCTTTGAGGATTGCGTACAGCACGGAAGATTCCAAAGATGCATGCAGCACGAAGACGCGCGGCAGAGTGCGCGCATTGTCCATCGCCGCACGCTTGGCCAAATTGCGACGGGGTCCAAACCGAGGTATCGTCGATCGGCTCGTAGAGAGCACTGGAGGCCGACCGAATGACCAAGCCGTGCTCGGTCTGCAGTACCGAAAACCGGGACGACGCTCAATTCTGTCGTTCCTGCGGAACGCCGTTTTCCGGCCCCGCGACGGCACCTGTCGAAGCCACCGAAGCAGAGCGCCTCGCGGCCGGCATCACCTGCGACGAGTGCAGCTTCCAGAACGCACCCGGGATCCGTTATTGCGCCAACTGCGGCGTCAATCTGCTCGGCACGGTGATCGTGCCGCGCGCCAGGGCCGCAGCGGGAACGGCCAGTCCGCCGCCGATCTCCTATCCATCGTTCGCAACCGTCGCGCCGTACCCGCCGGCGCACGTTCCGGCAACGCCTTCCGACGATCCACTGGCCGGGTTCGCGCCCGCCTTTCCGGCTGCTTCGAATGGGCCATCTGCCTACGATCCGCCGTACGAACCGGCTGCGTACGACGGGCCGGCCGACGAAGCACCGCTCTACGACCCGATGGCAGCTTCGCCCGCCGAAGCCGATGCTTCGCACGCGGCGCGCGAGCACGAAGATGCCGCACCGCCCGCGGCCCCCGCGAATGCTTTTGTTTCTGCGCCGCCACCGAACCGCACGCCGCTGCTGATCGGCGCAGCCGTGCTGGTACTGGCTGCCGCCGGTGCGGGTGCGTGGTGGTTCATGGGCGGCTCGGTGCGCAACGCCGCATCGCCCGCCGCAGCGGCTTCTGCTGCTGCTGGAACGGTTCCGGCCGCCGCCGCCGCATTGCCTGCTTCCCAAGCCGAGCCGGTCACAGCCCCCGCAGCGCCTTCGGTCGCTCCGCCCATGGCCACCGCGGCCAGCGATGCGAATGCAGCGCTTCCGCCGCCGCTCGTCGGCCCGGGCGAGACCGTGCTGGTGCCTGCAGGCTCGGCCACGCTGAAGGGCGCCGGCGCGGCCAGCCCGTTCGAGACGCTGCCGTCCGAAGGCGCGGCGTCGGAAGCGGAAGCCAGACGCCTGGCCGCCGAGAAGCGACGCGAGAAGGCTGCCAAAGACAAGGCCGATCGCGAAACGAAGGTCAAGTCGGCAGCCGACCAGCAAGCCTCGGCCGCTCGTGCCGAGCAAGACGCGCAGGCCCGGCGCCGCGCCGAAGATGCGCAGCGACCGCGGCCCACCGTCGCTCAGCCGGCGACACAGGCGCCGGCGCCGGTGCAGGCGCGCGGCGTGCGAGAGATCTGCGCCGGCCGCGGCACCATCGGCGAAGCGGTGTGCCAGTCGCGCGAATGCGGGGCGGCCGAGCACGCCAACGAAGCGATCTGCCGCGAAGTGCGCGAAAGAGAAGACCGGCGCCGCAACTACAACAACTGACGAGGTCCAGCATGGTTGTCGATCCCGCGCCGTCCGGCCTGCCGGGTGGCCTCTCGGCCTCTGCGTTCTCGAGCCTGTTCCAGGCCGTGACCGGCCTGCGCAACCGGCGCGCCATCGTGGCGCTGCTCGGCTGCACCTTCGTCGGCGTGCTGCTGGCGGCCCTGCTCGCGACGATGGCGGGCAGCGGGCTCGGCATGCTCGCCCAGCTGCTGGCGTTCGTCGTGTGGGTGGTGGCCATCGGCACCGGCATCAATGCCGCTGGCCTGCTGCAGATGGACGCTGCACGCGGCGCGGCACCGAGGCCGCTGGTGGATGCCCTGGTCCAGGGACTGATGTGCATCCCGAAGCTTGTCGTGCTCGCGCTGGCCTTCCTGGCCGTCGAGATCGCGGTGTTCATCGTCATCGCGCTGTTGATGCTGGTGTCGAAGATCCCGTTCCTCGGCGCGATGCTGTTCGTGGTCGTGTTTCCGGTGTCGGTGCTGCTGGCGGGCTTCACCGTGGTCGGGGTGGCGATCTGCATGGTCTTGTCGCTGCCTGCGATCTGGCAGGGCGAGACGATCACGCGGGCGCTGGCCCAGACCTTCGCCATCGTGAAGAGCCGTCTCGTCGAAGCGGTGCTGCTGCTGGTCTTCGTCGGCCTGCTCTGCTTCGTGGTCGGGTTCATCGTCTTCGGCGTGCTCGCCGCCGGCCTCGTGCCCACGCTCGGCCTGGCGGCGTCGATCCTCGGCTTCGGCGGCTTTGGCGGCTTCAGCGATCTCGGCGGGATGGGCTCTTTGATGGCGATGGCGCAGGGCGGCGGCGGTGGCCATGCCATCGCCGGTGCGATCGGCTTCCTGCTGCTGTGGGCCGTCGCCGGATCGCTCGTCGGCCAGGTCTACCTGCGCGGGCTGGCACTCGTGTACCTGCGCGTCACCGAAGGGCTCGACGTCGCGGCGAGCGAAGCGGCCTTGCTTGCAGGGCTCGACGAAGCCCGGCGCCGCACCAGCGAGCTGGGCGAGAAGGCACGCAGCGCAGCGAATCGAGAGCCTGCCCCACACGTGCCCGTAGCAGCCACCGACGTGGCCCCGGGCGGCCCGCCTTCGTCGGGCGTGACGTTCGGGTCTGCAGCCGTTGCCACGCTGGCCGCAGGTACTGCGGCGGCATCGATGACGGCCGCCAGCCCGGCCGCAGTGCCGCCTGCCTACGACCCGCCAGCCTTCGACCCGCCCACGATCGATCCGTTCGCGGCCTACAACCCACCACCTGCCTACAGCCCGCCTGCCACGTTCCTGCAGCCCGACGCCGCTGCCGCGACAGCAACGGCAGCGGCAGCCGACGGCGCGGCCGACATCGACCTGCCGTTCGATCCCGCGCCCGCCGCTTCGCCAGCGCATGTGCCCGAGCCGCCCACGGCCGTGCCACCGGCGTGGACGCCGCCTGCAGTGATGGCACCGGCTCCGCCGCCACCGGCGCCGCCGCCCGTCACGACCTGCCCGCAATGCCTCTCGTCGGTCACGCCCGACGACGTGTTCTGCGGCGTCTGCGGCTACCGACTCAAGTAGATCCGCGCTCGCGCCGCCGAACCCGGCGCGCGGCGGCGGTCAGTTGATTGCGCTCGAGCCCGGGGCTTGCTGGCCGGGCGGCGTGAACAGCTCACCCACGTCGACCGGATCGAAGCGGTACTTCACGGCGCAGAAGTCGCAACCCACCTCGACCCGGCCTTGCTCGCGCACGATGTCGTCGACCTCGGCGCGGCCCAGCCCCTGCAGCATCGCGCCCACGCGCATGCGCGAGCACGAGCAGGAAAAGCGCGGTGCGCTCGGGCCCACCAGTGGCGCGAAGCGCGTCAGCTTCTCTTCCCAGAACAGGCGGCGCAGGACAGTCTCGGCGTCGAGCGCAAGCAGCTCGTCACGCCTGAGCGTGGAAGCAAGGTGTGCGATGCGGTTGAAGTCTTCGTCTTGGCCGATCGCGCTCTCGTCGGCGCCACCGTGCGCCGGCGGCATACGCTGCAGCAACAGGCCGGCGGCCACTCGGTCGTCGGCCGCCAGAACGAGCCGCGTGTCGAGCTGCTCCGACTGCAGCATGTAGTGCTCGAGCACCGGGGCGATCGCCTGCAGCGGCTCGCCGGCATCGCCGCGCAGCGAGACCACGCCCTGGTACGGCTGCTGCCCGCCCTTGCGCTCGGCAGGCTGCAGCGTGATGGCGCAACGCCCGCGGCCCTCGACGTTGAGCATCGCCTCCAAGGCAGCGTCTGCCGGCACCTCGCCGATGACCTTGGCGGTGACGCGAAAGGCCAGGTCGGCACCGATCTCGGCCACCGCCAGCTTGACCGGCCCGTCGCCATGCATCTGCAGCACCAGCGCGCCGTCGAACTTGATGTTCGCGTGCATGAGCACGCCCGCCACGGCCATCTCGCCGAGCAGACGCTGAACCGGCTCGGGCAGCGCATCGTTCGCGCTCGCGCGGCGTGACAGCACTTCCTGCCAGCCGTCGGTCAGGCGCACCAGGATGCCGCGCACGGGCAGGCCTTCGAACAGGAATCGGTGCAGCTCGCTCACTGAAATGCGCGCGGGATCGGCGTGGTGAAACAGAGGCGGATTATCGCGGCGTCGCCACGGACGGCGGCCTCGCCGGGCGATCGCCCACGGCGACAATCGGGCGATGGAACACGCCGCGTTCGAAGCTGCCCGCGAAGCCCTGGTCACCGCACGCCGCGAGGCACGCGCGATCGGCGCCTGGCCTGCCCACTGGCAGCCTGCCGACGTCGACGAAGCCTGTCGCCTGCAAGCGGCCGTCGCTGCCAGCCTGGGGACCATCGGCGGCTGGAAGATCGCCGCGGTGACCGAGGCGCAGCGCGCGGCGCTCGGCGTACCGCGGCCACTCGGCGCACCGGTGTTGGCCGCCTGGCTGCGCGACGCGCACGATGCCGCGGCGACCGCACCGATGGACGCGTCCATCGCCCAGTTTCGCGTGCGCGACTTCATCGTGCCCAAGCTCGAATGCGAGTTCGCGTTCGAGCTGGCGCACGACCTGCCGCCGCGGCCGGGCCAGCCGTACACGCGCGGCCAGGTCGAGGCGGCCACGGGCGCGATGCGGCTGGCGATCGAGA
>Ga0209724_1002848_pt1 | contig 14529 bp, 13 predicted proteins | sample grotaG_FD_184143 | JGI IMG/M metagenome (GOLD analysis project Ga0209724, IMG submission 184143) | Glacier valley bacterial and archeal communities from Borup Fiord, Nunavut, Canada, to study Microbial Dark Matter (Phase II) -... | ecosystem: Environmental > Aquatic > Freshwater > Ice > Glacier ...
AGCAACCCCGCGCCATTGCCGACACCCTTGAAGGCGTGGATGGCATCGTGCCCGAGTTGTTTGATGGTCGCGTCAGTGCGGCGCGCGTGTTCAAGGACATTGATTCGGTTTTGATTCTGGCTTGTGGCACCAGTTACTACAGCGGCTGCACCGCCAAATACTGGTTGGAAAGCATTGCCAAGATTCCCACGCAGGTGGAGGTGGCCAGTGAATACCGTTACCGCGATTCGGTCCCCAACCCGCGCACATTGGTGGTCACCATTACCCAATCCGGCGAGACGGCGGACACCCTGGCGGCCCTGCGTCACGCCCAAAGCCTGGGCATGACGCACACCCTGACCATTTGCAATGTGGCCAGCAGTGCCATGGTGCGTGAATGTGAGTTGGCCTACATCACCCGCGCCGGCATCGAGATTGGGGTGGCTTCCACCAAAGCGTTTACCGCGCAACTGGCCGGTCTTTTCTTGCTGACACTGACCTTGGCCCAGGCCAAGGGTCGCTTGAGCGAGGCCGAAGAAGCCCGTCACCTGAAGGCCATGCGCCATTTGCCCGCTGCCTTGCAGGCCGTGCTGGCGCTGGAGCCGCAGGTGATTGCCTGGTCGGAAGACTTCGCCAAAATGGAAAACGCGCTTTTCTTGGGTCGCGGACTGCACTATCCGATTGCTTTGGAGGGGGCGCTCAAACTCAAGGAAATCAGCTACATCCATGCCGAGGCCTACCCGGCGGGTGAACTCAAACATGGCCCGCTGGCACTGGTGACCAGCGCCATGCCGGTGGTGACAGTAGCACCCAACGACGCCCTATTAGAAAAACTCAAGAGCAATATGCACGAGGTACGTGCCCGGGGTGGCGTGCTGTATGTGTTGGCCGATGCCGATACCCGGATTGAGTCCGGCGAAGGCCTGCACGTTATCCGCATGCCTGAGAACTACGGTGAGTTGTCGCCACTCCTGCACGTGGTGCCCTTGCAGTTGCTGGCGTATCACACCGCTTGCGCCAAAGGCACCGATGTTGATAAGCCTCGGAATTTGGCGAAAAGTGTCACTGTGGAGTAGGTCGGTTTCGCGAGTTGTTGTGATTGTTGTCATCAAATAAAGTTCTATCCTAAGTAATAAAGTTCTATCCTGAAAAATAAAGATTTATCCTTAATTTTGGTGGTCCACTATTTCGAGCAACTAAAGTCGTAAGCACACTTGTAAATGTGTACTGCCGAATGACTGCAATGTGGCGTTGCTGTCCTTCGACTCAGTTAACTGGCAGACCGGAATCGACTCTAGCGGTCATTCAACGTGAAACCACGTACAGCTGACCACTGGGGACAATTACTTGGTCCGGGAAGTCTGATTTCTTGAAGACTATGGCAGGGTCATTCATTCGACCAATCGTCGATTTGGCGTTCTGAAAAAATCCGAACACGTGGAGTAAATCACCCTTTGAAGTTGTTTGTTAATTAAAAAACAAACATGTTAAAATGCTCGTAATCATGAGCAGCGGATTTACCTATACCTTTTCGGCGATCAGAGGTGTTCAAGCGAAGCGTGAATACTACGTTTCAATGTGCCCGCTTCGTTTGATACCCAAGATTTTTTCGTTTGAAGATGCTGATATGCCGCCGGAAGTTCGTGCCCAGCGCGTTATAAATCGCTCGCGAGTGCCTCAGATCACAGATTACATCGTTGAAAACCCAGGAGACTACACATTCTCCGCAATCACAGCGTCAATTGATGGGGATCTACGCTTTGAACCAGTTGGATCGGGTCCAGAACAATTTCGGATGGGGACGCTGTCTATCTCTATGGATGCACGGTTCGCCGACGACGTGGCACACGTTTTGATCAATGAAGCAATGGAGGCGCTGGCTGGCACGGTGAGGCATATGGCGAACAGGCTTCCTTGGGTCCGTTTCGCAATGTCACTATGTCAACTCAAGGGGGGCCGGGTGTTTTCGATGGCGAATCGAAAGCCGCGGGTAGCACTTGTGGTGACAATAATGCCTCCAGATAACCCTCCAATCGTGTTGTTGGATGTGGATCGAACAGGCGATGTCGCACTGTCAATGGTTGCACTGCACTTCCATCGCTATTCGTCGTTTGACGTGGTCGAGGCTTCGGTCAAACGGGCACTGGACGGCTTGGTTGATGGTAGCGGTCACTGGGATCATGAGATTGAGCGTGAATTGACCGATATTTGCGGATGCGAACGATTGCCCAAGATGCTGACGCCAAGGAGCGACGCCAACGCGCGGCGGCGAAGCTGTCCAACGCGTCAGGTCCAGGAGGCTTGCAATATGCGCATGCAAGCACTGGCACGGCACCCCACACAAGCCGACTTGAGCCGCAGACCGCAGCCTACAAAGTGGACATGCCCGCAGCGGGTAACAGCGCCATTGGGTCAGGTATCGGCTCGGGCTTGGATGCAGGTTCGGCCCACACCAGCCGGATTCCCGCTGACTTCGATGTCGCAGGCTTTGAGCGCAACGCCAAGGTGAACTTCATTCGCCTGCAGGCTGCCAATGATGCGGGCAACCTGGACGACATCCGTCAGTTCACCACGCCGGAGTTGTTTGCCGAGTTGAAACTCGAAATGGCCGAGCGCGGCACTGCGGTCCAGAAAACAGACGTAGTAAGTATGAAAGCTGAAGTGATCGAAGTGGACGAAGACGCGGACCGCTATCTGGTGAGCGTGCATTTCACGGGTGTGATTCGCGATGGCACCAGCGAGCCAGATGAGTCGTTTGACGAGGTCTGGCATTTGATGAAGTTACGTCAGGGCAGCAGTGGTTGGGTGCTATCTGGAATTCAACAAATGCCGTGAGTTTGCGTGACTACCTGCTGATACTGCTTTTTATAGTGGTCGGTATTGCGGTTCGCACTTGTCTGCCTACCCGACCGAAAGCCTTGCCTATGCAGGTTCCTGATATGCCATCCATCTTGATGCCTCATAGCCTACGCTAGTGAAGACCCACAAGATGGTCGAGAACGGGTGCAGTGATATTCGAAATCGACACCACATTGCTGACGGTCAGGCTACTGGGGTGAATGTCGGGTATGGATAGAACATTTCGAGCAGACCTATGTCAGCAACCGCTGCGTTGCTGCCTGTCGCAGCGTCGATTTAAACGCGTGTTTACGACTTTACAAGTCTGTCTCAAAAATCCAACGGCCCGCAAACCCGCATGAATGCTAGAGCCGTGTTTACGACTTTAATAACCTGTTTACGACTTTAATTGCTCGGAATAATCACTGTTAGCGACAAATAAAGTTCCATCTTAAAACGTCGCTAACTTATTGATTTATATAAACGCTTGCTTTTGATCGAAAATAAAAAGTTCTATCCTGAGTTGCTCAACTACCACCACATGCGCCTCAAACACACAAAATAAAGTTCTATCCTAATTCGGAATCACTGGGTACGACCTCCAGTCTCAGCCTGCGCAGCAATTTCATCGCCCACAAAGCCGTCTGTCCCCGTGTATTTGCCAGAGCCCATGCGCTTGGCGGCCTCTGCCTCCATGGCCACGATTGAAAGGCCCAGGGTGAACACCACGGCCAGCAGTGCGAGTAATCGTTTCATTTGAATCTCCTGAAGAAATGAAAGAACGAAAATCAGGTTAACGGGCAAAACACCATTAAAAAAGCAGCATTTAATGGACTAAAACATCGCAAAAAAGAGAGTGTTTAGGTGCTTGCCATAGCTTGGGCGCTTGCCTTAGTTTGGCTTGATGGGTTTGGGCAGCACCGGCTGCCGCCAGCCCGCGCGATTTAAACGCGAGCCGTTTCCGCTAGCTCGTTACTGGTGTTTTGAATTACCTGAGGCTTCGGGAGCCACCCGTATTCCTCGTACAAGCCCCATGAGCAATTTACGTCCTTCGTCCAGCAGAAGGACCGAGGATGCCACAGCGATGGCCAGAAGCCAGTCGTCCGATTTCAGGTCAATGGTGTCGAAGATGGACTGTGCCGGGCCCCAGTGAACAGCCAGCACCTGCATGCCCAGGACTGCGCCCAAGGCGAGCCAGAGTTTGCCATTGCTGAAAAAGTTCTTGTTGAAAACGGTGCTGAGTTCCGAGCGGGCGTTGAAGACATTGAAGAACTGGAACAGCACGAAGGTCGTGAAAGCCAGCGTCAAGGCATAAGACTGGCCGTCACTGGCCAGGCCGTACTGGAACATGAAGAGGGTACCAACCATCATGGTGAGGCCGTAGAGCACCAGACGCAACAGGCGGCCCATGTCCAGAATCTGTGCCCGTTGCGAGCGGGGCCTGTCGCCCATGATGCCGGGCCGGGCTGGCTCTATCCCCAACGTCATGGCGGGCGGCCCATCCATGATGATGTTGATCCACAGCAGGTGAATGGCGGTAAACGGCGCCGGCCAGCCGAGTAGCGTCGCGGCGAGCACCGTCAGAATCGCGCCAATATTGGTGGATAACTGGAAGCGAACGAACTTGACGAAGTTCTCAAAGACCACGCGCCCCTCTTTAACGGCGTGCACGATGGTGGCGAAATTGTCGTCGGTCAGCACCAGCGTGGCCGCTTCCCGGGTGACCGCTGTTCCCGTGATGCCCATGGCCACCCCGATATCGGCTGCCTTCAAGGCCGGGGCGTCGTTGACACCATCGCCCGTCATGGCGACGACGTGGCCCAGCGCTTTCAGCGCCCGAACAATGCGCACCTTGTGGGTGGGCGAGACACGGGCGAAGACGGCAGTGTCGTTCACGCGAGCGGCCAAGGCCGCGTCGTCCAGCGCGTCCAGTTCCGCACCGCTGATTACTTCACCACGAAGCCCAAGTTCACGGGCGATGGCGGCAGCCGTTGCCTTGTGATCGCCCGTGATCATCTTGACCTGGATGCCCGCCTCAACACACAAGGCAATCGCCGCCTTGGCCTCGGCACGCGGCGGGTCCATCAAGCCGGCGAGCCCAAGGAAGGTGAACTCTTGCGTCCACGTCATCAAGTCACCGGCCGGGTCAAAATCACGGGCAGGGATGATGCGGCGAGCCACAGCCAGAACGCGCAAGGCTTGATCGGCCAGGGCCAGGTTTTCTTGCTCAACACGCAGGCGGGACATGCTGTCGATGGGCTGCTCGCCACCCGGGCTGAGATAACAAGAGGAACGCCCCAGCAAAACGTCCGGCGCGCCCTTGATGAACATCTCCACCACGTCACCCGCGTGGCGGAAGGTGGCCATGAATTTGTGGGCCGAATCGAAGGGGATCTCGGCGATACGCGGGCGATGCGCCTGTTCCGTTTCCGGATCGACGCCACCTTTTTGCGCCAGCACCCACAGCGCACCTTCGGTTGGGTCACCAATCAACTGCCCGTCGTTCACCCGCGAGTCCGTGCACAAGGCCATGGGCAACAGGTAAGGGCGCAGATTTGACTCAGGCACGGCCTCAATGGCGCCGTCCGCCCGGTAACCTTCGCCATTGACCGTGAAACACTGGTCAGCAAACCAGCCAGCGCGTGCCGTCATCTGATTCAAGGTCAGGGTGCCCGTCTTGTCGGAACAGATCACGGTGGTCGAGCCCAGTGTCTCGACGGCGGAAAGCTTCTTGAGGATGGCGCGATTCTTCGCCATCCGCCACATGCCGATCGCCAAGGTCACCGTCACCACGGCCGGCAGCCCCTCTGGAATAGCGGCAACGGCCAGCGCAACGGCTGTCATCGCGGCTTCAGTCCAGGGCAGACCCCGCACGAAATCGATCAGGAAAATGGCGCTGACGACGGCACCGGCAATCGCGGCCAGCTTCTTGCCCAGGGTATCCAACTGCCGTTGCAATGGTGTTTGCGCTTCCTCGGCACTGGCAATCATCCCGGCCAGCTTGCCCATCTCGGTGCGCATGCCGGTCTCGGTCACCAGCAATTCGGCGCGGCCCCGGGTCAGCACCGTGTTCATGAACAACAGGTTAAGGCGGTCACCCAGCGGCAGGTCAGCACCATCGAGTGCGCCGGTATGCTTGCTCACCGCGTGGGATTCACCGGTTAACGCCGCTTCTTCCGCCTCCAGGTTGTGGGCCACCAACAGGCGACCATCGGCCGGTACCCGGTCGCCAGCTTCGAGCAGGACAATGTCACCAGGTACCAATTGGCTGGCGGCTACTTCGGCCACCTGCCCGTCACGGCGTACACGCGCGTTCGCTGCCAGCATATCCTTGAGCGCCGCCAGCGTGCGTTCTGCCCGGTACTCCTGCCAGAAACCGAGGGCCGCATTAAGGATCACCACGATGAGAATCACGGCCGCATCCTTCAAGTCGCCAATGGCCCAGGCCAGTCCGGCAGCAAACAGCAGGACGATGACCAGGAAGTTCTTGAACTGATCGACAAACTTGAGCCACAGCGGACGCGCCGCTGCCTCGATCAAGGTGTTCTCGCCGTAGTTGGTCAAGCGTTGATTCACGTCAGATGTCCGCAAGCCTTCGACCTGATGTGTGTCCAATGCTTGCGCCGCATTACTGCCAGAAAGAGCATGCCAAGGGGTGCGTTCAGTGTCCATGCGTGAAAAAACTCCAGGTATTGATCAGTTGAGGGCGAACCTACCGATCATGCCAAGACCCAGAGCCAGCCGGAACCAAAGAATCAACATTTCGCCTTGATTTTTAGGTGTAGTGGGCAGTATTTTCTTCAGCATTGAGACTTTCTCTTTGCGTATCAGTCCTGCTGCCCGCTGCTAAAGCGCCGATTGCAACAAGCGCTGCACCAGTGGGTGTTGCACTTTCTTTTCAGTGCCAATCGCAAAAAAGTGCTCGGTGACCCCCTCGCACGGGCCCAAACGCTGCACCGCGTAATGGGCCAGCAGGTCGTCATGCACCCACTCAGCCGCCGGGAACACGCCCATCCCGCTGGCGCCAAACGTCTTGAGCAAGGCACTGTCCTCAAATTCGCCCACCACACGTGGGCGTATGGCGCGTTGCTCAAACCAGTGGTCCAGTCGGGTCCGAACGGCGGTGTGTGCGGTGGGCAACAGCAGGGGCACATCGCCCAGGCTTTCCGGAAAGTTTTTGCTTGCAGCCTCAACCAAGCCTGACGTGCCGTACCAGCCGATGGTGGACGACCCCATGGCATGGCTATAGAGTTTGATATTGGGGTTGCTGGGCGCGGGGCGGTCTGACAGCACCACGTCCAGCCGGTGCAGTGCCAAGTCGCCCAGCAAGTCGTCAAACTCACCCTCGTGGCACAGCAAGCGCAAGTTGGGCTCAGGGATCACCGGTTGCAACAGGCGGCGCACCACCAGCTTGGGCAAACCGTCACAGATGCCCACGGCCAGGCGAATGGTCGGCGTGCTGACGGCATCACGCACCCGTGACGGCAGGTTCTCCCCCAGTTGAAAAATCAGGTCGGCCTGCTGCATGGCCGCCTGTCCGGCTTCGGTCAGCACCAGACCGCGCCCGGCAGGTTTCAGGAGTGCATAGCCTAACGAGCGTTCCAGTTCTCGCACCTGTGCGCTCACGGTTTGCACGGCCATGTCCAGCTTTTCTGCGGCTCGCGAGATGCCACCTTCTTTGGCCACCACCCAGAAGTAGTACAGGTGCTTGTAACTGAAAGAAGTAGTCATGGTCAGTTTTTCTAGGAATTTTGATAAGAAATTATCTGCTTTTTAAGAAGCTATTTCTCCCTTATCTTCAGGCCTGCTTTAACCAACTGGTGAAACACCATGCAGATCATTTTTGAATCCCGCGATGCAGATGGCGCCCAGATGCGCAACTTAGCTGCTGAGTGCTTGCGCTTTGTCATGCGTCGCCTTGCTACGTGACCCTATCTTTTTTTATCCTTTTTCACCCATTCACTTAAGGACACCACCATGCGCACCTACCCTCGCAATAGCCCCGAAGCTGCCGCACGCATCGTGGCGCTCATCCTCATCTCTGACGGCCACGTCTCTCAGTCGGAGTACGAATCACTGAACCGACTCGAAGGCACGCGTGATTTAGGCCTGAAACCACAGGACATGCCTGGCATCGTGCAGACGCTGTGCGAGGACTTGCTGATGGAGGGATTCAATGGCCGCTCGCTACTGTCCCACATTGGCGATGGGTTTATGGTCTCGCTGATGGCCGAGGTGGACGAGCCGCAGCTGCAAAGCAAGGTGCTGCGCGTTGCTACGTCCGTCGTCAACGCCGACGAGCACCTGTCCGATGGTGAGGCCGCGATGCTAGATGCGATCAACCGCCACTGGCAAAAACGACCGGTCATGATGGTGGGCAATGCCTCTGCTGCCGTGCCGCAGCGAAGTTGAGGAGGCGGCATGCTTCGATCTGTGGAAGCACCTGTAAGGCATCGTGGCGGGCGAAAAAGGGACTGGACTCAATCGCCCCGCGCTGGCCCGCGCTGGCTTATTCTGATGAATATTCCCCAGGCGACCAGCAAGGCGGCCGCTGCGAACGCAATGAAGGCAGCGTACAAAATCTTCGAAGGATCGTCATGCATCAGCTGGAAGATCGCTACCAGCGACTCGATCGCCAGCGATACGATCACCACGACCAGAAAGCGTGACAGCACGCGGCGCGCGCGCGCGGCAGCGCTTTGTCTTGTTTCGTGTTCGAACTCCTCTTCAACGATGGTCTGGGCCAGTTCCATGGCGGCCATCGCTATGGTCAACATGGCAATGCAGTCGAGGATCAAATCGAAGCGTTTGGTTAGCGTCAGCACTTCGCTTGGCTGCACGGCATGCCAGAGCCCGATGCCGGTGAAGGCGATCAAGGCGATGGCGCAGCCGGCAAACAAGACGACGATGACGGCGAAACCCATCGCGAAGAAACGTTCGGAGATTTTTGTGACTGACATGGTTGTTTGGTTGAAGTATTTATTGATCGACTGGCCCACAGTGCCCACGTTAATCGGACTGACGCTAACACATTTACGCCACAGGAATCCCATCCCATGACGACCCAAAACTCACGTCCTCTGGTCCTAATCACCGGTGCCGCCGGCAACCTCGGGCAGACGCTTGCCAGGTCACTGTGCGACAGCTACTGCGTAGTCGGGCTGGATCGCAAGGCACAGGCAAGCCCGTTCCCGATACTGGAGGCGGATTTTGCGTCAGCGGCATCCATCGAGCTGGCGCTGCACAAACTGCGTGAGTCATTCGGTGCGCAATTCGCCAGCATAGTACATCTGGTGGCTTATTTTGATTTCAGCAATGCCGACGACCCGCGCTACCAAAGCGTCAATATCGAGGGCACGCGGCATCTGCTGCGCGCATTGCAGGCGTTTGAGGTCGAGCAGTTTATCTATGCCAGTAGCATGCTGATTCATGCGCCCTGCCGGCCCGGTGAACGCATTGACGAAAGCTCTCCAATTGGTCCGCGCTGGGCCTACCCCAAATCCAAGGCTGCTGCCGAAGCGGTGGTGCAGCAAGAGCACGGTGTCATCCCCTGCGTCAACCTGCGCCTGGCTGGTATCTATGACGAGCAGTCGCTGGTACCGACCATGGCCCAGCAGTTTGCCCGCATCTACGAGCGCGACCTGCAAAGCTATTTTTACTCGGGCAGCACGCTGGTTGGCCAGGCCATGCTGCACCGCGACGACATGCTTGATGCCTTCCGGCGCACCATCGACCGCCGCCGCACCCTGCCGTCTGAAACCGCCATTCTGGTGGGCGAAGCCGATGCCATCGGCTACGACGCACTGCAAGACCGCCTGGGTGCACTAATGCACGGTGTCGATGACTGGACCACGCTGCAAGTGCCCAAGTCCGTCGCCGCCGCCGGGCTGTGGGCACAGGCCAAGCTCGAACCGGTAATACCGGACATCATCGACAAGGGCGTGGCCCCCTTCGTGCGGCCTTTCATGGCAGAAATGGCCAATGACCATTACGCCCTCAACACCCGCCGCGCCCGCGATCTGCTGGGCTGGGAGCCGCAGTACAGCTTCAAGGACGAATTGCCGCGCCTGGTGCAATCCCTGAAGGACGATCCGCCTGGCTGGTATCGGCGCAACGGTGTCACGCCACCGCACTGGGTGACAGCCGCCAGCGCGGCAGGCGTTGACCCCGAAGACCTGCGCCAGCGCCATCAGCAGCAGTTTGCAGCTGAGCTGGGCGACAACCGCTGGCCGCACTTTGTCAACATCGCCCTGGGCAGTTGGCTCTTTACCCAGCCGCTGCTGATCCATGTGCAAGAACCCTTGCTGCGCTGGAGCGAGATGGCGCTGGGTGCCTTGCTGATGGTGTTTGCCACGGCTGCCTTGTCGCAGCGCGGCACTGCAGCGCGCTGGGTCTGCGCCGCCATCGGGTCGCTGGTGATGGCGATTCCGTTTTTATTTAACACCGGCAACGCAGCGGCCTACTTGTCGGACTCGCTGGTCGGTGCGCTGATCTTCGGTTTTGCCGTTTGTCTCAAGCCCGAGCCTGGGCCATCGGCACTGGCGACGCTGACCGGACCGGATATTCCGCCGGGCTGGAGCTACAACCCGTCGGCCTGGACGCAGCGCGTGCCGATCATCGCCACCGCGCTGATCGGCCTGTTTGTGGCGCGTTATCTGGCCGCCTACCAGCTTGGTCACATCCCCGATGTCTGGGATCCGTTTTTTGAGGGTTCGGCCGCCGACCCGCAAAACGGCACCGAGGAGATCATTACCTCCGCGTTGTCCAAAGCCTTTCCAGTGTCGGATGCGGCCCTGGGTGGCTACACCTACTTGCTGGAAATGCTCACCGGACTGGTCGGTGCCAAAGCGCGCTGGCGCACCATGCCCTGGCTGGTGGTGTTGTTCGGGCTGATGATTGCGCCGCTGGGCATCACCTCGATCGCCTTTGTCATCATCCAGCCGATCGTGATTGGCACCTGGAGCACTGTGGCTCTGATTGGTGCTGCAGCCATCCTGGTCCAGATTCCGTATTCGCTGGACGAATTGATTGCGACACTTCAATTTGTGCGCCGCCGGGTGCAGGCTGGTCGCAACGGACTGTCAGTGTTCTTCTGCGGAGATACTGACACGCTACCAGCCAGTGCCACCGCCAGCAGCCAGACCGCAGACGAGTTCAATCAGCCCGCCAGTGCGGTGCTGCGCAGCATGATGGCTGGCGGCGTCAACCTGCCATGGAACCTGGGGCTGGCCGCGCTGATCGGGCTGGCGTTGCTGTTTACCCGCCTGTGGCCGGGTGTGGAGGACAATCTGGCGCATGCCCACCATGTGATCGGGTCGCTGGTGCTCACCGTGGTGTCGGTCGCGGCGGCTGAAGTGGCACGTCCGGCACGCTGGCTCAACCTGCCGCTGGGGGCCGGCTTGATGGTGTCGCCCTTTATATTTGCGGGTGACACGGCGGCACTGCTGGTCAGCGTGGTCGCTGGCGCAGCGCTGATGGCGCTGTCAATCCGGCGTGGGCCAATACATGAGCGTTATGGCGCGTGGGATCGGGTCATCGCATGACCCAGACTGTTGGAGCAGCTTGGCCAGGTGCAGCAGTGAAAAAACCTCAAAGGACGCGCTCATCATCAGGATTTTTAGGAATCTAGATAAGAAATTATCTGCTTTTTAAACATCGAATAGCTTCTTATTCTTATATCTTGTTTAACCCACAGGAGAAAACTCGATGCAAATCATTTTTGAATCTCGTGATGCTGACGCCGTCAATATGCGCGACTTGTCGGTTGAGCGTGTTCGCTTTGTGCTGCGGCGGCTGACGGCATTGGTGCCACGCGCCAAAGTTCAGTTCTCGGACGTGAACGGCCCGCGTGGTGGGGTCGACAAACGCTGCCAGGTCGAGCTAAGCACCGACACCACCGGCACAGTGGTCATCGCCTCGCTGGCACGCGACTGGCGCACAGCGCTGGACCGCTCACTGGGCCGGGCTACCCGGGTGCTGACGCGCAGCTTGCAACGCCATCAAAAACCCGTGCGCGGCCGCACCGCAAAACTGGCTCTAGACAGTTAACACCTGCAACCCAACAAGGAAGAACCACCATGAACAATGCCCAATCACCCCTGCCTTCTGGCAATGCTGGTCAGTACCGCGATGACCTGTCCGTAAGTCCTACCTCGTCCGGAGAATTGCATTCAGACGATGTCAAACGGGTCTTGCGCAACACCTACGCCTTGCTGGCCATGACCCTGCTGTTCAGCGCCGGGGTGGCCGTGGTCACGCTCACGCTGCAACTGCCGGCACCCGGCTTGATCGTTACGTTGGTGGGCTACTTTGGTCTGCTGTACGCCGTGTACAAACTGCAAAACAGCGCATGGGCCTTGCCCGCAGTATTTGCCTTGACGGGCTTCATGGGCTACACCCTGGGGCCGCTGTTGACGCATTCCCTGGCTTTGCCCGGCGGCGCCCAAACCATCGCGCTGGCATTGGCCGCGACTGGTGCCACTTTTCTGGCGCTCTCCAGCTATGTGCTGCTAACCCGGCGCGACTTCAGCTTCATGGGTGGCTTTCTGTTCGTCGGTATGGTCATCGCGCTGATAGCCGGGATTGCGGCGATGTTTCTTCAAATGCCGACCTTGGGCTTGGCGGTATCAGCCATGGTGGCCTTGTTGTCGGCGGGGTTGATTCTGTTTGAGACCAGCCGCATTGTGAACGGGGGTGAGACCAACTATGTCATGGCCACAGTGAGCCTGTATGTGTCGGTGTTCAACTTGTTCACCAGTCTGTTGAGCATGTTTGGCCTCGGTGGATCAAACGACTAACTTTGAACGAAAGGTGACGACCATGAAATGCCCAAACTGCCCTGATTCCACCTTGTCATGACCGATCGACAGGGTGTCGAAATTGACTATTGCCCTGCTTGCTAGACCGCGGTGAACTCGACAAACTGCTGGATCGGGCTGCCACTGTAGGCGCACCGGCCGCCATGGTATCTGCGCCAGCGGCAAGGGATCACCGCCAACCCGACTTTGAAGACTCTGACTACCGAGGGGGGCAGCGTTACCACCGGGAACGCAAGAAGTCGTGGTTGAACGAGATTTTTGACTGAAACCTGAGAAATACAGATGCAAAGCTTCTTCGATCCCGCCATTTTGTTCTTTGTATTTGGCATCCTGGCCGGTTTGCTGAAGTCCAATTTGGAAATACCGCCGCAAATATCACGATTTCTATCCTTGTATCTGCTGATGGCGTTGGGCCTTAAGGGCGGTTTTGCCCTGGCCCAATCCGGTTTGACGGCCGAGGTGCTTATCAGCCTGGGCGCTGCGCTGGGCATGGCCATACTGGTGCCCGTTCTGGGGTACCTGGTACTGCGTCGATTCCTCAACGGCTTTGATGCGGCGGCAATCGCTGCCACCTACGGGTCTGTCAGCGCTGTTACCTTTATCACCGCGGTGCAGTATCTCGATACCCATGGCATCCACTTCGGTGGTCATATGGCTGCTGCCATGGCGCTGATGGAGTCGCCCGCCATTTTGCTGGCGGTGGTGCTGGCCAACCATGCCCGACAAAAAGCTACAGCATCTGCCGCACGGGGCACGGCCGGTTCGAGCAATGCACCCTTGGGAGGCATCCTGCACGAAGCACTGACCGACGGCGCGCAATTGTTGCTTCTGGGTGCCATGTTGATTGGCGTTCTGACCGGCGAGTCGGGTCAGGCTGCGATGAAGCCTTTCTCCGTCGATTTATTCAAAGGCATGCTGGCATTTTTCTTGCTGGATATGGGTTTACTGGCCGCACGCAACGTGGGCAAGCTCAGGGGCCAATCTGCCTGGTTGTTGGTGTATGCCATTGCCGGGCCAATGGTGCATGCGGGCATTGCGCTCCTGCTTGGCCTGGCATTGGGCATGTCACCCGGCAACGTGGCCTTGCTGATGGTGCTGGCGGCGAGTGCGTCCTACATCGCCGTGCCGGCCGCCATTCGTCATGCGATTCCCGAGGCCAACCCCACGCTGTATTTCGGCATGTCGTTGGGCCTGACCTTCCCGTTCAACATTTTGGTCGGTATACCGCTCTATGTGCATGTGGCACAACTTTGGCTTTGACGACTTCGACCTTCACCTGATTTGAAAAGGAAAATGAAGTACGTAAATATGTCAAAAACAGTCCCCAGGCCGCCGCGAGAATCGTTGCCTTGACCATCGTTGCCGACGGCGACGTGGACAAGGCGGAGTTTGCATTGCTCGATCAGTTCGCTGTGCATGAACAACTCGGGCTGGCGCGCGATGCGTTGCATGCCATCATCGATACGTTTTACGAAGATTTGTTGTCTAGCAAGCTAGCTCGCCTGGGCAGACCACTGCCCGGTGGATGAGTACACGCTGTCCGAATTGATGGGGGGAAATCGATGATTCCGCCCTGCGGCGCCAGGTGCTGGGCTTGTGCGTCAGGCTTGACCAGGTTGATGGGCATGTCGCAGCGGGCGAATCAGTCGTTCTGGTTGCAGCTGTCAAGCATTGGTGACTTCACCGTCACATGCTTCGCTTGCCTGATGTTGAGTCTTCGCTGCAAAGTAGTTAGATTCCTTGAATCTGTGTAAGCGGCTGCTGAAGGCATATTGAATCGATGGTCAGTCGAAACGATAGTGTGCACCATGAAGATCATGCACACCAGTTCGAACGAGGTCGATGCCCCTCGCCCCACAAGACGCTATTACAGCCCGCAACTCAAGGCCGGTGT
>Ga0209724_1002851_pt1 | contig 14510 bp, 15 predicted proteins | sample grotaG_FD_184143 | JGI IMG/M metagenome (GOLD analysis project Ga0209724, IMG submission 184143) | Glacier valley bacterial and archeal communities from Borup Fiord, Nunavut, Canada, to study Microbial Dark Matter (Phase II) -... | ecosystem: Environmental > Aquatic > Freshwater > Ice > Glacier ...
TTTGGATACACCTGTTTTTGATAAATTGCTCAAATGCTGCACTACAGAATCTTATTTACGAGTATCTGAGCTTTGTATATAATCATTTAAATTAATATTATTCGTTGATATATCTAACACATTTAATCGGTTGTCTGTAATACATATTCGAAATCTTAATGCCATCTCTTTTGTTGCTAGCATGAATTACCTTGCTGTTTCCGATATAGATTGCTACATGACTGATATATCCGGATTTACCGTAGAACACCAAGTCGCCGGGCTTTAATTTCGAAGATGAAATCGTATTACCGCTTCCTGCCTGGCTTCTTGAATTACGAGGGATATATTGCCCATATTTTTCATAAACCCTCATTGTAAATCCCGAACAATCCACACCATTATTTAAGCTGGTGCCACCCCATTCATAACGGTTGCCAAGGAATTGCTTTGCGTAATTAACCAAATTAGCACGCAAGGAGGATACCCCTGTACCAAAATCTAGTTCTTCAATGGATACCGCCTTTTTTAATGAATAGGATAAATCCACATATTCCTTTGCAACATATCCGATATCACCATTTTCGCTATCATCACCATCCAGGCTTACTTGAACCCATTTGTTATACTCTTCTCCATAACTAACTACCATAGCATCTAAAACCAGTAATTCTTCTCCGTATGCTATCTGATCCACTACTTCGGAATCAATGGAGGCATCTTTTCGAACGTTGAGGCTGTTTTCCTTTGTCTTTGTATTTGCTACGGCAACATAGTTACCAACTTTCTTTGCCAACTCAGTTGCCTTAGAACCGGTAATTAGATATTCGGTTTTCACATAACCGGTAATCTTACCGGATGAAATTTTTGTCCAACCACTTCCATCATCACTTTCTAGGATATCACATCCACCATCCTTAGGAAGCTTCCCTAGGATCTTTTTACCTTCTCCTGGACCTGACCGAATCATGAGATTTGTTGCAACATCTGCGATTCCTATATTAGTGAACCCAGGCATCGGTATCGAATTCGTAGAAAAAGCTACTGTAGTAAAATTATTAGAACTAGTATCAGGTGCACTAGCTAATTTATCATGAGTAAAACCGGCTACGCCTTCTTCTTGCGCCAACACAGGTTTAGGATTTGCTGAGAGAACAAGAATAGCTCCCGTTACACAAACCAAGGAAAACTTTAGAAGCACTTTATTCATTCTTTTTCCTCCAAAATATTATCTTGTTAGCATATTGCTTAATCGCACGAACTCTTACAGAGTGCCATATGTAACCTAGATATTAACTAATATATTACGTAAATGTTAAATATATTACGTGAGTATTATAGCAAACCCTATTAATTTTGTCAACTCCTTGACACATTTATTTTAAATTTTAGTCATTATATACAATTTTCCTATTAAAAAAGCTACTGCAGTACGACTTGCCTCGTCACCGGAGTAGCTTTTTGTTAACAAATATTAAATAATGATACAGATGAGACCGCCATTACTGTCGTTTATAATTTTTTGCATGGTCTCCTGAAGTTTAAGTTGACTCTCGTCCGTTAACTTATTGATTTTTGAGTTTATTCCGTCATCAACGAGCTGGCGTATTGTTTTTCCAAAGATATTTGTTTCCCATATCCCCTCCGGGTTTTCCTTAGCGTTAACGTTTATATAGTTGATCAAATCTTTTGCTTGATCCTCTGTACCGACAATCGGTGCTACCTCTGTCATGATATCCGCTTTTATCATATGGATAGAAGGCGCACTGGCCTTGATCTTTACGCCATATTTATTACCGTGTTTCATAATCTCAGGCTCTTCGATGGTGATTTCATTTTTAAGTGGAGAAACTACTCCATAGCCCTTTAATCGTACTTGATCGGTGGCGTAGGATACCTTCTCATATTCTGCTTTTTTGGCTGCTAAATCCTTTAAGGTCGAGATTAATTGATACTCTCCGGTAATCGGCACTCCAATTAAATCACTAAGAATTTTATAATAATACATATCATCAAATTCCACATTAACCTGAACAGTTCCATCTTGCATATCTACCTTATCAATTTTGAAACGTTTTACATAGTTACTGTCAGTATCGAAGTTCGATGATTTGGCATCCTTAACTTGTGTAATGTTTTGGAACAGATTTTTTACAGTCTGTATTAAATCTACCTTTAACCAGTGATCCTTAGGAAGCATCTCAGCCCATTTAGGCATAAAGAAATCGAGTTCTGTAATCGGAAATACGGATAAGATATTTTCCATAATCTTATTAATATCTTCCTTCTTTAACTGCTCTGCATTTAATGGCATAACAGTAACATCATATTGCTCTGCGATTTCCTCTGCAATTTTTAGGGTATCATTCGAATATGGTTTATTCGTATTTAGCAGAACGATAAACGGTTTGCCAAGATGTTTTAATTCTGTAATTGTCTTTTCTTCCGGAAGTCTGTAATTTGCTCTCGGTAGGTCACCAAAGCTTCCATCTGTAGTAACAACAATTCCAATCGTAGAATGATCATTGATTACTTTCTTCGTCCCTATTTCGGCTGCTTGTGTAAATGGTATTTCATGTTCAAACCATGGTGTTTTAACCATTCGCTCATGTTGATCTTCAATATGGCCGGATGCCCCATCTACCATATAACCAACACAATCAATCAACCGAATCATCACATCCGTTTCATCATTCAGTGTAATTCTAGCAGCTTCCTTGGGTATAAATTTTGGTTCAGTGGTCATAATTGTTCTACCAGCAGCGGCCTGCGGTAGTTCATCAATAGCTCTCTCTCTGCTATGGGCATCTACAATATTTGGTATTACCAAGAGATCCATAAATCTCTTAATAAAGGTAGACTTTCCTGTTCTGACCGGCCCTACCACACCTATGTATATTTCACCGCCTGTCCTAGCCTGAATATCATGATAAACATCAAACTGCCCTAACATATGTCAACCTCCTTATGGTTATAGTTAAAGATATGCAGGGCAGTCTTATTCTATGATATGTTAAAACTTACTTGTTCAAGAGTAATTTTATAATGTGTTTAGAGAGATTTCTTTGTTAACGAACACTATATTAACTATAAAAATGTGAGTTTAGCTTATAAGAAAATGAATAATTCTTATAGTCAAACTCACATTTTATCATAATATTATTATTAATTTATCAAGCTTTTAAGAAATCCTGATAGGAAACCGGGTTTGCTGCAACAACGGAGCAGGGTGTCATATAATTAAGTTCATTTTGTTCTAATGTTTTTATAACTCCTCCAGCCTCAGTTAGAATTAACGAAGCTGCTGCAAAATCCCAGGGAGAAAGATAAAATTCAAAGTATAGAACATATCGATTAGCTGCCATGTAACAAATATCTAATGCTGCCGAACCTGTTCTTCGTAAATCAAGAGCAAGGTCAAATAGCTTTTTGGCCAAGGAAAAGGTTTCATCTGCTTTCTCAGGATAGTAGGGGGACGTACCAAAGCCTACGATACCGTCTTTCAAAGCTAAATTATGTACCTTAAGCGGCTTGTCATTTAAATGGGCTCCCTTCCCTTTTTCAGCATAAAAGAGTTCGTTCAGGTAAGGATTATATACTACACCAAATTCGATTTCATTATTATGCATCAGCGCGACAGAGATTGCACTATGCTTATAGTTGAGAATAAAATTTGTCGTTCCGTCAATTGGATCAATGATAAAACAATATTCGCTATCTACCGTTTTTCTTTGTAAATCTTCCTCGCCTAAGAAATCAGCATTCGGAAATAGAATTGAGAGATGTTGATATAGATAATTTTGTACTTCAATATCATATTTTGTAACAAAATTAGCACTACCTTGTTTACTTTCTATACTACTTTCAATGTTATGAGCTTGAAGAATGATCAGTCCTGCGTCTCTCACAACACTTTTAATTTGTTCTAGCATGATATTTCCTCCAATGATGTCCTAGTCCCATTCTAATGATTTATATTCTTTCCGCTTGTCTCGCATCAAAAGATCTGACAATGCATCCTTCGGAGATTTTGCTTCAAATAATACAAGATTAATCTGCTCAACAATCGGCATTTCAACTTCATGTTTATTAGCCAACGCCAAGGCAGCCTTAGCAGAATTTACGCCTTCTACTACCTGATTAACTTTAATCATGGCTTCATCCATTGACAAGCCTTGTCCCATTAAATAACCGGCATTCCAGTTACGGCTATGTTTACTATTACAGGTAACGAATAAATCACCAAAGCCCGATAATCCGGCGAACGTTTCCATCTTCCCACCCATTATCATTCCAAGGCGGCTGATTTCTGCCATTCCTCTGGTCATAAGAGCTGCTTTCGTGTTATCGCCATAACCTAATCCGTCAACAACACCGGCAGCAAGGGCTATCACATTTTTTAATGATCCGCCAAGTTCAATTCCGATGATATCAGGACTTGTATAAACACGGAAGATATCATTCATAAATATATCCTGGATATACCTAGCTGTTTCCTTGGATTGTGCACCGACCACTATCGTCGTAGGTACTCCGCGGCTTACTTCCTCCGCGTGACTCGGTCCGGATAAGACTGCAACATCTGCCTGCGGCATTTCCTCTCTTATAACTTCAGATAAGGTATGAAGCGTTTTATCCTCAATCCCCTTGGAAACATTAACAATAATTTGGCCATTTTTAATAAATGGGCTTGCAGCCTTTGCTGTCTGGCGAATATACGGAGAGGCAACTGCCATAACAATTACGTCTTTCCCTGTACAGGCTTCCTCTAAATCTAAAATAATTTTTACCTGATCCGGAAGCTCAGCTCCGGGAAGGTTCTTCATACTTTTTCTGTTTTCGTTTAGTGCGCGGGCTTCACTTTCAATTTTTGTCCAAATCGTAACCTCTTGTCCATTACCCGAAAGTAAAATTGCTAAGGCACAACCCCAAGTTCCAGCGCCCAAAATACTTACATTACTCATAAGCTACCTCCTTAGTTTTCTATCACTATTTATTCTCAATTTTTATTCTCTGTCCTAATTTATTCTCTGTTCCGTTTAAAATACGTTTTATATTGGTACGATGCTTGATAATTGCCAAAACCATAAATAATATTGATATTATCAGCATATGTATGTCTCCGAGATATCTGATATATATCCAAATAGGAAATAAAACTGCTAGTAACAAAGAACCCACAGAGACATATCTGGTTATTGCAACAGATATCGCAAACAGTGGCAATCCAAACAAAATAATAAAGGGATCAAAGGCAGCCATTACTCCTGACGTAGCAGCAATTCCTTTGCCACCTTTAAAACCCATCCAAACGGGATAGTTATGCCCAAGGACAACACCGAGACCGGTATATAAAGCGAATAATTGTACTGCTTCTTCCTCCGGGAAAATCAAAAAACGAACTAAAAGAATCGGAATAATAGCTTTAAGCATATCACCAAACAATGTTAATGCTCCGGCCTTTGCTCCCAACGTTCGAAGTGCATTGGTAGTTCCGGCATTTCCACTGCCGTATTTTCTTATATCCACCTTATTCATTTTACCTACAAGATACCCTGTCGAAAAACATCCGAATATATAACCCAAAATTAAACAGATTATAATTTGAATTATCATTTATTCGTTCTCCTTTCGCTCCCTTATGAAAAACTTTAATGATGTGCCGGAAAACCCGAAAGCTTCCCGAATTTTATTCTCGATATATCGGGTGTAAGAAAAATGCATTAATTCTTTGTCATTTACAAAGATTACAAAGGTAGGTGGCTTAACCGATACTTGCGTAATATAGTAAAGTTTTAAACGCTTTCCTTTGTCTGACGGAGGCTGCTGAAGAGCCGTTGCTTCTGACATAATCTCATTTAAGGTACCGGTAGAAATACGCATATTTTGATTTTGAATCACAACCTCTATGACTTCAAATAATTTGTGCATCCTTTGGCCGGTCTCTGCGGATATAAAAATAATCTCGGCATAATTCATGAAGGAAAGGGTTTCTTTAATCTTAGAAGTAAACTCTTTCACAGTTTTATTATCTTTATCAACTAAATCCCACTTATTAACGGCAATTACAATTCCTTTACCACGGTCATGGGCAACACCTGCAATTTTAGCATCTTGCTCGGAAATACCATCTGAGGCATCAATAATTAAAACGACAACATCAGCCCGCTCAACAGCAGCAATGGTTCGAATGATACTGAAATGCTCTAATTCCTCGTTGATTTTACTCTTTCTTCTTAAGCCTGCCGTATCAATTAATATATATTCTTTTCCATTGCGTTTGATTGGTGTGTCGATAGCATCTCTTGTAGTGCCTGCAATATTTGATACAATCACCCTGGTTTCCCCGAGTAACTTATTAACAATTGAGGATTTACCGACATTCGGCTTTCCGACAATTGCGACTCTTGGACGCTCATCTTCTATTTCTTCAGTATTTCCGGTGGTAAAATACTTCACTACTTCATCAAGCATTTCTCCAAAACCTAGCTTGCCTGTAGAGGAAATTGGAAAAGGCTCACCAATTCCCAGATTATAAAACTCAAAAACATCAGGTAAAAGTTTATCAAACGAGTCTACTTTATTTACCACAAGTACTACTGGTTTTTTGGAACGTCTCAACATATCAGCCACTTTAAAGTCAGAATCTATTAGTCCCTGTCGCACGTCAACTAAAAATATAATCACATCGGCCGTGTCAATGGCAATCTGTGCCTGATCTCTCATATAGGACAGCATTTCGTCCTTCGTATCCGGTTCAATACCACCGGTATCTATCATTGTAAATTGTGTATTTAGCCAAGTTACATCAGCATAAATGCGGTCTCTGGTAACACCCGGATAATCCTTAACGATAGAAATACGTTCTCCGGCTAGAGAATTAAAAAGTGTTGATTTACCTACATTTGGTCTGCCTACAATGGCTACAATTGGTCTACTCATATTTATCTCCTATTTCTGTCTCTATTTGTATCTATAATAAATCTTTAATCTCGAATAAATTATTTATCTCATTTACAAGATGAATTGATTGACTTAATAATTCACTTGTCATGAATAATAGCATCAATGAAAGACTTTCCATCTGATTGTACAATACGTATTCTGGTTTGTAAAGTACTTTCAATCTCTTCCACAGTAACATCATCAAGTAACACAGTTTCTCCGTTTCTTAATAAAACATCGGGAAATAGCAGATATTCACCCAAAGGTTGTCCCTTAAGCTGCTTTAGTAAGTCTACACCGGTAAGAAGTCCTGCTACGGTTATATCTTCTCCGAAGAAATGATTTTCAATCGTATATACCATAATTTTAATACCAGGAAATTTATCCGTAAGCTTCTTTGCCATCTTATTTATATAGGGTGCTGCTAAGACTCCGGTTGCCAGTGAAACCTCTTTACATCGGTCATCCCCAGTTATCTGTTGTATATTTATATCAAATTCATCCTGAAAAGATCTTATCAACCCAACTCCATTTTCAATCTGTGGATACCCTTCATAAGAATTGGCATCAGGAATGGGAATACCGGCTGTGATATACCATTCATCACCTGCATAGATAAACCTGGTTCCATAATGAGTTAAGAGAATATTTTGCCAACGGTGAATGGTTTCAAGTACTTTAATAGCATCCTCTTTATTGAACTTCTCAAGCTTCTCCAATTTATCGCGAAATTTGGTAAGGCCTACCGGTACAACGGAAACACTTTGCAGCTGCGGAAGAAATGCTGATAAATCGTGGATGGTACGCTCGAGTTCTTCCCCATCATTAAAGCCCTTGCATAAAACAATCTGGCCATTCATCGTTATGCCGCCATCCTTTAATTGCTTCATTTTATCCAAGGCACTTCCTGCAAAACGATTATGGAGCATTTTGCAGCGAAGCTCTTCGTTCGTAGTATGCACGGAAATATTAATCGGTGACAATTTATAAAATAGAATCCGGTCGATATCCTCCTTTGACATATTGGTCAGGGTGATATAATTTCCCTGAAGGAAGGATAATCTTGCATCATCATCCTTAAAATATAAGGTATCCCTCATTCCCGGAGGCATCTGATCGATAAAGCAGAAAATACACTTATTTTTACAGGAACGGTATTCGTCCATTAACCCTTCCTTAAATTCGATACCAAGATCCTCATCATAACCCTTTTCGATGTCAAGCTCCCATTCTTCTCCATCCGGTTTCTTAATCAGAACGGTTAGTGCTTCGTCTTTTATTAAGTAATGATAATCTAATACATCTTTAATTTTCTTTCCATTAATAGAAATCAGCTCATCACCCGGGGTAAGTTCCAATTCCGCAGCAATACTTCCTATTTCTACCTCTTTAATAATGTGTGCGTTTTTTTTCATATCATACACCATTTCTCTCTATTTACAGTAATTTTAACAAGTAAAATTTAAACTCAAAAACATATTAGATAATAATTATAATTCATCTTATAAGTCAGTTTATTAGACATTTATTTGCCAGCTTTTTAGTTATCTTATAAATCATCTTATGAGTCCTATTATAAGTCATCTTCTGAGACAGCTTATGAATTTTAGCTATATATAGTTATTCTTCAAATATAGTTATTCTTCAAATATAGTTATATTTAAAATTATATAAAAGTAAACCTACATTAAATAAGTGCTGATTCAATTTTTAATCGCAAGAAATGCTGCCAGACTGCCTCTTTTCCCATTAGTTTTTCGGTGGGAAAATAACAAATCACTATGACAGGAGGTACAGACTCCGGAAATATGAATATTATCTGAATCTAGTCCGGCTTCCGACAGCACAGCGTGATTTGCTGCCCATAAGTTACACTGATACTTCCCGTTCTCCGTTTGTCGGATAATTGCATTGTCTCCACTGATTGAAAAAGCATTTACAAATTCAGTAGCTACTTCCTCACCAATTTCATAGCAGTCCATACAGATGGAAGGACCGATGACAGCGATAATATCCTTCGAATTACTACCAAACTTTGCTTTCATTTCCTGTACTGTTATTTTTCCAATTTTATTTACCGTACCACGCCATCCGGAATGAGTCAGACCAATTGCTTTTTTAATAGGATCAACGAAGAAAAGTGGTACACAATCCGCATATTTTGTTACCAGCGTAACTCCTGGAGTATTTGTGATTAACCCGTCGATTTCATCGTAATCTCTTAATTTATATAAGCCTTTTCCACAATCCTTTTCATCAACAAGCCTGATATTTGTTTTGTGTACCTGCTTGGAAATTACAATGGTATGAGGATTGATACCGATACTTTTGGAGATTCTTCTGTAGTTCTCTTCTACCTTAGCCGGGTCATCAAGATAGGGACTAGATTCATATCCAAGATTCATAGATGTGAATATATCAGAACTAACGCCCCCTAATCTGGTAGAAAAGCCATGTCGAAGGAAGGATATGTTCGTCAATACCGGAAATGTTAGATAAGGAACCTCCTTGGTTAAGTCAATACATGCTGTAGCGCTGTTTTTAAATGTCATATCTGTCAAGCCTTTCCGTAAGTAATAAGTGATGATATAGGAAAATGTCAAAAGTACTCCTCGTACTATAGTAATGAATATATGTGTAGCAATATTCATTTAACATACTTAATAGTACTTTTGACTCTTAAATCTATATCAGAATTACAATCCATCAAATGCATTCTTTATTAAAGATATCTCATTGTCCAAGATAACAACCGCATCAAAACGACAGGGTGTTTCCTGGGGAATTTGATGTAATAGCATATAAAATTCTGCTGTTCTGGTTATTTTTCTTATTTTCCAAGGAGTAATTGCTTCTGCCGGGAAACCCTTTTCCGTACTTGAGCGATATTTCACCTCAATAAAGCAAAGATACCCATCTGATTTTGCAATAAGGTCAATCTCTCCAATTCTGCACCGAAAATTTTGATGAAGGATAACATATCCGTTTTGTTTTAGATAATCCGCTGCTTTCTGTTCAAAAATCGTTCCGACTTTCCTATTATTCATAGCTATCATCAACCTTATTTTTAATCCGGTCCATTTTATCAACGAATACTAATATTTCAGCTACTACTTCATATAGCTCTGGAGGAATGCTATCACCAATTTCTAGTTTCGACAAGGTATTTACCAGCTTTTCATCACGATGCAGAGGAATATCAGATTCCATTGCCTTTTGAATGATTTTATCCGCTATGTAGCCCTTTCCGGAGGCGATTATCTTAGGAGCAGCTTCCGTGGGTTCATAGGATAGGGCAACTGCAGTTGTAGGTTTTTTATTGGGTGAATTTTCCTTCCAATTCATCTTGTTGTTATTTGGGTTCTGCATGGTATACCTCCCTTAAACTTGTCATTTATTATGAAATAAAATTTTTTACAAAGCTTCTTCGATGAATTGGAGTCAACCCAATTTCTTTAATAGCCTCTATGTGCTTTGCTGATCCATAACCTTTATTATTTGCAAAATCATACCCCGGGAAGATCTTATCATAGGCTATCATAAGACGGTCCCTCGTAACTTTAGCAACAATACTTGCTGCTGCAATAGAAATGCTTTTCGCATCACCTTTAATAATCGGAATCTGCTTGATACCGACCCGTGGGATAGTGACAGCATCATTTAATAATATATCGGGTTTTACCGTCAAATTCCCAATAGCCTGGCGCATGGCTTCATAGGTTGCCTGCAAAATATTAATTTCATCTATCCTTGCGGGCGGTACACTGCCAATACCATAGGTAATTGCCGAAGAAATGATTTCATCATACAACTCATCCCGTTTCTTCTCAGATAATTGTTTTGAGTCGTTAATATATAGTATATTACAATCCTTCGGTAAGATGATTGCACAAGCCATAACCGGACCTGCAAAGGGACCTCTTCCCACCTCGTCAATACCACAGATATACTGATAATTTTGATATTTCAGTTCATATTGCCACATAACATGAGTTCGATTAAGCTCCTTTTGGTGAGCCTCCAGTTTCGCTTTGTATTGATTGCATATTGTTATGGCACCACTTCGTTCATCACCACAATATTTATCTAATAAAGCCGGAATATCCGATGCATCTGCTTGCATGAACTCCAGCTTTATTTCGGATATTTTCATATGATTTTCTTTTTCCTTGTATTCTTTATCCATCGTAAAATTACCTTTCCGGTTTACCGCTAGATCCACGTAATCGATTATTTTCAAGGTTATTATAATTTATACAAGCTGATCTTTAATAATTGTATCTGTTGATTTTTGTTCTTCCTTAATCTTTTTTTGTATTTCGGGAAACTCCAAGGTAATATTACCAAGTCGAACATTTCGAAAATCATCCAATAGCATTAATGCTGCCCTATCGATATCGGGCTCACCACCCTTTAAAAGGCAGGAGCGTTTCAAGGCGATTTCTCCAAGAGCTACAGCGGCGCTTCTAAGATCTGTTATCGTATCTGTAATTTTAATTTCATACCTTTTCGTTATGGCTTCCGGGTAATATTTGCTTATAAAAACTATAATCTCTAAGGAAAGATCGGTAGTATTAATAATAGTATCTTTTATCGAGCCAATCATTGCAAGGCGAAGACCTACTTTTTGATCCTCAAATTTCGGCCACAAAATTCCCGGAGTATCCAACAATTCAATATTCTTATTAAGGCGTATCCATTGCTTCCCCTTGGTCACACCTGGTTTGTTTCCTGTTTTCGTAGAAGCTTTTCCTACAAAGCTATTGATAAAAGTTGATTTTCCAACATTCGGTATTCCTACAACCATAGCTCGGACAGGGCGATTAATAATACCCTTTTTCCTGTCACGTTCAATTTTGGCTTCGCATGCCTTATATACGACATCCTTAACCTGTTTTACTCCGTTACCATTTTTCGAATTGACAAGAGCAACAAAATAACCTTTCGCTTCAAAATATTCCTTCCAAGCATTCGTATATCGCTGATCTGCCATATCATTCTTATTTAAAAGAATGACTCTGGACTTGTTACTTGCCAGGGAGTCTATTTCGGGATTTTTACTGGATAATGGGATTCTCGCGTCTACCAGTTCAATTACCACATCAATCAGCTTCATATCCTCCTGCATCATACGCTTTGCCTTTGCCATATGACCGGGATACCATTGATATTGCATACATTTACCTCATGCTTTTTTTATCTGTCAGTGATTGAAAAACAGTAATGTACTCAATTTTTTATGATTACATATTATTCTTCATCAACATCATCTTCAAGTTCTTTTTTCATTAAATTCAATTTATTCACAAAGTTAAAGGGTGATAAACGAAGAAACGCTTTTCCTATAATTTCATTTTTTCGGATGTTCCCAATACTTGCAAAACGGCTATCTTCACTATTATTACGGTTATCACCAAGTACGAAATATTCATTCTCTTCCAATAAGATTTCTTCCTCTGCTAAACCGTAATTTGCCATTGGCTCTACATTTACGATATCTTCGACGAGTTCACTATTGATATAAATATTCCCATCTTTGATCTGCAAGGTTTCCCCCGGAAGTCCGATTATCCGCTTTATATTATAATAACTGTGTTCCTCACCGCTTTGCTTAAACACAATGATATCAAATCTTTTCGGTTCAGAAAAGCGATAGGAAAATTTATTAATTATGATAGAATTATCAGTACTTAATGTGGTTTCCATGGAAGCACCAATCATATTTGTCTTTTCCAAGGCATAGTAAATAATAAAATATGCCAAAAATATCACGGCTGCTATTTGTGCCGCCCAGATAAATATTTCTATGAATATTTTCATGAAGAACGGCTTTTTGCTTTTATCTTCAAAATCGAAATCCATGACAATACCTATTCCCTTTCTTTATGAAAATGGTATTATAATAATAGTTCAATCAATTTATACAAGATGAATTAGCAAGCAAATTCACTTGTCATATGTTAAAAAAAGGGACAATTACACAAGCATTGTCCCTTTTTGTACTATCTGATTGACTCTTTAACTTTTGCTTTCTTTCCAACTCTACCACGTAAATAGAACAGTTTCGCATGTCTTGCTTTACCGTGTCTAATTACTTCAATCTTTTCGATGATAGGACTATGCAATGGCCAAGTCTTTTCAACACCAATTCCGTTAGAGGTTTTTCTTACTGTAAAGGTTTCTCTTGATCCGCCATTCTGTCTTTTTAAAACAGTTCCCTCATATACCTGAGTTCTTTCGCGGTTACCTTCCTTTACCTTGGCGTATACCTTAACTGTATCACCAACATTAAAATCTGTAACACTTGTCTTTAATTGCTCTGCTTCAATACTTCTAATAATATCATTCATCTATGTGACCTCCTATTAATTTAGATGTTCTTACATACCTGTTACGGCTATTAAGCCATGTATCAGAGGACCATCCCATCTCACAATTAATAACTTTACCATACAACCATATAGATTGCAAGTGTTTTTTACGATTTAGTATACATCATAGTTTTTCTGGAAGATTAGGCGGGTTAGAAATTCTCGTTCATCTTCGGTCAGATTTGCCTCTTCTAATAGGTCTGGACGACGTTCATAGGTTCGGATTATGGATTGCTGCCTCCTCCAGGCCTCGATATTGGCATGATGGCCGGACAATAATACCTCGGGTACCTTTTTGCCCATAAATACTTCAGGGCGGGTATATTGAGGATATTCTAGCAGATTGTCCTGGAAGGATTCGAACTCAGAGGAAGTATCATTGTTAAGTACTCCGGGTATTAGTCTTGAGATAGCATCTATCATAACCATAGCTGGCAGCTCTCCCCCGGTCAAAACATAATCTCCGATGGATACGGAATCAGTCACGATCATTTCAAGTACTCTCTCATCTATTCCTTCATAATGGCCGCAAAGGAAAATCAGGTCCTCTTCCATGGCAAACTCCTCGGCCATCTTTTGGTTAAAGATGCTTCCCTGGGGAGTGACATAGATAACACGTGGCTTATGAAATTCCTTCGGTTCTTCCTTTGACATTTTAATATGATTTGTTAGATATCCGTAAGCCATATAGACTGGTTCGGCATTCATTACCATACCGGCACCGCCACCATAAGGATAATCATCAACTTTATTATGTTTATCCTCGCTAAAGTCCCTGATATTAATAGCATTTACCGATATCAATCCTTTTTCAATAGCTCTGCCGGTAATACTAGTATTTAGCCCCTGTGTTACCATTTCAGGAAATAACGTAAGTACATGATAATTCATTTTTCTCCCGTACCTTTCCATTCCTAACAAGTAAGTTTATAATAATAACCCCTTCATAATATGAACAGTAATTTTCTTATTTTCAGCATCCACATCCAGAATACATTCTTTAATCGAAGGAAGTAATATTTCTTTTCCCTCTGCTGTTTTTACAATATAAACATCATTTGCCGCAGATGTCATGATTTCTGTAAGTATTCCAAGCTTAGTGCCTTCGTCGGTAAATACCTCGGAATCAATTAAATCGTAGATAAAATACTCGTCTTTCTCTAGTTTTACTGCATTTTCTCTGGAAACCAACAAATCTTTACCACGATATTTTTC
>Ga0209724_1002856_pt1 | contig 14498 bp, 12 predicted proteins | sample grotaG_FD_184143 | JGI IMG/M metagenome (GOLD analysis project Ga0209724, IMG submission 184143) | Glacier valley bacterial and archeal communities from Borup Fiord, Nunavut, Canada, to study Microbial Dark Matter (Phase II) -... | ecosystem: Environmental > Aquatic > Freshwater > Ice > Glacier ...
GAGTTGTTCTTTCTGAGCTTGAGTGAGGCGGGCTGGTTTACCGGGCGGGGGAGTATGCCGGAGGGCTTCAGCCCCTTGTTCACTTACTTTTTTGAACCATTGGCAGACCGCCCCGGCACTTACACCTAGAGCTTCAGCAATTTTATTTTGTTTCCAGCCCTTGGTTTTCAATTCCAGGGCTTGTATGCGACGGGCTTCTCGCCAGTCCTGGGGTTTTGTTTTACTATTCATTTTACTAAAGTTAGCATTTTTTATGCCATCTTTAGTTCTTTTCGCTCAGGTCTATAATCTAGTTTTATTTTTGTCCTAGCTAAGTTTTTATTTCTGAAAGGAGTCTTTCTATGTTTCGACGTTTTGCCCCGGTACTAGCCCTCCTGATAATCCTGTCGCTGGCTCTGGTGGCCTGTGGCGAGGAGAAGGCTGCCGCTAATCCTGACGCTATCCCTAGTTATAATGGTGCGACGGTAGTAGCCGTCCCTGCCGCCCTCAAAACCCAGATTGATGGTGGTCTCAAAGATCAGGTCAAGGGAGCCAAGTTCGATTTCTACAAAACCACCGACGAAGGCACTAAGGTTAAAACCTTCTTCACCGACAATCTGATCAAAAACGGCTGGCAAGATATGACCAGCACAATGAAGCTGGACGACCTGAAACAGATGGAAACAATGGGCGTTTTTGCTCTGGGATACCAAAAAGGTACTAAAGCCGTCGCGATTGTGGGCTTCCCCGGCGCACTCACCGCGATGATGGGCGTGGACGGCGTAGGCCAGCAAGATACCCTCTATATGGTCATTAGCGGCGAGAAATAAGTCATTCAGTTGTCGGTCTCCAGTGGTCGGTAAGAAGGACTGAGGGCCGAGTAAATACAATGATAGATGTGAGGGCGGGTGGCCTGTGCTTTATACTCAGGGTACAAACCGCCCCTACGTAATTTTCCAATTTTTTCATCCTTCATCCTTCCTACTTCATCCTTTCCCCAGCCCTTGTGTTATAGCCCCACTACCGTTAAAATAGGCAAGCGAATTTGTTGGTAAACTTGAATTTAAGGAGTATGAAATGGTGCGACGTGGTAGTTTGACCTTTATTCTGGTTTTTATCCTAGCCTTCCTGATGACCGCCTGTGGCAGTACCGCTAAGGGCGAAGTAGAATTGGGATTTAACCCTTATCAGGGCGCGGCGATGTTAGAGGTACCCGCGACTTTTAAGTCCGAAATGGATATAAGCTTGAAAAGCATCAAAGAGAGCCGCTATGAAGCCTACAAAACTGGCGATGAAATTAATAAAGTTAAAAGCTATTATGCCGACAGTTTCAAGAAAAACGGTTGGGAGGACAAAACCAGCGAAATGACTGCTAAAAGTCAGGGAATAACCGCATTACCCGGCAGCTTTGCCATGCTTTTCCAAAAAGGTAACGAGGCCGCCGCTATCCTGGCTTTTAGCGGGGAACAGGCCAAAGGTATGGGTTTCGATGGGGTGGGAGCAGGAGATACCTTTTTTCTAGTGTTAAAAGGGAAACGCTAATATAGTTCAGGAGGAATTTTTACGAACAATAATATGGAGAGATTAAGAGCTACCACGATTCTGGCAGTGGTAAAAAATGGGCAAGTCGCGATGGCGGGGGATGGACAGGTAACATTCGGGGAAATGGTAATGAAAAATACCGCCCGCAAAATTCGCACCCTTTATAACGATGAGGTACTGGCGGGTTTTGCCGGGGCGGTGGCCGATGCCCTTAACCTGTTTGAAAAGTTTGAGTCGCAGCTTGAGCAACATCACGGCAATCTGCGTAAAGCGGCGGTAGAACTAACCAAAGACTGGCGAACCGACCGGGCTTTACGCCGTCTGGAGGCTCAACTATTGGTTGCTGATAAAGACACGGTGCTAATACTTTCGGGGGATGGTGATGTAGTCGAGCCCGATGATAAGGTTGCCGCCATCGGTAGCGGTAGCTCTTACGCCCTGGCTGCTGCCAAAGCCCTGATGCGAAATACTGACCTGAGTGCCCCGGAAATTGCCGAAAAAGCCTTGATGATTGCCGGAGAAATGTGTATTTTCACCAATACCCATATCACCCTTAAAGTTGCCCCACCCACCGAAGAAACTGTTGAGGAGGATAAGGAAGAAGAAGCTCTGAGTGGTAGCAGTCAGGATGGCGGTAAATTATAGGTTTTGAAAGGCTCTAACTGCTGAAGGAGTCGGAAAACCATAATTCACCCATAAACTGTTGCTTTTTTCCGCCGGAGTCGCCACTCGCTCAACCAGACCAATTCGACTCCGGCGTAATTCTGAAAGAGCCTGGCTAATCGGCTCTAACCCCACAGTATTCGGCCTTTGATAATCTTCCTCACGCTCCGCCAGACCAATGTTAATTTTATCCCAATGGGGGTCGGCCTCCAACAAATCCCGGTTTAAAGTCCCCCCATCGCAATAGTTATCGGCACTGGCGGATACACTCTGGTCAAACAACTCCGCCCAAATCGAGCTTCCATCCCGCCCTTGAGCAAAGCGCGGCAGATTAATCGCCTTATAAACCTCTATTGGCGGGTGGTTCAAGTTAAGTTGACCTGATTGATAGGCTTTGATAATCGAATACCAGTGCAAGCGGTGGGTTAGCTCACCATGTTGCAAGCCTACCCCGAAATCATCAACCACATAACCTTCGCGCATCAGGTTCAAAAAATCTTCAAGCGGCAAAATCTTAAGCGGGATTTCCGCTACTCCTGAGAATCCAACCTCTGTTTCCAGTTCCGCTAACCCCGCTTTGAGAGCCACCAGATGGGATATGTCCCCTTTGATGGTCGTTTCAGTCAGGGTTTGGGCCAGAGGCAATAAATATTTAAGGAAAAGAGGCTTATTTTCAAGATAATTCTGGATTTGGCGAAAATCGGCTACCCAACTTTGGTCTGTAGCCGAAAAGGTAAGGTCTTGTTCACCAAAAGAATATAGCCAGACCTCCCCTTTTTTGGCGGCTAACTCTTTCCAGACCGTTTCGGCCTCAATACACCTAGCCAGAGCCATTTCAAGTTTCGTAAAAATATCCGGGCTAATAATTTGGGGTGGGTTTTTGAAGCGGGGAAAGTATTTAGCAATTCGGGCATTTAAGTCTTTTCGCATCGCCGCCACTTCTTCAAGCTGAGTGGCCCAATTTTGCGACTGCATTGTCGCAAGTGCGCTATTTACAAAAATCCAGTCTTCAGCAATTATTATGGCTTCATCGGCTGCGTCACTTAACATCTCGGTTATATTTCCAGTTTGCTGTAATAATAAGCCTCATAATTATCAAGCATATTATTAATACTAAAATTCTGCTCGATGCGTTGACGGCACTTGGCCCGCTCGATTTGCCCGATTTTGCTTAGAGCGTCTATAGCCGCCGCCACATTATCTGGCTCAACCAGAAAGCCCGTTTCGCCGTCCACCACGATTTCGGGGGCAGCCCCGCGCCTGAAAGTAACAACGGGTGTCCCGCCAGCTTGAGCCTCCACCAATGCCAGCCCAAATGCTTCATCCCAACGTGGTGGGAAAATCGCCGCTTCGGCCCGATTGATTAGTTTGAAAAGTTCACTACGGTCAAGGCGACCTCGATATTCCAGGTTGGGGTCGCTGGCAAGCTGTGGGGCAATCTTGGTATCAAAAAAATCCTGGTCATAAATGCCACCTGCCAGAATCAATTTCTTACCCGCCCCGCGCGCAATCTCAATCGCTAAATCGGCTCCCTTTTCGGGCGACATCCGCCCCACAAAAACCACAAAATCTTCGGCGGTTGGGCCAAAAGCTATTTCTTCAATTTTTATGCCACTATAAACCACCCGGTCAAAAGTGAACCAGGGAGTGTAAGTCGCGGCACAGGCGTGGGAGACCGTCACGCAGTTGCTGGAACCCTTTTTTCGCGCCGCTGTCGCTAAAAGATTGTTGATATAGCTATCCACCGCCGGGAGATGCACGCTATGGACTGTTAGAACTGGGCACAAAGCCGCAAAAGCATAGCTAGGCCAATCGAAGGCGTGGCAATGCACAATATCAAAGTCGGCCTGATGCTGGGCAATATCTAGAAAAGTATCAAGGAAAAGGTTGGCCTGATTAAAAAAAGCGGTGGTGGCGGGCGCACCGTTAATACCCTTCTCCTGCGAGCCAAAGTTGGCGGTGTTCAGAGCAGCATCGCCCGGGTCGATTTCTATCAGCCGTAAATTCGGAGCCGAAAGTTGCGAACCTGTGGCAGCATAAACTGTCACAGCATGACCACGCTCCGCCAGACCATACGCCAAATCCGCCACCGTTACCTGAGCCCCACCCAAAAACGGTGGAGCAATCGGCGATACTAACGGGGCCACCAAAGCGATTCTTAATCTAGGTTTTTTGGACAAACTATGTTTTCTCCCACCGCATAATAATAAAATCGCAGACCCACCCCTCACCCTAGCCCTCTCCCCTGAGTACAAGGGAGAGGGGATAACTCCTTTCCCATTCCGCTTCATGGAAGGGGGCTAGGGGGTTAGGTTTGGCCCAACCAAACCGTAACGCCATGCCAGGGCGGTGGCCTGGGCGCGGTCAGTAACTTCCAGCTTGGATAATATCATACTTACATGGTTGCGTACCGTGCCTTCCGCCAAATTCAGACGGTCAGCAATCGCTATATTCGTCAGGCCAGAAGCTAACAGGCTCAGGATTTTCTTCTCGCGTCCACTCAACAATTCGGCAATTTTATTATTAGCGGGCACGCCATATTGCACATAACTAAATAATTTCTGGGCAACCGTCGGGTCTACAAAGGTTTTACCCGCCATTGTGCCTTCGATAGCCGCAATCAAATCCTCGCGCCGGGAGTCTTTGAGCAAATAGCCCGCCGCCCCCGCCCGAATCGCATCCACCACCCATTCATCCTCATCGTAGGTGGTCAAAATGAGTACCGCTATTTCGGGAAATTGCTGCTTGATAGCGCGGGTGGCTTGCACCCCATTCATCCCCGGCATCTTTAAGTCCATAAGCACCAAATCTGGCTGCAAAGCCGCCGTCATTTTTAGAGCCTGTTCACCCTCGTGGGCCATTCCCAAAACCTGAATAGCAGGGTTAGCTTCTAGCACCACCTTTAGCCCCTCACAAACAATCACCTGGTCATCCACAATCAATACCCGAATCATGCTCACCCCTCAATTTTCAAACGGACAGTTGTACCCTGCCGAGGCTTACTCAAAATTTCCAGTTTCCCGCCCATAAGGGTAGCCCTTTCCCGCATTCCAGCCATACCGTAGTGATTTGGTGGGACAACCTGTTCAGGCTCAAAACCCAGCCCGTCATCGCTAATTACCAGTTCAAGGCGGGCCGCGTCCTGACAAAGAGCCACCGCTACGTTACGGGCATTAGCGTGCCGCACCACATTATTCAAAGCTTCCTGGGTAATCCGATAGAGATTTTGCTCAACTTGGGGCGTTAAATAATTAAGCTGGGCGGGTAAATCCAGCCGCACCTGCAACCCCGCTCTTTCCCCTACCATTTTAGCCAAGCCTTGAATTGCCAGCACTAAACCCAACTCCTCTACTGGTTTGATACGCAGATCGTGGAGGGCGCGGCGGGCCTCGTGCAAACCGTTACGGGTGAGTTCCTGGGTTTGTTGCAGGGCAGTATGGGCGGCGGCTGGGTTGGTATCAAGCAATACCTCCAAAGCCTTCAGTTGAACGTTAACCGCGCTCAAGGTATGGGCCAACGTATCATGGAGTTCGCGGGCCATACGGTTGCGCTCCTGACTAATGGTAAGCTGTTCCAGGGTAGTAGCATAATGAGCCAGTTGGGCGTTTTTCTCGGCTAGTTCGGCCCGTTGTTTGCGCTGGGCCACACTTAATTTTACTACCACAAAACCAGTAACGCCAAACAAAAATAGCCTTATCAGGGCGTGTTCAGCGTGAGAAGTTACTCCCGGCCCGCCCTGTTGCGCCAGAATCGCCGCCACCACTACGGGCAAGAGCGAGGTTAAGGCGGTAAAGGCCAGCATCGTCCAAACCCCATACTGAGCGCAAACCAGCAATAGCGGCAACAGTAACCAGGTATAAAACAGTGAAGAATCTACCAGAGCCGCTTCCCCAACATTCCCCTGCTGTATTTTTATCGCTGTTGCTAACCCTTGCCAAACTATTGGGCCAAACGAAGCCACCCCCAGAGCAATTGGCAAATAGAATTTCCCCAAAAGTCCCGGCAGGCTTTTCAAGACCAGATAAATCAGGAGAAAAGTAGTTTGTCCCCAGCCAAAAATGGTGAAGTAATTTGGTTCGGGGGGCGCGTTTTTGCTCAATAGCGAAAGCATGGATAGACTGAGCAGCACCCATTGCACCGCCGTATACAGTCGAAATATTTGCAATAGCCCTGGCTCTATTCCTTGTGTCTCTATTGCTTGCCTTTTGAACATTTTTACCCTAAAAAATGAAATATCATAAACTTACCCTCATCTCAACCTACCCCCTAAGAAGGGAGAAGGAGCACTCCCCTCTATAATACAACAGCCCGTCCATCAAGGGGAATGCCTACCGTCACCCCTAATAATGACTACAATCACTAAACCCAATGACCCATTGCTATCCAGCTAATGCTCCAGGCCACTTTAGCCAGAACTAACCCTTTGATACACTGTGGTTGTCAGGAAAATCTAAAATCAAATATCTAAAATCTAACATCGGGAAATGCATAGGGGCGTGGTCTCCGCGCCCTATAAGGAACAGATAGATGCAACAAACACAATTATACAGCCCAGTTACCAGTCCCTCAGTCATAAATTACTTTCGGGCTCGCCGCTTACTCTGGTTCACCCTGTTTATTCTGCTAATTGGGCTAATAGTCGGCGGAACCTGGGACATCCTGTGGCATGTTACCCATGTTTTTGACGGTTTCTGGTCGCCACCTCATCTTTTTGTTTATATAAGCTGTGGTATTACTGGCTTATTGGTGGCAATTATGGTACTTAGCCCTCAGCTACGGCTGGCCTTTGGACACGGGTTTCGGGTCAGAGGTGTACCCTTCAAAGTTCCCGGCCCGCTCTTTATCCTGGTAGCCGGATTACTGATGGTGGGATTAGCCGGGGCGGTGTTGGACAACCTGTGGCACAGCAGTTTTGGGCTGGACGAAACCAACTGGTCGTTACCACATGCAATGATAGGTTGGACGGCTCTGATTATAGTGCTAGGTTTTGTAAGCTGTCGGCTGGCCTTGCGGAACTACAAGCCCCTGCGCTGGTTTACCGTAATATTGCTAGGCTGGCTAGTGTTGCAGTTTTCGGCCTCGCCGATTATGGGGCCACTAATCGCCAATCGTACTACCGAAACTGTTCAGGCGATTGCGGGTATCCCGGTATTAGCGGCCCAACCACCCTTCCAGCATGCTTTCCGAATTTACGATAAATGGAATCTGACCCGTAGCAACCCAGCCTTGATAATATTAGGGGCATTATGGGCGGGGGCGGCTCTGGCCTTCTTGCGAAAACTTGACCGCCGAGGTTGGCTGATGCTGGTAGTGGTTTTTATCTGGTCTATAATGGATAATTCATCAAATCGGCAGCAAAGTGGCGAGAAAATATTCCCCTCTATCAGCGATAACCCGGCGAATTGGCTTAACTTACCCCTATTACTTCCCACCATCTTATTGCTAATTTTATTATGGTTTCGCGTGCCCGAAATCTGGGCCTGGTTAGGCTGTGGTGTACTATTTGGTTTACTGGTCTATTTAACCTGGGACTCTGGGGCCGCCACGCTACCCCTGATACTGTTGGCTGGCCCGGTCTGTGTAGTGGGTAAATATATTGGTGAGCGCACCTGGAATATCGTTGAGATGCCCTATCGCCCCCGGATTATTATGCCTCTGATACTGGCGGGGTTTATCGTGCCATCTCTGACTGGTGCGTTGGATTTGTATCTGCGGCTGGTCACGCCCTAAAGGTTGTCGGTTGTTGGTTGTTTGATTTTCCCCTTTCCTTTATAAGGACACGATGTAGCGTGTCCGGGGTTTAAGGGGTTTAGGACTTTCGACCTTTGACTTCTATTCCACATCTTTGGGAGCGATAGCCTGACCCAATGGAATAGCCTCCAACTTAGGGGCGGAAAGACGAGCCATCACGTGGCGAGGCGGGCCAAAACCAATCCAGAAGGCCAGTAATATCAATATCAGGGCATTCGCCAGAAAAGCAATCTGGGGATTGATAACGGCGGTCAGGACGGCCCCACTAATAGGGCCAACCGCCAGACCCAAACTAGCAATCATATTTACAAAGCCATAGGCCGTACCCCGTTTATCACGTGGCGTTACCTGACTTATAATCGCATTGGCGGAGGGCAACATTCCACCCACAAAAAGGCCGCTTAAACAACGTAACAAAAATAGCTGAAAGGAGTCGGTAACAAAGGCTTGGGGTAAGTGGGTCAAACCTGCGCCAACCGCCAGCACCACTAACACCCGGTAATGCCCGTAACGGTCTGAGACGCGCCCACCCACCACCGAAGAAACCGCGCTGGCGAGACCTGCCCCTGCTCCAATCAGACCAACGCTGGTGGAAATCCCGATACCCAGACCGATACTACCGAGTTGCTGGACAAAAATGGTTAAAATCGGTGAAATCAACACGTTGGAAAGTTGCAAAACCGCCAAAACCGTCGCCATCGCCATTAGACCGGGCAAACGCGAAACCGAGCTTATATCACCAAAAATAGTTCGACCAAACGAACCTTTTTTGGCACGGGGTGGGCGCACAAAATCTTCATGAATCAAAAACCAAACCACCGCGCTGGCGATTAGTAGCATTACCGCCGTTATCACGAAGATATAACGATGCCCTAGCGAGTCGCCTACTACCCCGCCCAGCAATGGCCCAATGCTAATGCCAGCATAAACCGCCGTTTGCATTAAGCCCAGTGCAAAACCCATCTTGTCTTGTGGCACGATACTAGCAACAAAAGCGGTTGAGGCCGAAATACTCCCGGTAAAAGCTCCCTGCAATATCCGTAAAACTACCAATTGCCACACCTGATCGGTCAGGCCCATCATCCCCACGATTATAAATCCAGCAAACATCGCCCGAAAAACCATAGACTTCCGCCCGTACATGTCGGAAAGAATCCCCCAGATGGGAGCCATTACCGCCATCGCCACAAAAGAAACAGTGGTCATCAGCCCGGTTAACAGGATATTGGTAGCGGGGTCTTTTATGCCCAGGTCTTGCAGAAAAAGTGGTAGAAAGGGAATGGTGGCACTGAACCCTACCAGAGCCAGCATTTGAGCCGCCCAGGAGGCATAAAGATTACGTTGCCAGTTATTCATTGATCAGTTCTTTTCGGTTGTTGTGCGTTTTATGCGAGTGATTACTGTTTTATTATAACATTCGCAAAATATTATAGCATCAACTGGAGGGCGGTTGTGGATAATTGGTTGCTAGTTGTTGGTCAAAAGTCTAAGGTCGAAAGTCTGAAAATTTCTAGTAAGGGCGCGGAGACCACGCCCCTACGTATTTCCCCCGATTTTAGATTTTCTCCGACAACCGACAACCGATAACCGACGACCCACAGCCAATAACCCTTAGCTTAACGGTAAATGCACGGTGTAGTAGAAACTACTGATTCATTTTTGAGCTTGGACTAGAATTCAAGTAGCAATATAGACTCGAAATCTACCCTGAACGGCAATTCTACTGCCTGAATTTGACTATGTTGAAATCGAAATCAACAGGCTGACTTTGGCTTGCCAGCCGTTTTACTTATGGCTTTGCACTCGTCCAGGTGCGAAAAGCTGGTAAATTTTTGGACACTGAAACAGGAGCGCAGCTTTATGAGTATTCAGCTACGACCCGCCGCGCCAGTAATTAACCGTCCCGCCTTGAACAAAGCGGCAGAACTCCATGTACGTGGCTACAACTGGTATCAGTTGTTTGCCTTCCCCCGCACCGAAGACCAGATTTTCGGTGGTCACCTGATGGTGGCGGGTTGTATTGGAGTGATGGTCGCCTTCAACATCGGGAGTGGTATTACAGCACCGGGAAACTATTTTTACATGACTCTTGAGCCTCAGCTTTATAACCTGGGGATTGATACCAAAGAAAAGGTCTTGACTTACGCCTTGATTCACGTCATCACCGGGCTAGGTCTCATCTTGTTCGGCTGGTGGCATTATCGTAACCGTATTCTACAGGCTGCCTCGCTGAGCTATGCTAAAGCCTGGGGCGGTCACCTGGTTTACATTGCCTGGTGGTGTTTCGCCTGGAACTTATGGTCAACATTAGTAATGCAACGCGGGCCAGTTTTGTTTGGGATTGGATTAACCGATGCCGCCCGCTCTCAGGCCAGGAATAGCTGGATAATGAATTTTGATGGCTTTTTGCTACTCCTGGCGGCAATCCTACTTGTGACTGGTATTATAACTTGGCGAAATCCTCCTACCTTTAACCGCCATCTGGAAGATCCCAAAGCCCAACTCCACGTTAACCTAGTGGTATTTGGTTGGACAGGCTTCCTCTATAGTGCCTTTGCCTGGTTTACTTTCCCGCGTGGTGAGAATGCCGCACTGGGCCAGTGGAGTGATGTCTCGCTGAACCTGTTCGTCTGGAACCACGTAAACGTCGCTACATTATATGTAATCGGCGGAGTATTTCACGGAGCGCAATATCTCTGGGATGTGCGGGACGATGATACTAAGAACCCCTGGGTTATTTCCAAATGGGTCAGGTGGTTTGATAAGGAAGATAGACAGGTAGATATATCGGTAATCTGTTTCTTCTTTGCCTTTTTCTGCGGTTTTGCCGCCTGGGGAGTGATGGGTATTAACTCTTTCGTGGACTTCAAACTGTTCCCGGCAGAGTGGTACATTGACTGGTTAAAACCTTATTTACTGGAATGGATTTGGCCGGGGATACTCCATGTCTGGCCCGGTTATCACACCAGCGTCAGTGATTGGGTCTTTATCCACGCGATAGTAGCCGGTTTCTTCTTCGTGATGATACCCCTATCCAGGGCGGTGTTCTTCACCAGACGAAGCCCCCTATTTGACGCAAAAGGTATAACCAAGCGTAGTTTCGACTATCCTTGTGTGGGCCCAGCTTACGGTGGTACGTGTGGTTTCTCAATTCAGGATCAAATCTGGTTGGCACTATTGTGGGCCATCAAACCCCTGAGTTGTATCGTCTGGTATATGATGGGGGCTTACTTTGGCAGTTTCCAGTACGCCATAAATCCCAAAGACCCTGCTGGTGACACCAGCTTCCCTGGAAGACCGGGTACACTGTTCTATATCTTCCAGGCTACCAGCAAAATCTGGAATGATGGTCATCTGACGATGCTACTCTACCTGGGTCACTTTATCTGGTTGCTGAGTTTTATGTTCTGGTTTATGTATCGGGGTTCACGCCTGGAAGGGGCTTATATCCTGGCCCGCTTCCTGAAACGGCACTTCAATATCAACGTTGTACCTGAACAATACGTCAGTACCCTGGTCGGTAGCCGTATCACAGGCACTTACTTCTACTACTCTGGCACGTTCATCTGCGTGTTCACTTATCTGGCAGTAGGGTATGCCTGGAGGCCCAATATAGCGGTGCCAGTGGTTGCACCAATATTCGGTCCATAGTAAAAATACTAACTTTCGCTGTTTACCACTTCAACTCAACAACAATGCCGCTCCTCTCTGGGGCGGTTTTTTTTATTTCCAAATTGGTGGGCAGGCACGGGGACCTGCCCCTACTTTTAACATGGTTTTTTATTCTATGCATTTTAGGTAGGCACGGAATTTGCTCCCACAATTATTACTCTTTATACAAAGCCCTGAAAAGAAGAATATAACTGTAGAGACGGGTTTGCCTGTCCCTATAGTTAACCGACAACTGACGACAGCCAACCGACAACCGTTATGGTTTTGTGAGCTACTTAATACTACCTTCTCCCATTCTTTGTTACAATTGAGTCATGTAGCATCCCGTTTGGGATAATGCGTGCAAGATTTGGGCAGATATTTGATTGGAAATAGCCTCTTTACTCCGTTAGGGTTAGAAACTGTCTATCTCCCGATTTGCCCTTGCCTTGCGCCGCCCCACTTTTTATCCAGCCTATAGGAAGGCCAGACGCTAAACAATGGAAATGATGACTTTTGAGAATTTACCGAGTATTAGCTATTTTGGAGATATTCAGGAAAGCAATGTTTCCCGAATGTATCGCTCGGTTACGCTGATGAATCTGGTTAAGGGTATCGGGGTAGATAATCAGCCCGATACTTTAGAGGAGTTGCGAGTCGCTACTGGATATGATTATGTCAACTTCAATCCTCTATATAACGCTGATACAGTAGGTAGGGTTGTAAATTTCTTTCGAGAAAAACATTATCGGGGTTGGCCTACTTCCGAGGCTTATCGGGCTTTAGGGCGGTGCGCGGTGGCGGGCTGGACTAATACGGCCTTTGGTAAGGTAACTCTATTGATGGTTCCACTACTAAACCCGGATAATGCGGTCTATTATTTACCTTCAATTTTTGACCGTACTCGACTTTTTGGGCGGCGTTATGTTGAAAAGGTAGCCCCCAATCGCTGGAGATTTAATCTGACGGACGAAATTATGCCCGCCGATTATATTGCCGGAATGGTAGAAGCCGGGGCAGCTTTGGTCGGACAGATTCGGGATTTTCGGGTTATAGTCGGCCCAATTGTGAACGAAAACCTCACCCAAATCACTATCGAGGTAAGCTACTAAAAGACCGAAGGTCGGAAGAATATTTACAAGGATAGACCGAATGAACAGGATGTAAGAAGTTTGTAGGAGCAGGCTCTGTCCTGCGATGAGTCATTGAACAACGGAGCGTCCTCCTACAGTTTCTCCGGGTACAAAAATCTTACCACTACGGATTTTTTTATTCTCACTTCTGATTTTTTTTGACCTTTGATTATCGACTTATCCAATAGCAAAATGAGAGGCATAGCTTATGCAAGTCTCGAACCTGAACCTAAAGTACGACCTCCAGAAGATTGACGCAGCCTTTGAAGCGTTTCAGCATAACTATCCAGCTTATAAGACAACCCACAAGCTTGATGAACTACGAGCCACCGAATATACCCGACTGGATAAACAGGGTCATGTGTATTTGGATTATACGGGTGGTGGTTTATATGCCGAGTGTCAGTTGCGCGACCACATGGCCCTCCTCAGTAGTGAAGTGTTTGGCAACCCCCACTCTAATAACCTGACCTCAATGGCTATGACTCAGCAGGTCGAGCATGCTCGTGACTACGTACTCAACTATTTTAAGGCTTCGCCCGATGAGTATATGGTGATTTTCACGCCGAATTCGACAGGCGCGCTCAAACTGGTGGGCGAATCTTATCCCTTTGACCGTAGCAGCAATTATCTACTGACTTTTGACAATCACAACTCGGTGAATGGTATTCGAGAATTTGCCCACTCCAAAGGTGCAACAGTGACTTACCTGCCCATCCAGCCCCCCGACCTGCGGGTAGACCCGGCAGAATTGGCTAGAGGATTGGAATTAGCCCGTCCCGGCACAAATAACCTGTTCGCCTATCCGGCCCAATCGAATTTTTCGGGGGTACAGCATCCATTAGAATGGATTGCCCAGGCGCAAGCTAAAGGCTGGGATGTGCTGCTGGATGCGGCGGCCTTTACCCCTGCCAATCGGCTTGACCTCAGCCAATATCATCCTGATTTTGTGGATATTTCATTTTACAAAATTTTCGGCTATCCTACTGGCACGGGCTGTCTTTTGGCCCGTAAAACCGCCCTTGAGAAGTTGCACCGTCCCTGGTACGCCGGTGGCACTCTTACTTTTTCCTCTGTCATGGGACTCAACCACTATTTAACCCCCGGTGCGGCTGGCTTCGAGGATGGCACGGTCAACTATTTAAGTTTACCTGCGGTAGAAATCGGCCTCAAGTTTATCGAATCAATCGGGATTGACCTGATTCATACCCGCGTGATGTGCCTGACGGATTGGCTTATCATGCAGCTAATTTCTCTACGTCACCGCAATGGTGAGCCAGTGATATGCTTGTATGGCCCAGCAAATACGGTTGGGCGCGGGGGAACTGTGCAGGTAAATTTCCTTGACGCTGAAGGCAACTTAATTGACTGTAACGAGATAGAAAAAATGGCGAACGATCAGCATATCTCGCTGCGGGCGGGTTGCCATTGTAATCCGGGCGCACGCGAAATAGCCCTCGGCTTCACTAAAAACGAAATGCAAAACTGTTTCAAGGAAAAAGACCGTTTGACCTATGAACAATTCCTGGCGGTAATTGATGACAAAACCACGGGGGCCTTACGCGCCTCAATTGGTCTGGTTACTACCTTTGCCGATGTCTATAAATATATGAACTTCGCTGAAACCTTCGTTAGTTGACCTAACCCCCTAACCCCCTTCCCTATAAAGGTTTAAGGGGTGACACCATTATGTTAAGTAAAAACTCTTAGACTAACAGCAGCTTTTTCAACGCCACTGGGCTAGAAAAGGCTGCAATTTCCCATTCAATTCTTTGCTTT
>Ga0209724_1002857_pt1 | contig 14496 bp, 16 predicted proteins | sample grotaG_FD_184143 | JGI IMG/M metagenome (GOLD analysis project Ga0209724, IMG submission 184143) | Glacier valley bacterial and archeal communities from Borup Fiord, Nunavut, Canada, to study Microbial Dark Matter (Phase II) -... | ecosystem: Environmental > Aquatic > Freshwater > Ice > Glacier ...
ATGATTCGCGACGGCGGCATGCCGCGCTCGAGCAACACGATCCTGGAGGCCGCACACGTCATGGGCGGCAGACCCGACGGTGCCGGCAGCCCAGCCGCCGGCTACAGCCTGCGCGGCGGGCGCATGCTGACCACCGACAACTACGAGTGCACCTGGGACCCCTACAAGACGATCCCGTCGCTGCGCGACAACCGCACCACGGTGTTCGACGAAACCCTGGCGTTCAACGAAAAGCACCCGGCCGACTCGATGGCCAGGCTCGTCGACCGCCGGCGCGCGAAGGTTCCGGTTTCCGGCGTTCGGCAACCCGGCGGCGTTCAACAGCTGCATCGCGCAGTCGTGCTGGGAGTCGTTCACCGTGACGCTCGGCAACCCCGCGTTCTTCAACGAGATGAATCGGTTCAGCGGCAACGAGGCCGGCACCGGCGGGCTGGTGACGTTCAAGGACTCGAACTGGCTGATGTCCATCGTGCTGGCACACCAGCCGCACTTCGCCGACCAGCCCTCCGCTGTGCAGGTGTTCTGGGGCTATGCACTTCTTCCGGACCGCGTTGGCAACTTCGTGGCCAAGCCCATGGCCGAATGCAATGGTGCGGAGATCCTCCAGGAGCTCTGTGGCCACCTGCGCTTCGATCCGGACACCGTGAAGGCCGCCAACTGCATCCCTTGCCGCATGCCTTGCATCACCTGCATGTTCATGACACGAGCGCCGGGTGACCGGCCGTTGCCGGTGCCCGGCGCATCGAAAAACTTCGCCTTCATCAGCCAGTTCGTCGAGATCGCGGGTGACTGTGTTCTCACGGTCGAGTACTGGGTGCGCGCGGCGCAGATGGCGGTCTACGAGCTGTTGGGCATCGAGCGAAAGATCCCGCCCGTCACACCCCACGACAAGTCGCTGCGAACCCAGTTCGAAGCCCTGATCAAGGCGTTCAAGTGAGGCCGCATCGACGAGGCTCGAGATGAAAATAGTGATGGTCCTGACATCGCACGAAAGCCTCGACAACACGGGGCTGAAGACCGGCTTCTCGCTGGAAGAATTCGCCGCGCCGTACTACGTGTTCAAGGATGCGGGTGCCGAGATCACGCTGGCCTCGCCGTTCGGCCGCCAGCCGCCGGTCGAACCGAAGACCAGTGACGCGGCGGAGCCGACCGACGCCACCGGACGGTTCGAGGCAGACCCTCTTGCCCGGGCTGCGATGGCGCACACGGTCAAGTTGCGCGATGTGGTTGCCACACGATTCGACGCTGTGTTCTACTCCGGCGGGCATGGGCCGCTCTGGGACCTTGCAGAGAACGTGCATTCGATCGGCCTCATCGAGGCGATGCTGGCCGCCGGCAAGCCGGTGGCTGCGGTTTGCCAGGCGGCGGGCGTGTTGCGCCACGTCAAGGCGGCCGATGGCATGCCCGTGGTGTACGAGCGCTCTGTCACCGGCTTCGCGAACACCGAGGAGCAGGCCATCGGGCTCACCCGCGTCGTTCCCTTCCTCGTCGAAGACATGCTCACGCGCAGTGGCGGCCACTATTCGAAGGCGCCCGACTGGCAGCCTCATGTCGTCACCGACGGGCTGCTGATCACCGGGCAGAACCCGGCATCGTCGGAACTGGTGGCGAGGGCGTTGCTGGATGCGATTCGTGCCGCCGCGCAGCCCGACGGTGCGGGCCGCGGGGTGCCCGGTGGCGCGCATTCCCCCGCGATTTCCTGAAGAAAGCCCGCCATGCACCTCGTCTGCCCTGCCTGCGCGAGCACCAACCGCATTCCCGACGTGCGCCTGAAAGACTCCCCGGTTTGCGGGCGTTGCGGCGCGCCGCTGATGGCGCCTGAGCCGGTGAGCCTGCACGACGTCGCGTTGGTCAAATTCATCGCCGGCACGGACCTCCCGGTGCTGGTCGATTTCTGGGCCCGCTGGTGCGGGCCGTGCAAGACGATGGCGCCGCATTTCGCAGCGGCCGCACGCCAGATGCCCGAGGTGAGGTTCGTCAAGATCGACAGCGACGCCGCGCCGGCTTCAGGTGCGTTGCACAACATCCGCAGCATTCCGACACTGGTTCTGTTCAAGGCGGGCGTCGAAGTGGCGCGCCAGTCGGGAGCCGTACCCACAGCGCAACTGCTGGCCTGGATTCGGCAGCACACGGGCGGTGACATTCGCGCGAGCACATCGGCATGAGGCTGGCCGTTCGTTCAGCGGAGCAGGGTCATTGACGCCGGTCGCGCGCGCGAGGAGCACACAGGTCGCCTTCGGCAAGGGATGCACCGAACGCCTGGGTACAAATGGTTTCGATACCGGTGCGTTTGTGTGGCGCAACGAACAGAGGCGCGTGAGCGGCCCTTCGACAATCGGGCCATGAACCCCGCAATTCGAGCGCCGGTCGCTCCGCAGAGTCTGCCGGTCAGGGCAGGCCGGTCATGGGTGGCGCCGGGCGACGCCTTCGCCGCGCTCGCCTCGTCAATGCAAGTGGCAGGCGCGCTCGTGCGCACTTCGCCGTTGCGCGTGTTGCTGGTCGATGACTGCCCCTTGCAGCAACTGCTGGCATGTGTATTGCTGTCGCGCTGGAAGATCGTGCCGCAGATCGCGTGCGATGGGCTGGAAGCGGTGCTACTGGTCGGTGAGCAAGACTTCGACATCGTTCTGATGGATGTGGAGATGCCTGTCATGGACGGTTGCGCAGCAACAGTGCGAATCCGCCGAAACGAGCGGCGCGACCGCCGGGCTCAGGCGGTCCCCGTCGTGGCCTACACCGCCGACGATCTGGCGTCGGACGAGCGCAGGTGGCGGCTCTGCGGCATGAACGCCGTGCTGCGCAAGCCTTGCGAGGTGCAGGAGATGAGTGCATGCCTGGAGCGTTGGTGCGGCGCGAAATTCTCACCCTCCGACCATCAGGACTCGGCAGGTCCGTTTCGCTTTTTGCAGGAAGCCGTCAATGCAGGAAGACCATTCGCTGCCGGACCCCTTGAACCGGGCGCACCTGAACCTCGACGATGAACAACAGGTGATCTCGACGACCAAGTCTCTGTGCGTGACCCCCCAGGAACTCCGGGACGCCGTCGTGACGACAGGAACCGACATTGCCGTGCTGGAGGCGCACTTCCGGTCGCAGTAGACATGGCTGCGCCGGAACATGGCGGCGATCCGTCCCTGGTTGATGCGCCCCCGTGACCGCCACGACCACATGGCGGAGAAGCGGGCTGCGCTCGCGCTGTGGACGCAGCGTCTCAAAGGAATCGTTCGGGTCGCGCCAGCCACTCCGGCAATCAGCCGCAGCAGCAACCTCTTCGCGTGGTTGCCGAGGCAACGGCCGGTGCAACGGGGCTGTTCTCGATGGGCACGGGCGTATAGCCAGCTTCTTTGATGGCGTCGCTCAGTTCAAGCGCATTGGCTGCCGCTGGCTCGATCTCCACGCGATGCGCAGCCAGGTCGATTTGCACTTTGGCGCTGTTGTCCAGAGCCTTGACTGCCTTGGTGATGCTGCTGACGCAGTGGCCGCAAGTCATGTCGTTCACTTGAAAGGAAATCATGGCGTTTGCCTTGGCATGTCGTTGATGAGGTCCCTACTCTGAACATTGCCACCGTAGGAAGGTCAAGGAAGGCACAGCAATACCCGCAATTGAAACAAGGGCGCGTCAGCCCAGCCTTGACCTTCCAACCATTGGAACCTCGAAAATGCTGGCCACCACGCAAGATGTCCTGCACCACACTCATGAATTCGACCGTCACCGCATCCGGCAATCCGGGAGGCGTCAAGCTCCAGGTCACTGGCATGACCTGCGCGAGTTGCGTGCTGCGAGTGGAGAAGGCGTTGCAGTCGGTACCCGGCGTTCTGGGAGTCAGTGTGAACCTGGCCACCGAGCAGGCGTTCGTCGACGCGCCCCCCTCGGTCACCGCCGAAGTCCTCGCTGCTGCCGTTCGCAAAGCCGGCTACGACGTGTCGGTTGAGGAAGTGGCCCTTCAGGTCGAAGGCATGACCTGTGCATCGTGCGCGGCCCGCGTCGAGAAGGCGCTCTTGAAGGTGCCCGGCGTGTTGTCGGCGTCGGTGAACCTGGCAACGGAGCGCGCCACGGTGCAGGCCCTGCCGATTGCGTCCGTGTCGGTCCTCAAGGCCGCGGTGGAGAAGGCCGGCTACGGCGCGACGGATGTTCAAAGCGCGAGCCCCCAGGCGGCGAAGGAACTCCCGGACTGGTGGCCAGTGGCCTTGGGCGCAGCGCTGACCCTTCCGCTGCTGGCGCCGATGCTGCTTCGGCTGATCGGGATCGACTGGATGCTGGGGCCGTGGGTTCAAGCGGCGCTCGCCACGCCGGTGCAGTTCGGGCTCGGCTGGCGCTTCTACCGAGCAGGATGGAAGGCAGTTCGCGCAGGCGCGGGCAACATGGACCTGCTGGTCGCGCTCGGAACGTCGGCGGCCTACGGCTTGTCGGTCTATCTGCTGTTCAAGCACGTGGACCATGGCGCGCCACACCTGTACTTCGAGGCCTCTGCGGCGGTCATCACGCTCGTCAGGTTGGGGAAGTGGCTCGAAGGCCGCGCCAAGCGGCAGACGACGGATGCCATTCGGGCACTGAATGCGCTGCGCCCAGCGACTGCGCGTGTGCGCCGTGGCGGTGAAGAGATCGAAATCGCCATCGATCAGGTGGTCCTGGGGGACCAGGTTCTCGTGCGGCCCGGCGAGCGCATCGCCGTCGATGGTGAAGTGGCCGAAGGTCGCAGCCACGTGGATGAGTCGCTGATCACCGGCGAGAGCCTGCCTGTCGCCAAGGCAGTCGGCGACAAGGTCACCGGCGGCGCGATCAACGCGGAGGGTGCGCTGACGGTCCGCACGCTCGCGGTGGGGGCGGAGACCACGCTTGCGCGCATCATCCGGATGGTCGAATCCGCGCAAGCGGCCAAGGCACCCATCCAGCGTGTGGTGGACCGTGTCAGCGCGGTGTTCGTGCCCGTGGTGCTCGCCATCGCGCTGGTCACGCTGGTGGGCTGGGTGGTTGCAATGGGCGACTGGGAGCAAGCCGTCATCAACGCTGTCGCCGTGCTCGTCATTGCCTGTCCGTGTGCATTGGGGTTGGCCACGCCGACGGCCATCATGGCCGGCACGGGCATCGCAGCCCAGCACGGCATCCTCATCAAGGACGCCGAGGCGTTGGAAGTGGCGCACGCCGTCACCACCGTCGCCTTCGACAAGACCGGCACGCTGACCGAAGGCCGACCGTCGCTGGTTGCCGTGTTGCCGGCTGCGGGCGGCACGCGAGACACTGTGCTGTCGCTGTCGGCCGCGTTGCAGCAGACGAGCGAGCATCCGCTGGCACGCGCGGTGATGGACAAAGCGCGGGCGGAACTGCGGGTCGTCCCGCAGGCGCTGGACAGTCGTGCTTTGCCGGGACGCGGCGTGGAAGGCGTCGTCAATGGTCGGACGCTGGTCCTGGGCAGCAGTCGGATGCTGCGCGAATTCGGCGTCGACCGAGGCGCGCTTGCCGCTGACGCCGAACGGCTCGAAGCTGCGGGGCGGACGGTGTCGTGGCTGATGCAAAAGGAGGTGCAAAAAGAAGGGCGCAAAGACCTTGAACGCACCGAGTTGCTGGGATTGCTGGCGTTCGGCGACGCCGTCAAGGCATCGGCACGCGACGCCGTGGCGCGCCTGCATGAGCTGGGCATCGCGACGGTGATGCTCACCGGCGACAACCAGGGCAGCGCCGACGCGGTGGCCCGGGAGTTGGGCATCACCGAAGTTCGTGCCGAAGTTCTTCCCGGCGACAAGGCGGCGGTCGTGCAGGCGCTGCGAGCCGCCGGCCACGTTGTGGCGATGGTCGGCGACGGCATCAACGATGCCCCGGCCCTGGCAGCAGCGGATGTCGGGATCGCGATGTCGACGGGAACCGACGTTGCGATGGCCGCAGCGGGCATCACGTTGATGCGCGGCGACCCGAGGCTCGTGGCCGATTCTCTCGATGTGTCTCGGCGCACGTACGCGACGATCAAGCGTGGTTTGTTCTGGGCCTTCGCGTACAACGTGGTGGGCATCCCCCTCGCGGCCCTCGGCCTGCTCAACCCCGTCATCGCAGGCGCCGCGATGGCCTTCAGCAGTGTCAGCGTGGTGGGCAACGCGCTGTGGCTGCGCCGCTGGCGCGCGTCGACCGACCTGGGCGCCGCCAGAGCAACCGCCGAGCAACCCCGTACCGTGCCGGCTTGAGGAGACCCACATGCACGCAATGAACATCGGCCAGGCCGCGACGGCGTCGGGCGTCTCGGCCAAGATGATTCGGCACTACGAACAGGTCGGACTGTTTCCGGAGCCTGGTCGAACCGACGCGGGCTATCGCCAGTACAGCGAGAAGGAAGTCCACACGCTGCGCTTCATCCGGCAGGCGCGCGACCTGGGTTTCTCCATACAGCAGATCGGCGAGCTCGTGGGCCTGTGGCACAACCGCAGGCGGCCGAGCCGGCAGGTCAAGGCCCTGGCGGAAGCGCACATCAAGGAGTTGGAGCAGAAGACACAGGACCTGCTCGCGATGAAGGCGACGCTCGAACACCTGGTGCGGTGCTGCCATGGAGACGATCGGCCCGACTGCCCGATTTTGGACACGCTGGCATCGGAGAACGCCGCACCGACCGTCTCGAAGTCACGCAATGCGGCAACGACGCGTGGATTGCGTTCGGGGCGGTCGCCTGGCGACACGCGCCCTTGAATCGGCAACTGCCGCCCGATGCCGGCCGCGCATCCAGCCGGAACCATCCTCAACTGAATCCCTCTACACTTTCACCATGGTGTCCAGTTTTCGTTCCGCAATGATGTGGCTGTTGCTCGTCGCGTTGCCCCTCCAGGGCTACGCCGCAGCAACAATGCTCACTTGCGGCCCGAATCACCACCGGTTGATGGCGGCCGCGATCGCCGAGCCCGATGAGGCGCACCACCACGCAGCCGGCGTGCAGCATCACCATGAGATGGGCATGGCCGATGGTCAGCATGATGTGGCCTCGGTCGATGGCAGCGGTGGCACCCCGTCGCTGCCTCACCTCGACAATCTCATGAAGTTCAAGTGCAACGCCTGCGCCGTCTGCTGCACCGGCGCAGCGATGCCGACGGCCATCTTTACCTTCGAACTCCTCCCTCCGGCCATGACGCCGGAGTTGTTCGTGCCCACCTCGCACGCCGGCTTCGTCACAGACGCGCCGGATCGACCTCCCAGACTTTCCCACGTCTGACGGGCGCTGCACGCGCCCTCGCATGGCTTCGGCCGTACGGAGCCGCACCTTGATGCGGTCGCGCGTGCACTTCAACAACCGTTTCCGACAGCGTCACGCGGTCGGTATGCGAGGCGAGGATCGTGATGTTTCCGAAATCCAAGGCAGCACCGCTGTCACTGTGGGCCATCGCTGGTCTGCAACTTGTGCTTGTGTCCGCGCCCACTGCGGCGCAGGCCCAAGCCCAGGCCACCGCGCCTGCTTCTTTCAGTCCAGCCAGCGCACGATCAGACCCGGCTGATCCGATGGCGCCAGTTCCGGCAGCGCTGTACGCCTCGCCATTGCAGGCCCATCAAGGCTTTGTTGAACCGCAGGTCGCGCCCTGGCGCGATACCAACGAGCGGGTCCGTCAGCGGGGCGGCTGGCGCGCCTATGCCCGCGAGGCACGAGAGCCGGACGCAGCTCAACCGGCGGCACGCGGCGCGTCTGGGCCGGCACCCTCGGCAAAGCCGGCCTCAGGCGGCCACGCTGGCCACGAGATGAATTGAGGCGGACACGATGAACCTCACCACCTCCACGCGCACGCGAACCTGCACCCGCCTTGCCATCGCTGCGCTGGCGCTGACTGCCTTGAGTGGCTGCGCGACGCTCAGCAGCGACGGCGGCTTCGGCCCGGTCGAGCAGATGGCCAAGGACCGGCTCGGCAAGGATGTCAAATGGGCACGCTCGGACGCCGACCGCGATGCCATCGACAAGCGTGTTGCCCAGAGGCTGGAGCAACCGCTGTCGGCCGATGACGCCGTCCAGATCGCCCTGTTGAACAACAGAGGTCTGCAAGCCTCGTTCGCCGAACTCGGGATCGCAGCAGCCGACCGGGTGCAAGCCGGGCGGTTGCCGAACCCGGGCTTCAGCTTCGGTCACCTGACCCAAGGCTCCGGCCTGGAAATCGACCGCAGCATCCAGTTCAACCTGCTGCGGCTATTGATGTTGCCGACGATCAATCAGATCGAATCGCGGCGCTTCGAGCAGACCCGTGGGGCCGTGGCACTCAGCATGTTGTCGCTGGCCTCGGAGACGCGCAAGGCCTACTTTCTCGCCGTGGCAGCCGACGAGACCGGCCGCTACATGCTGCAGGTGCAGACCGCCGCCGAAGCGGGTGCTGAGCTGGCACGCCGGCAGGCGCAGGCGGGCAACTGGAACAAGCTGCAGCAAGCGCGTGAGCAGAGCTTTTATGCCGATGCTGCACTGAACCTCGCCCGAGCCGAGCAGGCACGCAGCGTCGCACGCGAACGCCTGACGCGACTGATGGGCCTGTGGGGTCAGCAGACCCAGTTCCGCCTGCCCGAGCGCTTGCCCGACCTGCCCAAAGCGCCTAACGACTTGCCCGACATCGAGCAGACCGCGATGGCGCAGCGCCTGGACGTGCAGGCCGCCAAGCTCGGCACCGAGCAGGTGGCGAAGAACCTCGGCCTGACTCGTGCGACCCGCTTCATCAACGTGCTTGAGGTCGGCGCGGTGCGCAACTCCTACAACGACGCGCCGACCCAGCGCGGCTACACGATCAGCGTGGAGCTGCCGTTGTTCGACTGGGGCGACGCGCGCGTGGCCAAGGCCGAGGCGGTCTACATGCAGGCCGTCAACCGGGCGGCGGAGACCGCCATCAACGCGCGCAGCGAGGTGCGTGGCGCGTACGCGAACTACCGAACCAGCTACGACATCGCGCGCCACTTCCGCGACGAGATCGTGCCGTTGAAAAAGCGCATCTCGGAAGAGAACCAGCTTCGCTACAACGGCATGCTGATCGGTGTGTTCGAGCTGCTCGCCGACGCGCGCTCACAAATCACCAGCGTTAACGGCTACATCGAGGCACTGCGCGACTTCTGGCTCGCGCAGGCCGACCTCGACATGGCGCTCGTTGGCCAACCCGTCGGCTCGCCCAGCATGAACGCAACGCCCGCCGCTTCGATGTCCGCGACGGACAGCGGCGCGGCTGCGCATTGAACCCCAAGGACCACTAATATGTTTTCACGACGTACGTTCTTTCGGGGCGCCAGCGCCATCACGGCTGCTGCTGCAGCCGCTTCGGTCAGCCGCGTGGCGATGGCCGCATTGCCCGAGCCGGTGATGCAGAGCAAGCCCGACACGATGCCGCCGCTCGTGCCCACCACCGGCCGGCCCTACAACCCGGTCGTCACTCTGAACGGCTGGACCTTGCCCTGGCGCATGAACAACGGCGTCAAGGAGTTCCACCTCGTGGCCGAGCCCGTGGTGCGCGAGATGTCGCCGGGCTTCAAGGCGCACCTGTGGGGCTATAACGGCCAGTCGCCGGGGCCGACCATCGAGGTCGTGGAAGGCGACCGGGTGCGCATTTTCGTCACCAACAAGCTGCCCGAGCACACCACGGTGCACTGGCACGGCCAGCGCCTGCCCAACGGAATGGACGGCGTGGCGGGCCTGAACCAGCCGGCCATCCAGCCCGGCAAGACCTTCGTCTACGAGTTCGTCGCGCGCCGGCCGGGCACCTTCATGTACCACCCGCATGCGGACGAGATGACTCAGATGGCGATGGGAATGATGGGCTTCTGGATCACGCATCCCGCGCTTGCCAAGGGCGCCAAGCACCCGCTGATCGAGGAGGTGGATCGCGACTTCGTCTTCTTGCTCAACGCCTACGACATCGACCCCGGCGCCTACACGCCGAAGATCATGACGATGCTTGACTTCAACCTGTGGAGCTGGAACAGCCGCGTGTTCCCGGGCATCGACCCACTCGTCGTGCGCAGAGGAGACAAGGTGCGCATCCGCATCGGCAACCTGACGATGACCAACCACCCGATCCACCTGCATGGCCACGAGTTCATGGTCACCGGCACCGATGGTGGGCCGACGCCGAAGACGGCGCGCTGGCCTGAGGTGACCACCGACGTGGCGGTGGGCCAGATGCGGCAGATCGAGTTCCTGGCCGACGAGGAAGGCGACTGGGCCTTCCACTGCCACAAGAGCCACCACACGATGAACGCGATGGGCCACAACGTGCCCACCATGATCGGCGTGGACCACCAGGGCATCGCCAGGCAGATCACCCAGCTGATCCCCGACTACATGGTGATGGGCGAGCGTGGCATGGCCGACATGGCCGAGATGGAGATGCCGCTGCCCGACAACACCGCGCCGATGATGACCGGCGACGGCCCGGTCGGTTCGGTGGAGATGGGCGGCATGTTCAGCATGCTGAAGGTACGCAAAGACCAGAAGGCCGGTGACTACAAGGACCCGGGTTGGTACCAGCACCCGAAGGGCACTGTGGCCTTTGAGTGGACCGGAGCCATGCCGGAACCCACGCGCTTCCAGTCGGATGGCGGTCAGTCCATGCCGACCAAGAACATGCCCATGAAAGAGGTCGAAGTGCAGGTGCGAAAACCGGCTGGCCACTCGGGACACTGAAACCCGACTCTTCTACCCCCACCTTGAAAGAACTCCAATGAAACACATCCACCACCTCCTCGCCATCAGCCTCATGGCAATCAGCAGCGTCGTCCTTGCCCATGGTGACGAAGACCACGCCAAGAAGGGCGGCGCGTCTTCGCACAACGGCCATGCCTCGGCGCTCGGCAAGCCAGGCGATCCAAAGACGGTCGGGCGCACCGTCGAGATCACGATGAGCGACGCGATGCGCTTCGCGCCGGCCAGCGTCTCGGTCAAGAAGAACGAAACGGTGCGCTTCATTCTGAAGAACGAAGGCAAGCTCAAGCACGAGATGGTGCTGGGCACGATCAAGGAGTTGAAGGAGCACGCTGCGTTGATGCTCAGGTTCCCCGAGATGCAGCACGCCGATCCGAATCAAGCCAGCGTCGAAGCCGGCATGACGGGTGAGCTGATCTGGCAGTTCACGAAGGCAGGAACCTTCGACTTCGCCTGTCTGCAGGCCGGCCACTTCGACGCGGGCATGAAAGGGCAAGTGATGGTCGCCGGTACGGCGCCCGCAAAGCCGGATGGTCATGACGACCACAAGCACTGATCGACTCCTTGAACCCCACAAAAACTCGCAACGCCACTCCCCAAAAGGACATTCCATGAACACTTTCAAATCCGTCATCTCGATGGCCGCTGTCGCCTTCGCCTCCACCCTGTCATTCGCCGCTGCGGCGCAAGCCGCGGCACAACCTGCCGGCGGCGGGGACATCGTCCTGGCTCAGGCCAACTCGGCCGACATGACCGACGGCGAGATTCGCAAGGTCGACAGGGACACGAAGAAGATCACCATCAAGCACGGCGAGATCAAGAACCTCGACATGCCCGGAATGACGATGCTGTTCCAGGTCAAGGACCCGGCCATGCTGGACATGGTCAAGCCCGGCGACAAGGTGAAGTTCAGGGCTGAAAAGGCAGGCGGCGGCATCGTCGTGACCGAGATCCAGATTACAAATTGAGAGACCTGAACGCTCTTCCTTGGCAGTGTTGCCCGGGTTGCACGGCCCCCGACTGCGTTTGGTGGTGGCGGCGTCCTACAGCGCGTCGGCTCGTCTCTGCCTAAAGTGAGCGACTTCACTGAAACTCAAGGAAATCACGATGAATTCGAAGATGCTCAAATCGTTCCGCACAGCCATGCTCGTCCCGCTGACCGTGTTGTCCCTCGCCACCGCAGCGCAGCCGCAAAGCGCCAAGCCGATGGCCTCGTCGGCCAGCATGCCGATGGGCGGCATGCAGTCGGGTGCAGGCGGCTCGGCTGACATGAAGCAGTCGATGATGAGCGGTATGGACGGCATGCAGAAGATGCAGATGTCCGGCGACACCGACAAGGACTTCGCGATGATGATGAAGATTCACCATCAGGGAGCTGTCGACATGGCCGAGATGGAACTGGCGCACGGCAAATCCCCGGTCATGAAGGCGATGGCCAAGAACATCATCGCCGCGCAGAAGAAGGAGATCGCGCAATTCGATCGCTGGCTGGCAACGCAGAAGTGATCCGACGCGAGGTCAGCGCCCGGTCGCGCGCTTCAGCCGTTCGTCCTTGCATCGACAAAGACTGAAAGCGGCGGGTTCAGTGGACATCGTGGCGCATACCCTGTGGGCCGGTGCCGGCGTGGCGCTGGCAACGCGCCGATGGCCCATCGCGCCAAAAACAGCATCGATGACGATGCTGCTGGCGGCGTTGCCCGATGTGTTTCACCTGCTTCCGATCATCGGATGGTGGTTGCTGGGCGACGGTTCGTTCGCCGTCGTGCGGGCGTACGCGATCGCAGTCCCGGGCCATGAACCGCCGATACCGCCGTTGATCGCACTGTGGTCACAGCACCTCCACTGCGTCATGCACAGCGCGCTGGTGGCCGGTGCCGCGACGCTGTTGGTCTGGACGATTCGGCGGGCGCTGTGGGTCCCACTGCTCGGCTGGTGGTCGCACATCGTGATCGATGTCTTCACTCATTCGGCGGACTACTACCCGTCCCCGGTGTTGTACCCGATCACGCAGCGCGGGTTCGACGGCCTTGCCTGGAACACGCCGTGGTTCCTGGCCCTGAACTACGTCGTGCTCTGCGCTGTCGGTGGGTCGCTTTGGAGGTCTCGCAGAAATGCCCGCAGCGTTGAAGTTGAGGCAGGCCATTGCTCCAACGGTCAGCCTTGAGGGGCGGGCAAGCCTGAGGAAACCGCAGCTGTTGCACTGTCCCGGGCACTAGCCAGTTTTCCAGCAGCGATCTCGCGGAGTCGGGTCGGGCCCCACCACACCATCGACAGCACAGCCCCGAGCAACAGGATGACGGCTGCGGTCCAGAACGGCGCCATCGGCGCGAACGCGAACAACGAGCCCGCGCTCATCGAGCCGAGTGCCTGGCCCAGATTGCCCGCGGCGGCCTGGCGGCCCAGCAGCGCACCGGGTGCTTCCGCCTTGCGCTCCAGCAACTCATACGACAGCACCGGCCCGACCATTCCGGCGCCAGTGGCCACCACAGCGATCATCAGCCCCAGCGAGCCCGCATCGGGCACGAGCGAGGTGAACGCCAGGGCGAGCGCCGAGCCGGCGAAGGCGGCCGCCACCCAGCGTTGATCGACGCGGCGGCGCACCGACGACAGCAGCAGCATCGACTGCGCCGCCAGCATCGCGAGGCTGCAGGTGATGAACATCGCAGCCATCGTCGCGGTGGTCAGGCCGAGCGTCTGGCTGCCGAACAGGTTGAAGCCGACCTCAAAGGTACCGACCGCGAACGAGGCCAGCAACGCGAGCAGCATCGAGGCGTGCACGAACTGCCGGCGCGGATCGTTCGCGAACCCGTCCACCGCCGGGGCCGGCGCCGAGATGGCGTGATGATTGCGGCCGAGGCACAAAGGCGCCAGCAGCAGCAGCGGCGCGCCCGCCGCAGCGACCGCCAATGCGGGCCAGTTCAACATGCGCCCCATCTCCCCGACCGCTGCTCCCATCACTGGCCCGGCCAGCCAGGTGCCGAACGCCGGGCCCGCCAGGAAGCCGATGAACGACGCGCTGCCCAGCAAGACGAAGCGGCGACTGCGGTCGCCCGTCGAACTGCAATCGGCGATGTAGGCCTGCGCTGTCGGCACGATGGCGGCGGCACCGGCGCCGGCCAGCAACCGTGCGGCATAGACGAAGCCGAGGCCAGGTGCCAGCGCGGTGGCCGTGCTGCCGACGAGGAACATGGCGAAGCCGATCAACAGCACCAGCACGCGACCGTGGCGGTCCGAGAGGCGCCCCCAGAGCGGCGCGAAAAGGAACAGCGCGAACAGGTAAACGCCACCCAGCATGCCCACGTGCCAGGCGACTGTTTGTGCCGGCACCGCACCGAGGTAACGCAGCAAATAGGGCCGAATCAATGGCAGCCCCGCGCCGTAGCCCAGCGACACAACGAAGACCATCGCCCCCAGCAGTGCCATCGCGCCCTTGTCGATGGGCAATGAGGTCGTTGCCCTTCGTTCGAGGCGGCCGAGAGCGTCCGTCGCCATGTCGCTATCGCCTCGCGATGTGGAGAACGAAGCCTGCGATCCACACCAGCGCCGGGACCAGCAACAGCCACCTGAAGTTAGAGTGGAGTTCGAAGTTGACTGCGCTCATCAGCGCAACCGTCAGCGCCCCAGACATGGCGATGGCCCATGCCGTGCTCTTGAATCGCGAGGGCATCGCGACGCAGGCCGTGTACACGGTGAGCACCCCGGTGCCTGCCATGAATCCGCCCATCACGATGAACACCCGTTGCAGCCAGCCCTCCAGGCCGGGAACTGCAGCCCGAACCTGTGCAAGAGAGCTGCCCATGAACCGCGTGTCTTCCGGCAACAAGGGGGGCCGCAGGAAGGTGAAGTAAAGGCCCAGCGCCACGAGCCA
>Ga0209724_1002861_pt1 | contig 14481 bp, 18 predicted proteins | sample grotaG_FD_184143 | JGI IMG/M metagenome (GOLD analysis project Ga0209724, IMG submission 184143) | Glacier valley bacterial and archeal communities from Borup Fiord, Nunavut, Canada, to study Microbial Dark Matter (Phase II) -... | ecosystem: Environmental > Aquatic > Freshwater > Ice > Glacier ...
TCCGCTCACGAGGGGCGGGGTTTGAGTTTACACCCCGGGCGTCCTGTGCTAAGATAGGGTGCCGAACGGACCGTGTGTCCGTTTCTTTCATGTTCGGCTGTCGGCGGCCCCGGACGTCTTAGGAACGAAAATGGCGAAAAAAGAAAACCGCGTGATGGTTACGATGGCTTGCACGGAGTGCAAACGGCGCAATTACAACACGCAAAAGAATAAACAGCACAACACCGACCGTCTCGAACTTGCGAAATACTGCCGCTTTTGCCGGTGCCATAAACCGCACCGCGAAACCAAGTAGTTTCTTCGCATACCCCGCGTTTCGGGGTACACGTTAGGCGTCGCACGACCACACAGCCACATTTTAGTAAGTATTCGCAGCGTAGGCTGGCGAATTCGGGATTCGCCAGCGTAGGCTGGTGAATCCATTAGGGTGGTAGCTCAATTGGTAGAGTTGCGGTCTCCAAAACCGTCGGTTGCAGGTTCGAGTCCTGTCCGCCCTGCCAAATCTTTCTAGTCGGGAATCAAGCTATGAAACGTACGATCGTCCCTCCGAAGAACGGTACACCGGCGAAACCCGCCGCACCGCAGAAAGCCACGGCTCAGCAGCGTCAGGCGAGCGCCATGCGCACGCAGGCGTTCGTGCAAGGCATCTTCTCGGAGATGAAGCGCGTCACGTGGCCAACTCGCGACGAGTGGGTCTCGGCGACGATTTTAACGATCGTCCTGGTCGTGGCCGTCGGTTTCTATACGTTTGGCGTGGACTGGATCTTCGAGAAGCTCTTCGGACTTATTCGCCACTAAGGTATTCATGGAAACTGAAGAAACGGTCCCCCCGCTCGCTCCGGCCGCAACGCCGCCGAGCGCCGCTGCGAAAAACGCCGACCGCAAGAAGTGGTACGTGATCCACACGTACTCGGGCTACGAGAACAAGGTGAAAGCCAATCTCGAGCGCCGGATTCACTCGATGGCGATGACCGACAAAATCTTCCGCGTGCTCGTGCCGATGGAAGACGAAGTCGAGTTCAAAGACGGCAAGCGGAAAATCACCCCGAAGAAAGTCTTTCCGGGTTACGTGCTCGTCGAGATGGACATGGACGACGCCTCATGGTACGTGGTGCGGAACACCTCGGGTGTGACCGGCTTCGTCGGATCGCCAGGCTCGGGTGAGAAGCCCGTGCCGCTGCAAGACAAAGAAGTGAAGACGATTCTCAAGCAGATGGGCATCGAGACGCCCAAGCTCAAGATCGACTTTGCCAAGGGCGATCGCGTCAAGGTCACCTCGGGTCCGTTCTTCGACTTCACCGGCATCGTCGATGAGATCCAGCCGGAAAAAGAAAAAGTTCGCGCGCTGATCTCGATCTTCGGTCGCGAGACCCCGGTCGAACTCGAGTTCTATCAAATCGAAAAAGTCTAGTCCCCCGATTTGAGGGATGAACAAGCCCGTGCCGTCCGGCGCGGGCTTTTTCTCTTTCGACCGATAACTCTCAATAGAGATGGAAACGAGCCGCAGCTCGTCGGGAGTTCAGACCGTTCTCACTCTGCTTGCAGAGCGACGGGTACCGACACGCGTCGTCCACCAAGGGCTCTGGAGCGTCGTTTGGCACCGGGGCTATGATGATATCGGGATGGTGCGTCATGCGCCGCAAGAGCACTATAACGGCCTGATCGTGTACCAACGCGGATTTCAGGACGTCGATACGGGACTGATCGTCCTCGAAACCCACGAGCACCTCGCCGCGTTCGTGACAACTTTCGCTGAGGCCGAGCCGCTCTTGGGCAAGACCGGCGCGTTCGTCCACGTCAAAGTCAACGTCACCGAACCCCGCGTCGAATTCAAAATCAAAGCCGCGCTCGGCTTGAGTATGGTGATCGATTTCGAAGAGGGTGAGAACGCGACGATTCCCACCAGCGACGGCTCGTGGATCGATTCGATTCGTGAGGCGCTCGCCGGAATTCGCTCGGCCGAGGTAGCGCATCGCGAGTTCGTGGAAACGAAGCGCCGCGCACTCCCCTACGTCGAGAAAGTGCAGGGTTTCAACGAAGAGATGAAATCGCTGCAAGAGAAGATTCGGCGCGACGCGGAGGCTGAGTCCGATTACACGATCTCCGACCGGATCGCCATCGAAAAAGCGCGTGTGAAACAAGCCGATCCGCGCAAGCGCAACGATGGGTTACAAGAAGAACGGCGCATCATTCTCGCCCGGCAAGCGCGCTTCGACCAACTCATTCGCGACCGGATCGGCGGCATTCGCGGCCGGATTCCGGAGATTCGCGCCGAGTACAACAAACGCCGCGACGCGTACGCCGACTATCTCGTGAACCTGCGTCTGCTCGAAGAATCCCGTCGCGAAAGCCGCGCGGCAAGCGAGAAGACGGTAACGATGCTGCAGAAGCTGGATCATATCGCGCAAGCGGGCCTACGCGTGCGCGGCTTCCAAATGCCGACGACCCCGAGCCACCGCGTCGTGCTCGAAGAAATTAACACGACCGTCGAGCTCCTTACCCGCGCGATTCCGACGCACCGCCTGCGCGTGATCACGCGCGAAACACAACTGCAACGGCCGCTCTAGTTTTGCGTAAGTCATCTAGCGTCAGTGTCGTTCGCACATCGTGATGCTACTAGCGTAAGACACTCGGCGGCACAAGCCGCGCTAAATCGTCATAGCGCTTTTGCCAGCTTCGCGCTTCGACCAACTCAAACGTCGTCGCGGCGGCTGCGGCAAGCTCCGCCAGATGCGCGATGATTTCGGGATCCGGCGCCGTGCCGTCCGCTTCGCGGCCGTAGAGCGCGAAGCCGACGAAAAACTGCTTGCGTTCGATCGGCACGGCGAGAATCGGCGTCGCATCGCCATCCCCGAGCAACGAATCGGCGATGCCAACGTCGGCGAGAAAAAACGGGCGCTGCGCCGCCCGAATCGTGCGCACCAGGAGACTATTTTCATCGAGCGCGTTCGTCGGCGCAGTCCATCCCGCTGCGCGCGTACACGAAAGCGGCTGACCGTCGATCGAACGAAAGACCGCGGCCGAACGTAAGTTCAGGATGTCGATGACCTCGTCGATAAGCGCGAGATCGACGGCGCGCTCGTTCGTTGCGAAGGCGAGAGCCGCGAGGCGGCTACGAAGTTTCTTCTCGGCGATATAGCGGCGCCGAAAGATGACGCGATCGACGAGATGCTCGATCCGACTATGAAGGGTATTGAGCGCAACCCCGAGTGCGATCGTGACGAGCGCCTCAGTTGCAAGCGCGAGACGCGTCTCGCCGATCAATCGCGAACTCAGCCAATCGACGAAGCTGACGGCGACGACGACGATCGCCGTGACGATCGCATACACGAGCGTGCGATTGAACACAAAGCCAAGATCGATCACCCGAAAGCGAAGGATCGCGTAGGCGAGTGCGAGTGGGAAGGCCGTTTGCATCGCGAATGCGACCGCCCGTATCATCGCCGCGGTATCGCCTGCTGCGGAGTAAAAATGATTATACAAGACAAGCGCTGCTTGCGAGATGATAATTCCGGTGAGAACCCAACCGATTCGTTGCCGGTTTTCACCCGTTGCGGCTCGGTACGACGCGATCGCAAAGAGAATGGTGAGGGCGAGTCCGATTTCTCCATACGCATTGTGCGCCGTATTCCACGATTGGAAGAGAACGGGTTCTTCGATTGTACCGATGACGACCGCGGCTGCTGCAGCGATAGCGATCGCATCGCCGACGCGCATGAGCGTGCGCGCTGATCGCGCTGTGGGCGCGCTTGGGAAACGCGTGAGAAAGACGAGCAAAATGAAGATCGGGAATTCAGAAAAGGCCGCGATAATCAGCGTCGCGATGCAGACGAAGATCGGGTCGGGAAGGGGCGAGAACTGGGCGACGACGGCAGCTGTCGTCACGCTGCCGCCCGCGAAGATGACGAGCGCGTACGTCGCCACGGACGGCCGCCGTGCTACGATGATCGCAATGAGCAACAGCGTGACCGTGATGTCCCAAAGGAGGGTTATCGTTGATGCATCGATGCGAATCGGTCGCAGGCTCGGTTCGACGATTCGCACGACCCAAGCACCATCGTGACGGATTCTGATCGCGACCGGCGTTCCAACCGGGCTTCCAACGCGAAGTCGAAAACGGCTCGCAAGTGAGAGAGCGCTCAAATCGATTTCATCACCGGTGGCAATCGATTTGGAAAGGGGGTCGTTCGGCTGCACGCGCACGATCGCGCCGTGCCCGGTGTCGATGATCGTGATCGGATAGCTTGTGTGCGCGATCGGCGAAAAGACCTCGCGCCAACCCAGGACAAGCATGACGAGAGCAAAAAGCGCGGCGGCATATCCGACAAAGGAACGACGACTCTTCAGATTCCTTACTCCAATCAGATCGGCAGCGAGCGTTTTGGGAGTAGCCGAGCGCCGCGACCAGCACGGCGGAGATCGATTTACGGGTTTCTGGCATTGGGGCTGCCCATGGGACGAAGGTAGTACAAGGGTGCCTGCTTGGTTAGGGCGAGCCCGGAGCGTTGCCTGCGCAGGCCCAGCTGTGGTAAACTGACTTGTTGGCGGCCTCCGGCCGCCCCGTCTTGCGCTGACCCCTGCGCTTGGCGAGACCTCGTGGGGGAGCGTGGCGTACTGCGGTGCGTCGGACGCGAAAGGATTCCACCATGGCTAAAAAAGTCGTGGGCAAGATCGGTCTTGCCCTCAACGCCGGCAAAGCGACGCCGGCGCCGCCGGTCGGCCCCGCCCTTGGGCCGTACTCGCTCAACATCATGGATTTCTGCAAGCAGTACAACGAACGCACGCAGAGCCAGGCCGGGATGATCATCCCCGTCGAGATCACGGTTTTCGAAGATCGCACATTTACGTTCATCACGAAGACGCCGCCAGCGTCGTTCTTGATCAAGCGCGCGCTTGGACTCGAGAGCGGTTCGAAAGAACCCAATCGCAATAAGGTCGGCAAAATCACGCAAGCGCAGCTCAAAGAGATCGCCACGACGAAAATGGCCGATCTCAATGCAAACGACGTCGAGATGGCGATGAAGATCATCGCCGGCACCGCACGTTCGATGGGAGTGGATGTCGCATAATGGCACAAGAACACGGCAAACGCTTCACCAAACTTACAGCCGGCTACGACCGCGAAAAACTTTACGACGCGGTCGAAGCAACCGCGCTCGTGAAGAAAAACTGCAACGCGAAATTCAACGAAACGATCGAAATTCACGTACGCCTCGGCGTCGATCCGAAAAAGTCGGATCAAAACGTGCGCGGTGTGGTCAACCTTCCGCATGGCACGGGCCGCGTGGTCCGCGTCCTCGCATTCGCCAAGGCTGACAAGGCCAAGGAAGCCGAAGCCGCGGGCGCCGACATCGTGGGCGATGCCGAGTTGATAGAACGCGTCAAAGGCGGCTTTGCCGATTTCGACGTGGTCGTTGCAACGCCGGATATGATGGGCGCCGTTGGTTCGGCACTCGGGCGTATCCTCGCACAGAAAATGCCGAACCCGAAGTCGGGGACCGTGACGCCGAACATCGGCAACGCGATTCGCGACATCAAAGCCGGTAAGGTCGAGTATCGTCTCGACAAGACGGCAATCGTGCACACGATCGTCGGCAAAGGGAGCTTCGGCGAAAAAGAACTCGCCGAGAACGTCGCGACGTTGCTCGATGCGATCATTCGCGCGAAGCCATCGGCTGCTAAAGGCACGTACCTGCGCTCCATCACGCTAACCAGCACGATGGGCCCGGGCGTCAAAGTGGATCCGAACCGCGTAAAAGCGACCGCCGGTACCGCGTAAGACTTGCGCTTCTAGCGAGAAAAACCGAGCGTTGCGAGAGCATCGCTCGTTTTTTATTTCCTTCTCGCTCCGTATCAGAAGTACACTAGACGACCGAGAGCTCTTTCATTGGTCGAATCTTTCGAATGTCTTTAGCCGTCGCCGAGTGCATCGCGTCGAAGAGGTCGACGATCTGCTGGAGATTGAGCCAAAACGATGCGGACATTCCGATAGCACGTTCGAGCCGAAGAGCGGTGTCCGGTGTGACACCGCGTTTTCCGTTGATGATCTCATTGAGACGAGGCAGCGATATCCCAAGACGTTCGGCGAAATTGCGCTGCGTGATTCCCAGTGGTTTGAGGAAGTCTTCACTCAAGATATCGCCGGGAGTCGGCGGCCGGGAGTGGGTCGGAATTCGAAGTTTGCCAGCCATAAAACGTCCCATCGGTGTTCTTGCGCTAGTGGTAGTCGACGATCTCTACGTCGGACGGATTGCCGTCGTTCCAACGGAAACAAATTCGATATTGCTCGTTGATTCGGATCGAATGTTGTCCCGCGCGATCGCCATGTAGCGACTCTAAACGATTGCCCGGCGGAGTGCTCAACTGATCGAGCCGTTCGACGGCGGCTATTTGGAAGAGTTTTCGGCGCGCGGCCTTGACGAGATTCGGGAGGCAGGCCTTACCCGTCGTCTTTGATGTTTGCCCATTGTAGATGTCTTCGGTCCTCGAATCCGCAAACGTCACAGAACGGAGTATATCGTATAACGGTATCCGTGACAAGCATTGTGCGGCAAGCGAAGAGGCTGCCGGTGTTTTTCCTGGTCCGCTGGAGGTCTACGGTAGAGGTAAGGATTTCGACATCGCTGCGCGAGGTAATTCGACGCCGCGGCGTTCGACGATTTCATGCGCATCGACGATCCAACCGTGCTTTTTGAAAAACGGCTGGGCAAGCAGACTCGCGTGTGCGGTAAGCTTTCGCAGCCCACGTGCGATCGCGATGCGCTCGACCTCGTCGTAAAGCCGCGCGGAAATACCGCAACGCGTGGCCTCGGGCAAGCAGAAGAGCATATCGATGTAGCCGGTCTCGCTCATCGCGATCCAGCCGACGGTTTTTCCGGCATCGTCGTCAGCAACGAAGGTATCGTAGGCCAGTAATCGCTCGAGCCACTGGGTCGAATCGGGAACGGCCGGCGCCCATGCGTCGAGTTGCGCGCGATCGTAGCGGGCCGATGCGACTTCGTGGACGGAGCGATAAAAGATTTCGCAGACACCCGGGGCATCGGCTTTTTGGAATCGGCGGACCATGCCGTCTCCTTCGCCGCAGCGCTCGCGAACGTGTTTCATTGTGGTTTCTCGCTTGGCGGAATCCGCTTGCCTTTCTCTGGCGTACGGGATACGGTATCCCATATATCGCCACCGTCGACCCCAGTCGGCGGTGATTCGTGGAGGGTTGATGATGCCGAAAATGACGGCGATCGAAGCTGCTGTCCGGGTGATGAAGAGCGAAGGCGTGGATCTGGTGTTCGGGGTGCCCGGCGCGGCGATTTTGCCGCTCTACCAGGCCTTGCAGAACGACGGAACGATACGCCACGTGCTGGTGCGCCATGAAGAAGGTGGCTCGCACGCAGCCGAAGGCTACTCACGCGCGCGAGCCGGCAAAATCGGCGTCAATATCGGAACCTCCGGTCCCGCCGGTACGAACATGGTCACCGGACTCTATTCCGCGATGGCTGATAGCGTGCCGATCCTCTGCATCACGGGGCAAGCACCGCGGGCGAAACTACATAAAGAAGATTTCCAGGCCGTCGATATCGCCGCGATCGTGGCCCCCGTGACCAAGTGGTCCGTCACGGTGATGGAAGGCGCGCAAGTGCCGTACGTCTTTCGCAAAGCGTTCCAGCTGATGCGTTCGGGGCGGCCGGGTCCCGTGCACATCGACTTGCCGATCGACGTGCAGAAAGAAATCATCAATTACGATTTCGAATGCGACGAGCCGCTCGAAATCGAACGTCCTCGCCCGGGTGCAAAAGCCATTCGCCGCGCAATCGACATGCTGCTTGCCGCCGAACGTCCGGTGATCGTCGCCGGTGGCGGCGTGATCAATGCGGAGGCTTCGGCAGATTTGATCGCGCTTGCGGAAATGACGAACACGCCGGTCGTGCCGACGTTGATGGGTTGGGGATCGATTCCCGACGATCATGCGCTGAACGCCGGCATGGTTGGATTGCAGACGCAGCATCGCTACGGGAACGCGAATTTTCTCGATAGCGATTTCGTGCTTGGAATCGGCAATCGGTGGGCGAACCGTCACACCGGCAGTCCTGAGGTGTATACCCGCGGACGTACGTTCGTCCACATCGACATCGACCCGACGCAAATCGGGCGCGTCTTCAGTCCCGAACTCGGCATCGTCGCCGACGCCGGCCTCGCTCTCGAAGCGCTCGTCGTCGAGGCAAGCGAACGAAAAGCAGCGGGCACGTTGCCCGATCGCGGCGCGTGGGTTGCGCGCGTGCAAGAACGCAAACGCACGATGCTGCGCCGCACGGACTACGGCGATACGCCGGTCAAACCGCAACGTGTCTTCGCCGAAGTAAATGCGGCGTTTGACGATGATACGCAGTTCGTCACGGCAATCGGTCTCTATCAAATTCTCTCGGGCCAGTTGCAGAAGGTGAACAAGCCGCGCAACTATCTCATCTGCGGCCAAGCCGGGCCGCTGGGTTGGGAAGTTTCGGCATGCACGGGCGCAAAGCTCGCGAATCCCGAGAAAAACGTCGTTGGAATCGTCGGTGACTATTCGCTGCAATTCCTCATCGAAGAGCTGGCGGTAGCCGCGCAATACAAGATTCCCTTCGTTATGATCTTGCTCAATAACGCGTACTTGGGGCTGATCCGGCAAGCCTCGCTACCATACAAGATGGATTACGAAGTATCGCTGAGTTTTGAGAACATCAATGCACCGGAGATCGGGGCCTATGGTGTCGATCACGTCAAGGCAGCCGAATCGATGGGTTGCCGGGCGATCCGTGTGTTCGATCCGGAAAAAATCGCCGAGGGGATCGCTTGGGCGAAGAGCGAGTCCGTGCGACTCTCCGTCCCGGTGATCGTCGAAGTCATCACCGAGCGCATCACGAATATTGCGATGGGCGCAGAGATCGATGCGATCAAAGAATTCGAAGACGTCCTCGACCTCGCCACCCGCCCGATCGAATCCGAACCGCAACTCGTCTAGAGGATCGCATGCCGAAATTCAACGCCAATCTCACCATGCTCTTTACGGAGCACGCGTTTCTCGACCGCTTTGGCGCCGCCGCGCGTGCGGGGTTCACCGGCGTGGAGTATCTCACGCCGTATGACTACGAACCGGCGGTAATCGCGGCCAAACTGCAAGAAAACGCGCTCGAGCAAGTGCTCTTCAATTTGCCGGTCGGCGATTGGGCCGCGGGCGAACGCGGGATCGCTTGCCTCCCCGATCGCGTCGATGAGTTTCGCCAGAGCGTCGCCAAGGCGATCGCGTACGCGCGGGCACTTGGTTGCAATCGCGTGAATTGTCTTGCCGGAAAACCGCCCGCGGCCGTGAGCGCAGAAGAAGCGCATCGCACGTTTGTCGCGAATCTACGCTACGCATCAAGCGAACTCGAAGCGGCCGGGATCGCCCTTGTAATCGAGGCGATCAACACGCGCGATATCCCCGGATTCTTTCTCTCGCGTTCGGATCAAGCGTTTGCGATCATGGATGCGGTCGGTTCGAAAAATCTTACTTTCCAATACGACATCTATCACATGCAGCGCATGGAAGGTGAACTCGCTGCCACTCTTCGCGCGAACATCGCACATATCGGACACGTGCAGCTTGCGGACAATCCCGGTCGACACGAGCCCGGCACCGGTGAGATCAACTACCCGTATCTCTTCGGCGTGCTCGATGAAGTCGGCTATGCGGGCTGGATCGGCTGCGAATACGTGCCGGCAAACGGGACCGACGCGGGACTCGGGTGGGCAAGCGCGTACCTCTCCGCCGCACCCGCTCGCACCTAGGAGAATTTCTTGAGCAACATCGGATTTATCGGACTCGGCATCATGGGACGCCCGATGGCATCCCATCTGCAAGCCGCGGGCCACAAGCTGTTCCTGAATACGCGTTCGCGTGTTCCGGCGGAAATGATTGCCGCGGGCGGCGTTGCGTGCGCGTCGGCAAAAGAAGTTGCCGAATCGAGCGATGTCATCATCACGATGCTCCCCGATACTCCGGACGTTGAGAAGGTGCTCTTCGGTGCGGGCGGGGTTGCCGCGGGGTTGACGCAAGGCAAGATCGTGATCGACATGAGTTCGATCTCGCCGACCGAGACGAAGTCATTCGCAAAACGCATCAACGACCTCGGCTGCCTTTATTTCGATGCACCGGTCTCAGGCGGCGAAGTCGGCGCAAAGGCCGCATCGCTCACGATCATGGTCGGCGGACCCGAAGACGCCTTCGATCGCGTCAAACCGCTCTTCGAACTCATGGGAAAGAACATCACGCTCGTCGGCGGTAACGGCGACGGTCAGACGACGAAGGTCGCAAACCAAATCATCGTCGCGCTGACGATCGAGGCGGTCGGCGAAGCGTTGCTCTTCGCATCGAAGGCGGGCGCCGACCCCGCAAAAGTGCGTGCGGCGCTCATGGGCGGCTTCGCCAACTCGCGTATTCTCGAAGTGCACGGCCAGCGCATGATCGATCGAACGTTCGATCCGGGCTTCCGTATCGCATTACATCAAAAAGATCTCAACCTCGCACTCTCGGGTGCCCGCGAACTCGGTGTCTCATTGCCGAACACGGCGACCGCAGCGGAACTCTTCAACGCCTGCGTCGCGAACGGCGGTGCGGCATGGGATCACTCAGCCATGGTGCGTGCCCTCGAACTGCTTGCCGCGCATGAGATCGCGCAGCCCAAAGACGCCGCGAAGACTTAAGCCGCGTCGTCGCCTTGGGCGAGCACGGCGGCCTTTGTGTTGTGAATGTGCGAGGAGGTCGCGGTGACGATCGCTGCTTCGTCTTTTGCGCGCATCGCGGTAAGCATGGCGGCATGCTCGTCGGCGGTCGCACGACGTCGTTCGCTCGTGCCGAGCGCGATGAAGCGCCACGGCAGAATGTCGGCGCGCAGATCGCCGAGCATACGTTTGAGCCGGTGTCCGTCGGCGAGCGCGAGGATGCGATCGTGAAACGTCGTATCCAAGCGCTCCATCTCGCCCGCGTCTTCGGCGGCGATGCGCATCTTGTCGATGATCGATTGCAGAGCCGATGCATCTCGCTCGTTCATGCGCCGCGCCGCGCGCCGGGCGGCCAATGATTCGAGCGCTTCTCGGATTTCAAAGATACATTCAACTTCGTCGCGCTTGAGTTCGCGCACGATGCTTCCGCGGTTACCGCGTGGTTCGAGCATGCCTTCGGTTTCGAGACGCCGCAACGCTTCGCGAACGGGCGTTCGGCTCGCGCCGAGGGTCGCCGCAATCTCGGCTTCGATTACCGGCGAACCGGAGGCAAGTTCACCCGAAAGAATAGCCGCGCGTAGTCGGTCGTAGACTTGATCGCGGAGCGACGGCGGCCGTTCGATCGGGGCTCGTAGTCCTGCGGATGCCTTTGCTGCGCTGGAAGCGCGATTGCTCATGTCCGCACCGTAACGGAAGGGGAGACTCCCGTCAAGTATTTCGGATACGGTATACCAAATAATAGCCACCTTTCTTCCGACGCTGACGCTGCTTTATGTCGACGCGTCGTACCGTTCTATCGCAGTGTATCGATGAACGCGTTCACCGCATCGAGCACTTCGGCTGGTGCGTCGCAGCGTACTATCCCGCATGACCAATGCCTCAGCTCCTTGGTCGATACTGTATGCAGCGCCGGTGAAGGACTGGGACGAATCCTTTGAAATTCGCAAAACGATTTGCAGAGGCGACCGTCCATTGGCTCCGAGCGTCGCCTGCCAAACGCCGGTGACATCGGCAGTCGGCATTGCCGCAGTCGTAATCGCCATGCTCGTTCCAATGATCAGCAGCAGCGTGCTCAGCCAGAGTGCATTCCGTGAAAGCGTATGTACCATCACGCTGCACCCTCACAAAACCGACCGTTCCTCCTGTACGCTTCCAGCGAACGGCCGCCGATTGAGGAACCTCGTGTCCTAGTAGAAACCGTCGGCGATTGCCGCGAGGTCGTCGATGATCGGTGAGACGCTCTTTGCGCTTCCACCGACGAGTGGAACGACGATTGCATGGAGCGCGCCCTTGAATTCGGTGACGCGTCGCTTTTTCTCGGTGACGATCGCGCCGCCATGCATGCCGATATGCGGGGCGATGCGCGCGTTTGCTTCCGTGCGAACACGCGTCGTCTCCGCGCGCGCGCGATCGCCGAGATCGGCGACGCGCACGCCGTCGACATGCGCGAGCCCGCTCGTGGAAGGCGTGTACGTATCGAGCGGATCGAAATTGCCGTAGTCGCGTCCGGCGCGCTTGTACATCGCCCGAATTTCCGTCGCTGCGCTTTCGCGTATTTCGGCGGTCTTGCGGCGGAAGGCCGCCATGGTGCCGAGGACTTCGCGCGCATTTTCCGCCGGTAAAATTGTTTCGATCGCCTTGCGATAGGCACGATCGGCCGCATCCATGGCGACGATCGCCGGAGTGAACGCGGCGGCAAGCGTATCGTCGTCGCAATCGATCGGTACGTGCACGCGCAGTTTCTCCGCAAGAACGCGGGCAAGCGGTGGAACCGAGGCGATCACCCTTTGCGGAAACGCAGACGCGCGTGCGTGCGGGTGAAGCCACACGCGAGAGCGTCGTGCGACGCCGTCGAATCCGGCGTCGTCTTCATGACGGCAAAACTACTCCCGCGCGATCGCGCGTACGCGAGGCGCGAGCGAATGAGCGCACCATGCACGCCGCGCGCACGAAACGCCGGTAGGACGCCGGCCGCGAACAAAACCGCTCCGTCTTCGAACGTCGAAACGGCACCGCCGCCGATCAATTCACCCTCGGCACATGCCGAAAACAGCACGGCCGCGTGAGCGTTCACTTGCATCGAGCGGGCGACACGTTCACGATCCGGATCGTCGCTCGCCTTGCCGACGACCTCGGCCCAAGCGTGGCGATCGTCCGTTTTTTCGACCGTGATCCCGGCGGGCGGCGTCACGTCGACCGGCCCGATCTCGGCCTCGAGCACATCGAGGGTCAACTCGTGGCGGTAGCCGTGGCGTTGCAGGAGGGCCGCATCGCGCGCCGCGACTTCCTCATGGAGCTCCATGCGCGCCGGCAGTCCCCGCCGCCCGTAAAACGCCTCAACGGCGCTAAAATCGGTCTCATCGAGCGGCCCGCGGGCTCCAATCCCGATGGCGTATTCGAGGAACGTCCCCTGCAGGCAGATCGCGAAGCCACCGGCGACGGCGATCGCCCCGGTGTCCTTGGTGTCCGCGCTCGTTGCGATGTTGCGCGCGTAGGTGGCCCACAGACCCCCCTCGCAGCGCTCCGCTCGCATCGTCTCCATCGTGGTCACGCTTGACCGCTCGCCCGTTCCTGTGATTTAATTACCGTTGGCTCCAATGACCGTAGGTCCGCCTCACGGCGGTTAATGCTCGGAACACATCCGGCACCTATCGAGGATGCGTCGACTCCCCCGGTGTTCCTGTTCGTGCAGGCGGCCGGTTGACTCTCGCGCCTCGCAATTCTGCGGAGGCGTTTTTCATATCAGAAACGAGAGAGTCGATGCCCACCGCCAAAAAACAAGCGACGATCGATGAACTCCGCGAGAAGCTGGCGAGCTCCAAGAACTTGTTCTTCACGAACTACGCCGGACTGACCGTCGAAGACATCACGAAGCTGCGCACGGAACTGCGCAAAGACGGGACGACGTATTCCGTCGTCAAGAACACGCTCTTCTCGATTGCTGCCGGCGACGAACTCGCCAAAGCACTCGAATCGACGCTCGCCGGTCCGACCGGCGTCGTGTTCGCGGGCGAAGATCCCGTCGCGCCCGCAAAAGCCCTCAAAACATTCGCCGATGCCAATGCAGCGGTGAAGATCAAAGCAGCTTGGATCGACGGCGTGCTCGTCGATACGAAGCAGGTCAACGCGCTTGCCGCGCTCCCGCCGAAAATCGAGCTGCTTGCCAAACTCGTCGGTTCGCTCAAGAGTCCGCTTTTCGGTCTCGTGTACGTGCTGTCCGGCAATCAAAGCGGCCTCGTCCGCGCACTCAATGCGATCCGCGAGCAAAAAGCTGCCGCGGAAGTCGCAGCATAAATCTAGGAGACTCGTATCATGGCCGTTGCCGAACTCATCGATCAAATCGATAAACTCACCGTCCTCGAACTCGCCGACCTCGTCAAGACCCTCGAAGAGAAGTACGGCGTCAGCGCCGCTGCTCCGGCCGCTGCTGCGGCTCCCGCCGGCGGCGGCGGCGCGGCTGCACCGGCAGCCGAGCAGACCGAATTCGACGTGGTTCTCACCGAAATCGGCGCCGAGAAGATCAAGGTCATCAAGGCCGTTCGCGAAGTCACCTCGCTCGGTCTGACCGAAGCGAAGGCGTTCGTCGAATCCGCTCCCAAGGCGATCAAAACGGGCATCACCAAAGACGAAGCCACGCAGATCAAAACCAAAATCGAAGAAGCCGGCGCGAAAGTCGAAATCAAGTAATTTCGCTTCACCCGGAATCGAAAACGCCACGCAGCGATGCGTGGCGTTTTTGTTTCCCGTGCG
>Ga0209724_1002863_pt1 | contig 14465 bp, 11 predicted proteins | sample grotaG_FD_184143 | JGI IMG/M metagenome (GOLD analysis project Ga0209724, IMG submission 184143) | Glacier valley bacterial and archeal communities from Borup Fiord, Nunavut, Canada, to study Microbial Dark Matter (Phase II) -... | ecosystem: Environmental > Aquatic > Freshwater > Ice > Glacier ...
TCGATGTTTAACACCGAACGCATCGATCATATTTACCAGGATCCGCATGTCGAGAATCGCAATTTCATGCTCCACTATGGTGATATGACTGACTCGATGAATATCACACGTATTGTTCAGGAAACTCAACCGGATGAAATTTATAACCTGGCAGCCATGAGCCATGTGGCTGTAAGTTTCGAAACACCGGAATATACCGCTAATGCTGATGGAATCGGGACACTTCGGCTGCTCGAAGCTGTAAGATTGCTTGGAATGAGCAAGAAAACACGAATCTATCAGGCTTCGACCTCCGAATTATACGGTATGGTTCAACAGGTACCGCAATCGGAAAAAACACCGTTTTATCCGCGCTCACCCTATGCCGTAGCAAAGATGTATGCCTACTGGATTACAGTCAACTACCGCGAAGCTTATGGAATGCATGCAAGCAATGGAATTCTGTTTAACCACGAAAGTCCGATCAGAGGAGAGACGTTTGTAACACGAAAAATTACACGTGCTATTAGTAAGATTGCTTTGGGTATGCAGGATCGTCTCTTCCTGGGAAACCTCTCTTCGAAACGCGACTGGGGTCATGCCAAGGATTATATCAAGGCCATGTACCTGATTCTTCAGCAGGATGAGGCAGATGACTATGTAATTGCAACAGGCATTACAACTACCATCCGTGATTTCATCAAAATGGCTGCTGCCGAAATCGGCTTGGAAGTCTCTTTTTCAGGCGAAGGTTCCGACGAGAAAGGTTTCATTACAGGCGTTGAGGATAAAATATTCAATGAAACTGTAGGAGAACAATACCTTGCTGGTATCAAATCCCGCATTTCAACATCCATGCCTTCCGCCACTTCATCCTCGCCTCATTCTCCATCACAAATTGTCGGTGTTGATCCAGCTTATTTCCGTCCAACTGAAGTAGATCTGCTGATTGGCGATCCGACAAAGGCAAATACTAAATTAGGATGGATACCACAATACGATCTTAAAGGGCTTGTTGAGGACATGATGCAATCGGACATTAAACTGATGAAGAAAGACGCATGGCTCAGGGAAGGCGGATACAGGACATTGAATTATTTCGAATAACAGATTACACGGATTTTGAGAAAGATTACACGGATTTAAACGGATTAAAAAGATGACGCTACTTTTTGAAAACGAGACACACCGTATAATTGGCGCTTGCATGCAGGTTCATAGATAATTAGGTTGCGGCTTTTTAGAGTTTGTTTATCAGGAAGCATTGGAAAAAGAATTCATACACCGCCGAAATCCGTGTAATCCGCATTAATCTGTTTAATACCTTTTAATAATGAATAAAGAATCTAAAATATATGTAGCCGGCCACCATGGGTTAGTTGGCTCTGCAATCTGGAAAAACCTTCTGTCGAAAGGGTATACCAACCTGATCGGACGAAAACACGATGAATTAAATCTTCAGGATACCATTGCCGTTATTGCTTTCTTTGAAAAAGAGAAGCCGGAGTATGTCATACTCGCAGCCGCAAAGGTCGGTGGCATCATGGCCAACAGCACTTATCGCGGACAATTTATCTACGAGAACCTGATGATTCAGAACAACGTGATTCATGCTTCATACCTCAACAATGTCAAAAAGTTACTATTTCTGGGGAGCACATGTATCTATCCGCGTGATGCGCCTCAGCCAATGACAGAAGATTGCTTGTTAACGGGTCCACTGGAATACACGAACGAGCCTTATGCCATTGCCAAGATCGCCGGAATCAAGCTATGCGAAAGTTATAACCTTCAATATGGCACCAATTATATTTCAGTGATGCCCACAAACCTTTATGGACCCAACGATAATTTCGACCTCCAAAATTCTCATGTTCTTCCGGCAATGCTCCGGAAAATGTATCTTGGCAAATGTATGGAAGAGAATAATATTGATGCCATTCGGGAAGACCTGAATAAGAGACCGATTGAAGGAATCGGCGGAGAAGGGGTGAAAGGGAGAAAGGGTGATGATGAGAAAGGAAAAGAGGGAGACGACGAGCTCTTAAAAATATTAGACAAATACGGTATTCGTGTCGCTCAATCACCCCATCACCCCATCTCCCCGTCTCTCAGTCTCCCCCTCTCATCCTCTCGCCCTCAAAAAGTTTCCGTCGAGATATGGGGCTCCGGTGCTCCCATGCGTGAATTCCTCTGGAGCGAAGAGATGGCTGATGCTTGTGTATATTTGATGGAACGCGTAGATTTCAAGGATGTCAATCCGTGTAATCCGTCTGAATCCGTGCAATCCGTGTCAAACGAAATTCGAAATACGCACATCAACATCGGCACTGGCAAAGAGATCTCAATCCACGATTTGGCTTACCTGATCAGAGATAAAGTAGGTTTCAAAGGTGAATTAGTCTTCAATGATTCAAAACCTGATGGGACAATGCGTAAACTTACTGACCCATCAAAACTTCATAAATTAGGATGGAAACATCAGATTGAGATTGGGGAAGGTGTAGAACGATTGTTTAGTTGGTATCTTATTAATTGATTGCACTGATTAAGACGGATTACACGGATGGCACTACTATATGAAAACGAGACTCATCGTATAATAGGGGCTTGCATGCAGGTTCATAAACAACTAGGCTGCGGTTTTTTGGAGTCTGTTTATCAGGAAGCCTTGGAAAAAGAATTGCTAAAGCAGAATATTCCCTATTCCAGACACAAGCACTTGCACGTCCTTTTTGACGGAAAACCTTTGGATAAATCCTTTGTAGCAGACTTTGTTTGTTACGATGTTATCATTCTTGAAATCAAAGCTGCCACCTTTTTACATCAAAGCAATTCAGATCAAGTTATCAATTACCTAAAAGCGACTGGTTTAGTAATTGGACTACTTGTAAATTTTGGAGAATCAAGTCTGAAGTGGAAACGCTTCATTTATACACCACAAAAATCCGTGTAATCCGTGTAATCCGTATAAATCCGTGTAATTTTTTTTAAAATCAGTGAAATCAATGATAAAAAAAGTATTTGTATCCGGCTGTTATGATATGCTCCATTCGGGGCATGTGGCATTTTTTGAGGAGGCAGCATCCTTTGGCGATCTGTTTGTCGGTTTGGGATCAGACCAGACAATTAGTCAGCTGAAAGGCCGAAAAACAATCAATACCGATCGTGAACGGCTGTATATGGTGAAAGCGCTTCGTATGGTCAAAGATGCCTGGATCAACAGCGGGTCGGGACTGATGGATTTCGAAAAAGAGGTTTTAGAATTGCATCCAGATATCTTCTTCGTCAACGAAGATGGTTTTACACCTGACAAGCAGGAATTCTGCAAAAGACTTGGGATCACCTTGGAAGTGAGCAAGCGAATTCCCCACCAGGGACTTCCTGCCCGATCAACGACTGCATTGCGTAAAGAATGTAAAATTCCTTTCCGGCTCGACCTGGCAGGAGGATGGCTCGATCAGCCTTTTGTTTCAAAATATGCTCCCGGACCAGTGATCACCATTTCGATTGAACCAGAATATGAGTTCAATGACAGATCCGGAATGTCGAGTAGTACAAGGGCAAAAGCGATAGAACTTTGGCAAACAGATATTCCTGAAGGCGATAAAGAAAAATTGGCAAGAACATTGTTCTGCGTCGAAAATCCTCCGGGTACAAGTTATGTCAGCGGTTCCCAGGATTCGATAGGAATTGTTTATCCCGGAGTCAATAAACTTGATTATCCACAGGAGAACTATTGGCCAAACCAAATCAATTCAATCACCGATGAAACGACATTGGACTGGATTGAACAACATTTGTGGCTGATCAACCTGTCACCACGAATGAACGGTTATAATGTATTATCGGACACAAAAATAAACGAGGAAAGTGCCCAACTGCTTGCCGATGCTGCAGAAGGTGTTTGGAAAGCTATTGCAGACAAAGATTTAAACGCTTTTGGAAAAAGTGTCAAAAAATCATTTGAAGCACAGATTGCTATGTTCCCTCATATGGTAAATCCCTACATCCTTGAGCAAATCAATTTTTACGAACCTGAAGCATTGGGATGGAAAATTTCGGGGGCAGGTGGCGGTGGATATCTTGTTTTGGTTTCGGATCACCCGATCAAAAATGGAATTCAGCTTAAAATCAGAAGGTAAGTTTAAAGCAGAGGAATTGAGTGTTTTGAAATAATATGAGAAGACAAAAAATTGGTATTTGAGCTATTTTTAGCTCAAATACTGATCTGAGTCAATCTCTATGATTTATCAATATTTTTTAACAAAAACATTTTTTAAATTTGTCGCGTAAAGTTATTTCAGAAAATATTAAACATCGTACTAGATTTCACTTAAATAAATGATATCACTTCTCTTTTCAATTCCACAATGGCTCCGGATTACACTTAGCCTGATATACCTGGGCATTATTGCTTTTCTTTCACTGCTTCCACCAAATGACTTTCCGGATATTCCTTTATTTCCGGGGGCAGACAAAATTGTACATACCTGTTTGTATCTGGGGCTTACCTGGTTGGCATGTTGGTCAATGCATGCGGAAATCAAACACATTTGGTATTACCTGATCATTCTCTTCTCGATTAGTTGGGGGGCAGTCATGGAAATATTCCAGTATTTGATGCATATGGGTCGTTCATTCGATCTTTACGATATTGCAGGCAATTCAATTGGCACATTTGTAGGAGTATTGATTTACATTATGATGGCACAGCTAAAACGAAATATTGATTTCAATAGAACTGTAAATAGGTGAAGTCAGAAACATCAAAATTAATGCTATTAAATAAAATATATAGCACTATTTCATTTAATTAATTCATTATGAAAGGAATAATACTTGCCGGAGGTTCCGGAACACGGTTGTACCCTATCACAAAAGGGGTGTCCAAGCAATTGTTGCCGGTCTATGATAAGCCAATGGTTTACTACCCATTGTCAACTTTGATGCTTGCAGGAATCAAGGATATATTGCTAATCTCCACACCGGAAGACATCCCGATGTACGAACGGTTGTTAGGAACAGGAAAAGATTGGGGAATTAATATTTCCTACAAAATACAACCATCTCCCGATGGACTTGCACAGGCTTTTATCCTGGGTGAAGAATTTATCGGGACCGATGATGTCTGCCTCGTTCTGGGGGACAATATTTTTTACGGTTATGGGTTCTCAGGAATGCTTCGTGAATCGGTTGAAATTGTTAAAAAGGACCAAAAAGCAATTATATTCGGTTATGTCGTCTCTGATCCCGAAAGGTATGGTGTTGCAGAGATCGACAAATTAGGGAATGTCATTTCGATCGAAGAAAAGCCAGTTGCGCCTAAATCGAATTACGCGGTCGTGGGGCTCTACTTTTATCCCAACTCAGTAATCGAAATTGCTAAAAATATAAAACCATCTCCGCGAGGCGAACTAGAAATAACGACTGTTAATCAAGAATATATGAATCTTAAACAGCTGAAATTATCTACAATGGGACGTGGTTTTGCATGGTTGGATACCGGAACTCATACATCGCTGATTCAGGCTTCCAACTTTATCGAAACAATTGAGACCCGTCAGGGATTAAAAGTAGCCTGTCCCGAAGAGATCGCCTATCATAACGAATGGATTCAAAAAGATCAGTTGATCGCTCTGGCACAACCGATGATTAAAAATCAATACGGACAATACCTTATCCGGTTAGCTGCAGAGTGATTGTTCAATTTAAAACCCAATTAATGAAAGTTATTTCCACTCAAATTCCTGAAGTATTGATTTTTGAACCCGATGTGTTTGGTGACCATCGTGGATATTTCTTTGAATCGTTTCGTCAGGATATTTTTGAAAAACAGGTAGGTAAAATTCAATTTGTTCAGGACAATCAGTCGAAATCAAGTTTCGGCGTTTTACGTGGACTCCATTTTCAAAAGCCTCCTGCCACACAGGCAAAACTTGTGCAGTGTTTGCAGGGTGAAGTTCTGGATATTGCAGTTGACATCAGGATTGGCTCCCCAACCTATGGAAAGCACGTACCCGTGCATCTTTCGGAAGCGAACCATCGTCAGCTTTACATACCCCGGGGATTTGCACATGGATTTGTAGTACTCAGCGAAACGGCAGTATTTTCTTATAAGTGTGACAATTACTATAATCCAGGTGCTGATGGAGGGCTTGCATGGGATGATCCCCAAATAAATATTGACTGGGTTTTATCACCCGACAAGATTCAACTCTCGGAAAAAGACATGAAGCAACCTTCATTGCAACAAATATTGCATTTTGACTATAAAAATTTCAGATAAAATGTTACAGCATAAAGCTGAATTATTACCTTTACAATAGAATATTTTCCTGATTTCCTACAATTTTATGGATCAATCGTAATTGCACTGTCTATTAGTCTGAATATTCCACAAGAAAACTTAAACTTATAATCAAATAAAACTATGAAAACAGCAGCTAAATATTTAATGGTTATCACTTTACTGATCACAGTGGTTTATGGATGTAAAAAAGGAGGGACCACACCTGAACCAATAATTCCCGATACTACACTGCCTGCTATATCAATAGCGAAACCTACAGCGGGACAAGTATTCGTTCCTGGGAATACAATTACTTTTCAGGCAACTTTCTCCGATAACGAAAAAATCGCCAGTTACGAGATTGCAATTACCAAAGTGATTGCAACCGGATTAATTTTAAAAAATGTTATTACACCGGTAGATTGGAGTTATACAAAATCATCAACAAGCTTTACTCCAGGAGCTAAACTGCAGGAAATAAATCTTACCGATATTATTATTCCAATGGATATTGGAGGAAAACCCGTTGCCACCGGTAAATACAATTTTAAGGTTACCTGTATTGATGGATCGGGCAACAAAAAAGAAATTACGGTTGAATTCAATATCAATTAATTCTTTACCCAAAAATTTCAGGACAACTGCATCCTTTTGCAGCTTTATTCACAAGATTTCAGAATAACCGGTCAACAGCCGGTTATTTTTTTGATTATTTCAAGCAGTACTCGCAAAATTAAAGCTTCCGTAAGGCGATTTCGCAACACCTCCTCTCCCACTTTAAGTTTTTTCATGTAAGTTTGTAAAATTCCAATAAATTCGTTTATGACTGGTACAGATCATCCGTTTAATAAATACATCAAAATATTCTGGAGCATCTTCGGAATTGGTATTCTCTTGATTATCATTTTATTTTCCCTGGTAGCGAATGGCAAACTGGGTTTTATGCCAACACTGACAGAACTCGAAAACATTGAATCATCACTTGCATCCGAAGTTTATTCAAGTGACAGTGTGGTAATGCGCAAATTTTTCTACAAGGAGAACCGGACCTATGTTCCCTACGAGCAAATCAGTCAAAATGTAATTACAGCACTTATTGCAACCGAAGATGAGCGCTTTTATGACCATTCAGGAATTGATATCAGGGGGTTATTAAGGGTTGTTAAAGGAATTCTCACCAACGATGAGAGTTCAGGTGGAGGAAGTACCATTAGTCAGCAATTGGCCAAGATGCTGTTTCCCCGCGAAGAGATGGACAGCAAAAAAGATCTGGCATTCCGGAAATTCAGAGAATGGATCATCGCCGTAAAACTCGAACGCAATTTCACAAAAGAAGAGATACTTACCATGTATCTCAACAAATTCGATTTTTTAAATCTTGCCGTTGGAATAAAATCGGCTTCCCAGATCTACTTTGGCATTACACCCGATAAACTCACGCTTGAACAGGCAGCCATGTTAATTGGAATGGCTAAAAACCCCTCGCTTTACAATCCGCTTCGGCGTCCTGAAATTGTAAAACAACGCAGGAATATTGTACTTAATCAGGTCCGGAAATTCGGAACGATTTCGAAATCTGAGTACGATGCATTAAAGGTGAAGGGATTAGAATTAAATTACCATAAAGAAGACTTCAAATCAAGTCCGGGGACTTATTTTACAGAATATCTACGTACCATTCTTATGTCTCAGAAGCCTGACCGTGAGAAATATGGAGCATGGCAGAACCAACAGTTTTACGAAGATTCACTCGAATGGGAAACGAACCCTTTGTATGGATGGTGCCATAAAAACCTAAAACCAGATGGAACTCCGTATAACATCCATTCTGACGGATTAAAGATCTATTCGACAATTGACATGCGGATGCAAACCTATGCCGAATATGCAATAAAACAACACCTTAGTATAGAAATACAACCAGTATTCGACAAAAGAATCAAGATATTACGTAATCCGCCATTCCCGAATTCCATGACCGACGAAGAGGCAAATAACCTGCTCAATTTTTCAATCAAACAAAGCGAGCGATACCGTCAACTCCGCAATCAGGGAATGAATCAGAATGAGATCACGAAAGAGTTCAGTAAACCAGCCGAGATGACAGTATTCAGCTGGCGTGGAGAGATTGATACCACGATGACCCCGCTCGACTCTGTGAAATATACGCTTGGATTCCTTCGGTCAGCGATGATGACGATGGAGACAAAAACCGGCCATGTAAAAGCCTGGGTCGGGGGACCAAACTATAAATATTTCATGTACGACATGGTAAAGTTAGGTAAAAGACAAGTCGGATCGACTGTAAAACCATTTCTTTACACGCTGGCCATGCAAAATGGCTATTCGCCTTGTACGCTGGTTCCGAATGCGGAACAGACTTTTTATTTGTCCGACGGTCGTACATGGACAGCTAAAAATTCAGGACATACTGATTTCGACGGTCGAATGGTAACCTTAAAATGGGGTCTTGCCAATTCCGTCAACCAGGTTTCGGGATGGGTGATGAAACAGTTTAATCCGCAATCTATGGCCAATATGATGCGAAAACTTGGAATCACAAGTCCGATTGATGCAGTACCGTCGATGTTTCTGGGAACATCGGATGTTAGTATCTACGAGATGGTTGCTGCGTATGGAACCTATGCCAACAATGGCGTATATACAAAACCAATCTTTGTTACAAGAATTGAAGATAAAAACGGGATTATTCTTTCGCGTTTCTCTCCTGAACACCACGATGCCATTGATGCCAAAACAGCTTTTCTGATGTTGAATCTTATGGAAGGTGTTGTAAACGAGGGAACAAGCGCAAGGCTTCGATCTGGCCGTATTTATGGCGGTTTAACTGCTGATATTGCCGGGAAAACAGGAACGACTCAGAATCAATCGGATGGTTGGTTTATGGGGATTACTCCAGAGTTAGTAACAGGTGTCTGGACAGGCGGCGATTTGCGAGCCATCCACTTCGAGGGGCTTTCAATGGGACAAGGCGCAAACATGGCCTTACCCGTTTATGGCTACTTTATGAATAAATTATATCGTGATCGCACCTTAGGTTTATCACAGGAGACCCGGTTTCAAGCTCCGGAAGGATTTAATATGGATCTTGATTGCTCGAAAGTAATGAAAGAGGATGCTCCTCCTGTTAGTGAAAGTGATTTCTTCTGAGATAAAATCAAGGATAAAGGTTAAAGGGTAAGACACTTCAATGTTTGCAAACACTTTAACCTTTATCCTTTCTACTTTAACCTTTTAGATGATCATACCGGCGCTTTCCAGTCACCATATTCCATCATCAATTTTTTGAGTTCTTCAACTGCATTTTCGGTATCAACATGGCGTTTGATCAATTTCTGACCTTTATAGAGATTTATCTTTCCTTTTCCGGCACCGACAAATCCGTAATCGACATCTCCCATTTCTCCGGGACCGTTCACAACGCAACCCATGATTCCAATTTTAAGGTTCTTCAAATGGTTGAAGTTACGTTTAATCTCAGCAAGGGTATCACGAAGGTCAAAAAGGGTTCTTCCACATCCCGGGCAGGAGATAAACTCGGTTTTCGTAACGCGCATCCGGCTGGCTTGTAATATGCCAAAAGCAAGATTTTTCAACTCATTATAACCGATATTTCCATCGTTGGTTAACAAGATTCCGTCACCATATCCATCAATAAATAAACCACCCAGATCTGTTGATGCTTTAATCAGAAGATCTTCATAATTGTTTTCCTTGTACGAACGGTGAAGAATCACAGGATTCTTGCATATATGAGCATCCAGCTCCATAAAGAAAGCACGCATCTCGGCAGAACAATTAAGGTTATCGCTCTCCATGATCAGGATAACTTTTCGTTCTCTCTTTAGCTTTTCGATGATTTCGGGATTCTCCTCTTTGAAAACGTCGTAGGTCTTTTTATTGACCCTTACAAAGCGCATCTGGCCTGTGTAATTGTCGTTGAAAAGATAATCTTCAAGCGATAAAATCGGGTATGACTTATTCCCGCGGTCAACAACACGCTTACCGTCGTAAAAATACTCGGGCTCTATACCCGAATTAACCGAGCGGATCTCTTCGCGTGTATATTTATTCAGACTGCCGACCACTACAACAGGCTTCTTACTTCCGATGTCATTAACCGGCCGGGTTGACCGTCGTTCGTATTCAAATGGATTCGTTTGAGCAACAAGTGGCGCTTTTATAGGAGCATGATTCTCTCTTCCTTTAAATACGTCAACCAGTTTGCGTGCAAACGGGATCTCTGTAGCAGGATCTTCAGTAAGGGAAATCCGAATCGTATCACCGATTCCATCCGCCAGAAGTGCACCGGAACCGACAGCCGATTTTATCCTTCCATCCTCTCCTTCACCCGCTTCAGTAACACCAATATGAAAAGGATAATTCATGTCCTCCAATCGCATCCGATAGTTCATTAACCTTACGGTATAAACCATCATTCGGGTATTGCTTGACTTAATGGAGACAACAATATTGTGATAATCTTGCTTTTTACAAATCCGGAGGAATTCCATGACCGACTCCACAATTCCGGCCGGGGTATCGCCATAGCGGCTCATAATCCTGTCGGAGAGTGATCCCTGATTGGCGCCAATGCGTAATGCGGTACCACGTTCCTTACATTCTGTTATAAACGGTACAAACCGCTCTTCAATTCTGGCGAGTTCTTCGCGATACTCCTCATCAGTATAATTAACCTTCTCGAATGTCGCACGTTTGTCGTAGAAATTTCCAGGATTAATCCTTACTTTTCGTACATATTTGATGGCGGTTTCTGCTGCAGCCGGATTAAAATGAACATCTGCGACAAGAGGGTTGGGGTAACCTCTGCGATCCAACTCCGCTCTGATATTTTGTAAATTCTCCGCTTCCCTTGACCCCTGAACGGTAACCCGGACAAAATCAGCACCGGCATCCAATATTCGAATTATCTGGTTGACTGTTGCTTCAGTATCTTTAGTGTCAGTGTCTGTCATCGACTGAAGCCGAATGGGATACAATCCTCCCAGTGTTACCATCCCAATTTTAACTATTTCAGTATCTTGTCTTTTGAATCGTAAAAGGGAATCGATGTAATTGAAATTTTGGTTTTTCATTCCTATTGTCTGTTATAGCCGAAAGCTTTTGCAAATTTATTCTTTATTTTGAATTAAATTTGTTGAAAAATTAGGACAATGTCGGTAAGGGTAGAATCGGTCACAAAAATATATGGGAAACAGAAAGCATTAGACGATGTCTCCTTTACAGTTAATTCGGGCGAAATTGTTGGAATCTTGGGGCCCAACGGTGCCGGAAAGTCGACAATGATGAAAATAATTTCCGGATTTTTGCATCCCGAAGAAGGAAGCGTCTGGATAAATGGAGCAGTTATCGGAGGAAATACCCTCGAAATCAGGCGTCAGATTGGATATCTTCCCGAGAATAATCCGCTTTATATTGATCTCTATGTTGCTGAATACCTTGAATATGTTGCTGGAATCTACAAACTAAAAAACGTCCGGTCGCGTGTTAAAGAAATGATTGGTCTTACCGGGCTCGATCCGGAAAAGCATAAAAAAATCGGGGCGCTTTCAAAAGGGTACAGACAGCGTGTCGGTATTGCCCAGGCACTGATCCATGATCCTTCCGTATTGATACTTGACGAACCAACCTCAGGACTTGATCCTACGCAAATCGTTGAAATCAGGCAATTGATCCGAAATATAAGTGCAGACAAAACGGTGATGCTTTCAACCCATATTATGCAGGAAGTTGAAGCATTGTGCGACAGGATCATGATTATCAACCATGGCAAGATTGTAGCAACTGATACGCCTAAAAATATCAAATCGCTTGCAACGACCCGTATTCAAAAGGTTTTGGTTGAATTTGCAGAAACAACTTTACAAGAGAAGTTACTTGAAATAGAAGGCATTCTCGAAATTAAACCCGTATCAGAGAAATCGTGGCTCATAACCGGTGGTGATAAGGATCTGCGCCCCTTGATTTTCAGGTTTGCAGTCGCCAATAATTTGACAATTCTGACTTTAAATAAACAGGAATCAAGTCTTGAAAATGTCTTTCTGGAAATAACAAGGTCGTACCAGGCTAAAGGATAAAGATTTAAATTAGATTACGTCTTTTCATTTTCTCCCGCTCACATCTTCGTTCAATCAAGAAATAAAGAAATATTTATAAAAATTTGTGTTTCTCAAATAAAAGCTTTTACCTTTACCCCATTATTGGTGGATAAATTTGATTGATTGCAACCACGGAAAAAAATGCTAAAGCAAAATTTTGGATTCTTTCCTATATCAATCAAATATCCCTGTAAATTTTTAATTATTAATTGACCTGAGCAATCAGATCAGAATATATTTTTATTATGGGATATCTTTTTACTTCAGAATCGGTGTCAGAAGGACACCCTGACAAAGTTGCCGATCAGATTTCGGATGCGGTACTTGATGAATTTTTGGCGTACGACCCCAACTCAAAAGTGGCGTGCGAGACTTTAGTAACAACAGGTCAGGTTATTCTGGCTGGCGAAATCAAATCACAAACCTATGTTGATGTGCGTGAGGTTGCCCGCAGGGTGATCAACCGGATCGGATATACAAAAGCTGAATACCAGTTCGATGGCGATTCGTGCGGAGTTTTAACCGCTTTGCACGAACAATCTCCCGATATTAATCGTGGTGTTGATAAGGTAGACCGCGAAAATCAGGGTGCCGGCGATCAGGGAATGATGTTTGGTTACGCTTCATCCGAAACTGAGAATTACATGCCATTGTCGCTCGACTTGTCGCATTTATTGTTGCTCGAACTTGCTGCCATCCGTCGTGAAATGAAAGTGATGACTTACCTTCGTCCCGATTCAAAATCTCAGGTTACCATTGAATACGATGATGATAACAAACCAGTTAAAGTTCACACGATTGTCGTATCAACGCAGCACGACGAATTTATACTGCCCGATGTGAATACACCGGAAGCTCAGGCTTTTGCTGATCAGGCCATGTGCGATAAAATCAAGGAAGATGTTCAGAAATTCCTGATTCCTGCCATTATCGCCAAATTACCCGCTTCAATTCAGAAATTGTTTAAACCTGGTTACATTCTGTATGTCAATCCAACCGGAAAATTTGTGATAGGTGGACCTCACGGTGATACCGGCTTAACAGGACGTAAGATCATCGTTGACACCTATGGTGGCAAAGGTGCTCATGGCGGTGGCGCTTTCTCAGGAAAAGATCCATCTAAAGTAGACCGCTCAGCCGCCTATGCCGCAAGACATATCGCAAAAAATATGGTTGCAGCTGGTATTGCAGAAGAGATTTTAGTACAACTTGCATATGCAATTGGTGTTGCACAACCTGTAAATATTTACGTAAATACTTACGGCACAGCCAAAGTGAAATTAAATGACGGCGAGATTGCAGAGAAGATTTCTGCACTATTTGATCTCCGTCCATATGCAATCGAAGAACGCTTAAAACTTCGTAATCCAATTTATGAAGAAACAGCAGCTTACGGGCATATGGGACGTACTCCACAAATAGTTGTCAAGAAATATTCATCTCCATACTTTGGTGATGTAGTAAAAGAGGTTGAACTCTTTACCTGGGAAAAACTTGATTACATCGATAAAATCAAAGTTGCCTTTGGAAAATAATTCCAATTAAATATTTTATTATCAGCCGGATTGATCTTTATTTTGAAGATAATCCGGCTGATTTTTTGTCTACATTCCAATCTTTGAACGAACCAATATTTGAACTTGACCACACCGATTCTTCGCCTTTAACTCCAGTTCTGCAGCCTGATCAAGTAAATTCTTTATTGCATCTTTATCCTGAAAAGAAGAAGCATTGACCAAGACATTGAGGTAAGCACCCGACACTGCAGTTGCCGCACATAATGCCCCAACTCCGGCATCTGTCACAGAATTAGGATTTCCCGTTTCTGCCATTGCCTCAATCACATCCAATGAATCATAGGATAATTGCATTACCCGGAATGGTATTTCGATGGCATTTTTTGTTGCTGCCTGAATCGCACTCTTACGGATAGCTACCTCAACTGGCGTTTCTTTTGGTAATTTGAAAGCCTCCATAATCTGATTAAATGCCGCTGTATCTTCATCAACCAACTTCAATAATTCATCATAAATCACCTTCCCTTTTTCAGCCCA
>Ga0209724_1002864_pt1 | contig 14463 bp, 14 predicted proteins | sample grotaG_FD_184143 | JGI IMG/M metagenome (GOLD analysis project Ga0209724, IMG submission 184143) | Glacier valley bacterial and archeal communities from Borup Fiord, Nunavut, Canada, to study Microbial Dark Matter (Phase II) -... | ecosystem: Environmental > Aquatic > Freshwater > Ice > Glacier ...
CAGCACAATATGGCACAACGGCTTTAACTGTGTTTTCGACAGATACGGCGCCAGGCAAAGGGTCAGTGTTATAATCTCGTTCATAGGCTTTCAGGTCTTGTGCCGTTGTGAGAGACATCACTTTACCTGAAAACCCTGCTTTTTTTTGCCCTTTTTTGGCGATGGTATTGTTACATCACTGGCATAAGGTTTTCTACTCATCCCCTTATTATACCAAAGTGCATGACAGGCTCTAGAAGGCGAGCAAGGTCAGATGCAGCCGATCCCGCCGGAGATACTGGCCGATCTATTTCGCATTCTGAAGGCGTATGTGCAAGTCGTCGTGCTTAACGCGTGCTGGTCGGAACAACAAACACAAGCCATCGCACAGTACATTCCGCATGTGATCGGGATGCGCCGTCCCATCGAAGATAAAGCAGCGCGCGCTTTTGCGGCGGGTTTCTACGGTGCCTATGGACAAGGCTTCTCAGTAAGCGATGCGTTTGAGCTGGGGCGTACCGAAATGGGCGGCAGCTACAGTAGCGAGTACGACACTCCACAGTTGATCTCTATGGCAGAGTCCGGTCTAGCTGAAATCGAAGCGGTCAACCTGGATGTATTGGTCGGTGATTATCTTGAACAGACACTGGATAATATCGCTCAAGATATGCGTGACCAGTATGTCGAGCAGACCGGACAACTCGCGCATTTACAAAGCAGCGACTCGCCGAAACCTGTGTCTGCCTTGAAGAAAGCCGCCGATCCGATAGAGCGTATTCGCGCAAAAAAAGCAGCGCTTGACGCCGTGTTGAACGCTGGACGAGTCGAACTAGACGCGCATTACCGCGCATCGGACGCTCAGCAGGCCGAACCGGTACCCGACGTGCGTCAGAAACTGCGAGCGATTATGCGCGGTGTGCTGCTGGGTGAGCCGGGCAGCGGCAAGACTTTCACATTGGTCCGGCTGTTCATCGACTACGCCGACGCCTGGCTTGAGGCTGCGCCCAATGAGCGCGCCGCACTGCCGATTCCGGTGTTCGTTCCGCTGCGCGAGTACCGCGGCCAGGATCAAGCTGAAAAGACACTTACCTTCGCAGAGTTCGTGGAACGGCGACTCGGCGTGTTGACGCCGCACAGTGATCAACTGCTCAAAAACGGACGGTTAGTCCTACTGTGCGATGCACTTAACGAGATGCCGCGTGGCACGGATGACCAAAATGTTACGGCACTACGCGAGTACCTGAGCCGCCAACCGCGCTTCATCGTTTCCTGCCGTGTACGCGATTACAACGGGCAAGATTTGACAGCGCTCAAACCATTGGAGCAAGTTGAGCTGCAAGAACTCGATCTGCCACGCATCCACGATTTGATCCTGAAGCGACTGCCTGAACTCGGTCCGGCATTGTGGAAAAAAATGGGCGGCAGTACCGAGCTAGAACAATTTTGGCATTATGTCGTCACACAAAATCTTACAACCAAGTTTTGGCAGTCAACAACCCGATGGGTCAAAAAAATTAGCCAACGAGACAATCAAAATGCATGGCGCGTCATGCACAAAGGTGCCAGGCTGATTTTGCTATGCCGCAATCCGTATATGGCATACTCGCTGTGCGAAATTTATAAAGAGCGACAGGGTACGCTGCCTACCAGCCGTGCTGCCTTATTTGGCAATTTTGTTGAAATACTACTGCTGCGTGAAGAAGACAACGGCGAAAATACAGGTGAACCTTGGAAGCCTGACACAATTGGTCGCATCAAAAGCGCTCTGCTGAGTGTTGCACGCATCCTACAAGCAGCACATGGAACTGCCTTACCTCAGGCATTCATTGAACAAACACTTTGGCAAGAAGGCTTCGCGGATGCTGAATGGCTCGTCAATATTACGATTTCAGCCAGCATTTTGATGCGAGATGGTGAAAATGACACGGCAACGCTTCGTTTTACTCATCAGTTACTACAAGAATATTTCGCAGCACATGTCATGCTTAAGGTATTAGAAGCGGATGAAGCTGCTTACCTAGCGACCCGACATCAGTCAAATGTTCTATTGACAACGAGAAAAACACGGCGATGGGTGGCGTATTTTTTATCCAGTTCAAAGCTGTGATGAAAATAAAGAGCGCTCGCCAATATTAGGAGCATGTATTTGACATCATTCTTGGCAATCAAACACAGCTTGGAGGCGAAGTAAACTGGTCAATCATTCAAGCTCACACGAACATACATTCAGTGTCGGGTGGCTAGATTGTTCGTTACAATAACCATCCAGCGATCATAGAATTTGAGACCTTTATGAAGGCGTTTAACTTTCTATCCGCAGTGACCTTTGAAGGCTCGCCTAACCCCAATTACCGGCCATATCGTCAGCACGTTCGTCCCAAGCCAGAAGCGGAGCGTAATGTAGATCCGCCTTTGCTGCGAGGGTTGCTGGTTTCCTCTATTGACGGGGACATACGGAATGTTGGTTGCAATTGGATAGGCGCGAAGAATCACTATGTCTACAAAGTCCATGAAACGACTGCGATTCGGGCCTACGAGTGGGCGCGCGTTGCCAATCAGATTGATGATTACGTCGTCAGTTTGCTACTCGAAAAGCTGCGAGCGACCTTTGCGCCTGAAGTCTGGGATAGTCTGCTTGCACAATTCGACAAGCGATTCGAGGTAGAACGACATCGGATTTCTCAACAAATCACGGCGCTGGAAAAGGTGAAAAAGAATCTCGTTACGAGTCTTCAATCGCTTGATGATCCCGAATTGATTAAGGCAGTCCAGGAACGCTACCGTGAGGCAAAGGCCGAGGAAACGCGGCTCAATGCTGCGTTAGCACGTGCAAACGACGAGCGAGCCAAGTTTGATGCGATCTTGGCTTTGAAAGACAACTGCGGTCCTGCATTAGATAATTGGCCTAACCTCACCCACGGCGAAAAGGTGAACATTATTCGAGCCTTCATCCGTCAAATCGAGGCGACCGCTATTGATGACAATGGATTAGAACTGGATATTATGTGGCGTGACGACAGTCACGACAAAGTGCTTGTCGTGCGCCAGACCAATGGGACTGATGGTTGGCTGCAATCGGATGTCATGCTGTTGCGGCATCTTGTAGATGGCGGCGCTTCCCAAATTGAGATTGCTGCCGCGTTCCCTGCTCGGCGCTGGGAACACATTCGTCGGCGCTATTCTGAAGAACGTCCCAACTCGCGCCTCTATTTTGACCCGCAGCCGATCCAATACTTGGAATCCTACCAGATGTACCTAAAGCGAATTGGACAGGAAAAGAAAAAGGCTACGTCAGGTGATCGATGGGCGACTGAGGATGAGAAGTTGCTGCTTGAATTGCTTGATATGGGAGCTACCCAGGTGCAGATTTCCTTTGCCTCCCCGATGCGCAAATGGTGGCGGATACGCCACCACATAACTGTCATGCGCGGCAAAGGTGTTGTCATCCCCGAAGTAGGCGTGGTCCTGCGCGACGAAACATTCGCCGATTTTCTGACTCGTATCGGCATGAGCGAGGAAGAATATATTGTGACGGTTCAGGGTACGACTTCTCTCAGCCCTGATCCAGACGAAAACCGTGTCCGCGTACTGTCACAATATACGACTGCTGCGGATCGATTTCCGAGATGCGATCCCGTAGGCGACGGACTAACGCATCGATCGCTTGTTCGCTGACACCTTCACCAATGGCTTCCGGCCACACTGCCTCGATCACCTGATCGCGCGTACAAATACCGCCGTTCACATCCGACAACAATTCTAATAGACGGTACTGCGGCAGGCTCAACGGCGGATCAATTTCACGGCTGCCGATGAATACGCGGCGGGAGTCACGATCGAGCCGCAGTTTGCCGGGTACCGTTGAATGCGTGCCATCGTTGCCCAATTTTATCGGCGCAGTCGCTTCCGATTCGATGAATACCAGTTTGACGGCTAATGCGATTTGAACTTCGTCGCCATCGTGTAAGACGCGCTCGCCTTTGAGCTGTTGACCATTGACCCAGGTGCCATTTTTGCTGTCCAGGTCTTCCAAAACATACTCGTTATTTTCGTGCCTGATGCGTACATGTTGGCGGGAAACCTGGCGCTCCGGCAGCAGTAAATCGCATTCACTGCCACGCCCTAGTACCACCAGGTCATGCTGAATCGTCCAGCGTTGGCCAGCTTTTTCGCCTTCCTGAATGATTAAGACTGGCTTCTCCGTTTTTTCCATCAATGGCACCCAACAGACTGCTAAAAATACGCTTGTAACTACACTTATTCTACCACATTCGATAGCCGCACGGATTTAAGCAGCGGCGAGTTATTGTGCTATTGTGCGGCGCGGCGGCTGAGTGCGTAGGCTTTGAAAGCGTCGTATACCGGACGCGGCGTGAAATCTGGATCGACCAACCGAAAATAGTACCAACTCTGATCTTTGATCGATTCATCGGCGCGTTTGAAGTACCAATAGCAGATCACGCCGACCCACGGCCATTCAGTGCGCGCCCGCTCGTAACCTTCGATCGCATAGCGCGCGGCCTGTTCGTCGCCGACCTGTCCAAAGCGCATTTTATCAGCAATGCCGGGCGTATCAGGAACTGGATTCCAGGCCATTTCACCGATCCAAATGGCTTTAGCGGCGTCGCCATTCGCGATCATCAGATCGCGCAGCCACAGTCCGTGCGAATAATTGATGTCCATCGCGCGGGTACGGTGATCGGTTGGCCCGCTGAGCAAGCCGTAACCCTGCACGCCGAGAATGTCGAAACAATGGCCTGCGCCTGCATCATACATGCGCTGCAAAAAGACGTAATCATTCAAGTTCTGACCATCGATCGCGTTGGTGGGCGCAAGCGTGCCGGTGATCACGGTGATCGACGGGTCAACGGCTTTGAGCGCTTTGTAAGTGCGGCATAGCAAATCGGTGTACGCTTCAGGATCAGGCGCGGCGTGACCCCATTCCGGCGAGATATTCGGCTCGTTCCATATCTGATAGTGGTGAATGACGCCTTTGTAGCGCGTCGCAACAGTCACCGCATAGTTGACGTAATCAGTGAAATCGGCGGGCGGCGCATATCCCGGCACTCGATTCGCTGCTGACTGACTCCAGGCTGGCGGTGAGTTCAGGCGCGCGATAATCTGCACGGTGTATTTTTGCGTCAAACCGACGATATTATCGTATTTATCCCACGCGTTGATCACCTGTGCGTTGCGCCGATCGGTGAAATCACCCCGTGCGCTGATCTCCAGATCGTCCCAACGAAACTGCTGGCGAATCCAGACAAAGCCTGCGTCGTGGATCATCTGCATTTGTCGCTCACGTTTAGCGGGTTCGACTTCATTGTCTAAAAATGTGTTGACGCCAAGCGGATTCACCTGCGTATCACGAATAGGCGTGCTGGTCGCGGTGTTCGGCTGTGGGCGGGTGAAGTTGCTCAAATAAGCGATAAAGCCGTTGGCTTGTTTGAGTGGCGTTTCTTCACCTGTGACGCTGTACAAAAATCGCCAAACCAAGCCATGAGCGCGTAAATCAAGCCCCAACCCCGCGAACATCACAAGCGCAAAGATGGGCAGCGCGATCAGCCATTTTCTATGGATCAGATTTTGTATATGCATAGTGTCCGGCTTTTAACACGCCTGTCAGGATTTCGCAAACTCACCCCTGTAAGCAATCATGGCTCGCTATTTGCTTGAAGACCGCCAACTTGGAGGCCGTTTTGCTTATTCACGTGACTTATGAACCTGTTGAACCCCGCCCTATTCCTGTGAGTATCCAATTTGTGCACCAACAGGCGACCTATCCGCTGGCAAACGCGCTGAACGAAGGCTCGGATAGTGTGCGATACCCGCTGCCGTCAGCACTTTATGAACCGCACGAGCGCAATATGCACGAAGATCGGGCGCGCATTCCCCTATGCGAATTTGCCTGAAGTGCTGCGCTATTCGCCGCTAGCGACTGGATCGCTAAGATCGTTGCGACCATGCCGTACATGTCGATAAATATAGTACGCGACAAGCACCAGGATAATCAGCACAATCGGCACATCGAACGGACGCATTGCGCTGCGAATTTGCTCGAAATTGTCTCCTGCTACAAAGCCGAGTAATGCAAGTACGCCGCACCACACGAACGATCCCAAAAACGAAAAGACTACAAAGCGCGGAAAGTTCACGCGCAATAAACCCGCCGGAAACGAAATAAACGTGCGTACCACGGGCAGCAAGCGTGATAAAAATGACGCCCAATCCCCCCAACGCGCGAACCATTTATCCGCGCGCGCAATATCACGATGGCTAATTAAGAAATACTTGCCGAAGCGATCCACGAACGGACGGCCACCATACGCACCAATCGCGTAGTTCACGACTGAGCCGAATACGCAGCCAAGCGCGCCCAATAACCCGCCAAAGACGAACGCCTCCAACGCAGTGCCACCCGTCTTTTGCACCAGCAGCCAACCCGCCAGCGGCATAGTCACTTCTGATGGAATGGGGATATTCGCGCTTTCGAGCGCCATGATCAGCACAATGCCGATCCAGCCGATGTTTTGTACGAGGGTCGTGAGCGTATCGACAATTTGCTTTTCTAATCCGGCGGGCATCAATATCTCCTGATAAGTGCTGAGCGTCAGCAAAACGGCGCGTAGTATAACGGTTAGCGCATTAAAACACGAAATTTGCAGCGCAATTGTCGCTACACCTGCGATTTGATCTCACTGCTGGCAGTGACCAAGTAGCCCCGCCCGTGACGGGACAGCAAAATATGCGGATGATAAGGGTCAACTTCCAGCTTATTGCGCAGGTTATGAATATGATTGCGCACTAAAGCAGTATCGCCCGCACCTAATGGGTAACGCCACACTTCATGCAGCAGCATTTCGGTCGTCAGCGGCTCACCACGGCGTTCACAAAGGACGGCGAGCAAATCATATTCGGTGCGTGTCAGAGCAACGCGCCGCCCACCCACCGTGACCGCTTGCGCTTGCGGCTCTAAAAGCAGTACCGCCTTATCACGAGCCGGTGTTGTGCGTCGTAAGAGCGCGCGGACGCGTGCTGCAAATTCGCGGCTGGCAAATGGCTTGTGCAGGTGATCATCGCCACCCGCATCGAGCGCTTCCGCAATCTGCTGTGCGCTGTGATCGCCAGCCAGCAGCAAGATCGGCAGCTTGGCAGTCATCGGCATACGGCGCAGTTCCTGGCAAAATTCAAGGCTTTGCGCTTGCGCCATCTCCAGAATAAGCAGCGTGGGCAGCGTCTGCTTGAGACAATCGCGTGCTGCGCTCAGCGTAGGTACGCGCGCAATTTGATAATCCGTCTCGCCAAGCGCATCTTGAATCTGCTCACTCACAGCCGGATCAGCATCAATAACAAATATAGTGGTCACTGGGACACTCCCACACAGCCTGTACAGCATCTCTAAACATCAAGTATAAACCAGCTTGATGTTTGTGGTGTGAATAATTTGTGAAAAATGTGAGGGTCTGCCAATGAGCCACTTTACGTTGAACCATCATTCAGGCACAAGCTTATTGCCCAAGCAGTTTACGCAGACTTTGAACCACATCCGAGTAAAAGTTGCCGCCAACGGAGAATACCATGAACGGTTTACTCGGATCACCCATGAACGGGCTGAGCGTCCAAGCTAACTGTGTATCCACAAAAACATACAAAACTACCCATACGATGAATAGGTAGCGGTGTTCCATCATGCCTTCGCGATTATGCGGATCGCGTGTCGCGACGATGCCCCTTCGTAAAAATACCAGGCTCAAAATGCCCGCTACGCCGAAAAAGAGCACGTTCAGTAGTTTGAAAAAGGGGTAACTGCCGCCCGTAACCAGAAAGAAAAACGTAACAGGGGCAAAACTGACCAGCAAAATCGCCATGATGGTCATAGCAGACAGAATGAGCGCAATGTATTGTGACAGCCTCTGGGTGGAGCTGAAAAACTTATTGATAAAATACAACGACGGCGCACAAACGCAGAACGTGATGATAAACAACACCGGCAGCTTGATCGCTGCCGATATGGCTTGCAATGGACTTTGCGAAGCGCCCATCACTGCGCCATAAATACCAAAGAAAGCAAAACATGACACTACCATCGCGCGAATCTTCAACCAGATTTCCTGGCGGTCACGAATGCTGGCAAAGAAATATTCGCGGTGGCCTAGAATAACCTCAACAATGGCTAAGTCGAGCAATAGTGAGCGCCTTGGATTGCTCAGTTGTTCCATTTCTGGCGGACGTTCAAATTCTTGTGGTATATCCTGGCTGAGCAGTTTAGGCTTTAGTACAGCTTCTAACGGGTGTTCGGTGAGCTGCTCCTGAGCGGGTTCCGGCAGGCTGTCGAGCGCGTGTAATGCTGGTTTTTCTGACTCGGTTCGGGCTGGTTGAACAGCACTCATAAGTCCTCCTTAGCGCTCTAGCATGTCACACTTGTTGTACAAGCGTTGGTAACAAGTATCCACCATTCTCCGTTTTCACGCCACTTTTGAAGCCAACCTTTTATTTAGCGCACCAACTGTTGAATTGCCAGCGCCACCAGCACGCCAATGATGATCGGCGCAGCGAAGATCACCGGCAAATAACGTCGTTCATAGCGCAAGTGCATATAGAACGCGATGACCAGGATCGCTTTGGTGCTCGTCAGCACAATCAGCAGCGGAATTTTGAAGGAGGCTGCGTAGGTGGACAGCACTTCTATGAGCGTCAGCACAGCTAAAGCGCCGAAAACCAATAAATAGGTTCCATCGTGGCTGCCTGCGTGCGCTTCAGTCGTCGGATTGACTTCACTTTCGTGTTGGGTGTTTCCGTGTTCGGTGCTTTGCATCGTTGCCATTGTTATCTCGCTTGCCTCACTAGATCAAATAGACAATCATGAACAACAAAATCCACACAATATCGACAAAGTGCCAGTACAGGCCGACCAACTCGATGCCCCAATTATCTTTCGATGAAAAGCCGCCGTTGAAGCCTTTGACGAAAGTGCGGATCAACCAGATAATCCCGATGATGACGTGCATTCCGTGGAAGCCGGTGAGCGCAAAGAAGGCACTGCCTAACAAATTGCTGCTGAGCGTGAAGCCTTCGGTGCTCAGGTTATGATATTCGATCCCCTGAATGCTGACGAACGCTGTACCGAGCACAATCGACAGCACGAGAAAACGTAAAAAGGCAGTTCGTTTGTTCTGCTGGATAGCGGATAAGGCCAGCACCACCGTATAGCTGCTGGACAGCAGAATAAACGTGTTGACTGCCGTTATCTGGATATTGAGCACATCGTGCGGACCAGGATTTTTCCAACGTGCCATCATGTAGGCGCCAATGAGCACGGTGAAAAACATCACTTCCGAACACAGAAACAGCCACATCGCGAATTTGCGGTTTTCGCCGTGTTCAAGTTCGGGATGTGCCGCCTCAATTTGCGCAGTGGCGACGGCTGCCACCACCTGTTTGGCTGTGACGGGTGGCGGCGGCGTCATTTGCGGCGGGTTTGGCAGAATATCTTGCGCTTGCGCCATTATTTTACTTCCTTTAGGTTACGCAGCTTTAGGTTATGCAGAGGGTTGGCGGCTGATCATGCGCAGCAGCGACAATGTAATATCGGCAATCCAATCGGTGAAGAAGTGTATCAATCGATTAGCGCCGCGCAAGAAAGTCACCAGCGGGCCATGCTGCGGGCTGCTGTCTGATAAAACGATCGGCTCGTTGGGCGACTTCTTGGCAAGCTGTACCTGAGCGCTCAGTGCGTTGATCAGCAAGGCCAGGCCGATCGCCAACGACGCAATGCCGCCAAAGATCAAGAGTACGACGAATGCGAAAAACGCCAGTTTGCTGACAGGCTGCCCGAACAGCGTGACGCCTGCCAGATAGCCGCTCGGCGTGACCGCTGATGCGCTGAGATCAGTGGTTTGTACGCGTGACGGCCCGAACGTACCGATCAGCATCACGATCACAACCCCCAACAGCGCCACGCCGAACGCGATTACCAACGGGCCAAGCAGCGGGCGCACGATGGGCAAGATGCGCTCGCGCAAAAAACCGAACGAGTGACGCGCCAACGATGCAGTATTGAATGCGCCAGCAACAGGTTCGGCGGGCTTATGCGGATGATGTTCGGCTTCCTGCGCCGCTTCCACCGTTTCATAATCGGGATGAGTCGCGCCCATGCCCCACAACGTGCCAAAGGCAGCCGCAAAACCGCCCGCCACAAATACCGTACCGGGTGCCCACGGATCGCTGAAATCGAACAACCAGCGTACCAGTAAAACGGCTAATGCCGCTGCTGAAAAGGCCATCAGTCCGGCAGCGAGTCCGCGCCCCACACTTGGGTACGCCTTGAAAGTCCCAAGTCCCCACAGTATGCCGATCAAGGCGGCCAGCACCACGATCAATATGACTTCAGGCGTGGGCCATATGGCGTACCCGATCAACTTCAAACTTTGCAGGATCGCCATCGTCACCAGCACGCCTACGCTGATCGCGATCCCGACGCCCGCCCCAATGCCTGCGGCGACGCCTCGTAAAACGGCTGCGTTCATAGTTGAAAACTACCTTTTGCGATTAAACGAGATACAGCACAACAAATAGCACGATCCATACTACATCGAGGAAGTGCCACAAATTTGTCGCGGCTTCCAGTGACCAGTACGAATTGCTCGTATAGCGTCCCTGACTGGCGCGCCATAAAACATAACCCAAAAACAGCAAGACAGCAACCGCGTGTGCAACGTGCATTCCCCACATGGCAACGAACATCGCGCTGTATACGCCGGTAAATTGCAAATGGCTGATCAGGTTCACCATGCCGAATACAAAAGCCAGTCCGAGCACGACGGTTGCGCCCAAAAAGCGCACCAATGCGCCGCGATCATCACGCTTGAGCGCATTGATCGCCTGAATCGCCGTGAAACTGCTGATCAACAGCGCCGCCGTGAACAACAGTGGCAGCCGCATATCCATACGATCAACGCCGGGTGGCGGCCAATCGCCCTGTGCCGAACGCACCGAAAAGTTCGAGAAGATCAGGCTGCCGAACAACATCCCCTCAACCACAAACCACAACATCAAAAACAGCCGATTGTTGTTGAGCTTCAGGTCAGGCTGCGCATCGAACACCAACCCTGTTTCCGACATGGTCACTGTGCGCGGAGCTGCCGGAAGTTTTTTCGTCGTCATACATCACCTCGGATCATTACCGTTACATCGATAACAGGAACAATGGGCGCAGCACGTCGCTACGCCCTGATGCTTAATCTTGGAATACAAAACCTTAGCGATCGCCACCCGTGGGCTGCTCATTAGGTAGCAGCGGCGCGCTGCCATGCGTCAGCGTCATCACCGCGATGTTGCGCTCACCGGCCAGATAAGCCGCGCCTTCGGGCGTACCGTAGCCATACGGATCAGGCGCAGGGATCGGCGTGCCCTCGAAGTTGTGTTCCGGCGGCGGTGAGGAAGTCGTCCATTCCAGCGTCAAGCCGCGCCACGGATTAGCAGGCGCAACTTCGCCGCCCACCAATGAAGCAATGGCGTTGATATAGAACGGAATCTGCCCAACGCCGAGGATGAACGCGCCCAAACTGGTCAGAATGTTGATCGCCTGGAACTTCGGATCGTAGGCAGCCACGCGACGCGGCATTCCGTACAGGCCGGAAATGTGCATGGGCAAGAACGACAGCATGAAGCCCACATAGGTGATCCAGAAGTGAATTTTGCCCATGCGCTCGTTCAGGTAGCGTCCGGTGATCTTCGGGAACCAGTAATAAGCACCCGCGAAAATCGAGAACACGCTGCCACCGAACAACACGAAGTGCAAGTGCGCTACCACGAAATACGTGCCGTGCGCCTGCTCATCCACGGGCACTGATGCCAGCAGCACGCCCGTGATGCCGCCGATCACGAATAGCGACAAAAAGCCGAGCGCAAACATCATAGCCGTGGTGAAACGGATTTTGCCGCGCCAGATCGTACCGAGCCAGCCGAAGATTTTAATGCCCGTCGGCACTGCAATGATCATGGATGTGATCATGAACGGGATGCGCGTCCACGGCGCAAGGTTGGTGAACATGTGATGTCCCCACACCAGAAAGCCGAGGATCGCGATGGCCATGCTGGACATTGCGATCGCTTTGTAGCCGAATACCGGCTTACGCGCGAACACTGCCAACACTTCGGACAAGATGCCCATGCCCGGAACGACCATGATATACACGGCAGGGTGTGAATAGAACCAGAACACGTTCGGCCACAGCAGCGGATCGCCGCCCGTCGCCGGATTGAAGATGTTGGTGCCTGCCAGTCGATCGAACAGCATCAGCGTGAGCGCGCCGGACAGAAACGGCGTCGCCAACAAAATGATGATCGACGTTGCAAACATCGCCCACACGAACAACGGCATCTGAAACCAACCCATGCCCGGTGTACGCATATTCTTGACAGTCACCAGGAAGTTGATCGCGCCGAAAATGGACGAGATACCGAGCAAGTGCAGCGATACCGCCCACAGCGTTTGACCGTCAGCGTGACTGTAGATCGGCCCGCTGAGTGGGAAGTAAGCTGTCCAACCCGCTTCAGGCGGCCCGACCATCCAACCGACCAGCAGCAGAATACCCGCCGGGATGATCAACCAGAAGCTGAACGCATTCAGCCACGGAAAGGCCATATCCTTTGCGCCGATCAGCAGCGGCACCATGTAGTTCGCAAAGCCGATGAACGTTGGGATCACGAACAAGAAGATCATGATCGTGCCGTGCATACTGAACACGGCGTTGTACGTCGCTTTATCGATGAACAAGCCGCTGTTCGGCGTCAGCAGGTTGGCGCGAATGAGCATCGCCAGCGCGCCGCCTATCAAGAAGAAGGTGAATGAAGTCACCAGATATTGAACGCCGATCACCTTGTGATCGAGACTCCAGGTGAAATATTTGGTAAGCTGACTGCGTTTGGCCGGAGTCAGCCCGCTAGAAACTGCGGGTATTGTTGTCGTTGCCATTACCTATCCCCGAATGCTCTGATTAACTTTGCTTTCGTGCGATTCTAGCCCATCGCAGCCATTTACGGCGTGCTGATCTGTGCAGTTTTCTGACCTGTGGCAGTGTCCGTTTGGTTTTTTTGCGCCAGCAGGTAATCGACAATGCTGTTCAAATCGGTATCGTCCATTTGCTGGCCGAAGTTTTGCGGCATGACGTTGGCCGGATAGCCGGATACGATGTACTCGTTCGGATAAATGATCGAGTGCAAAATGTACGTGCGCGCATCCTGACCTTTTACGCGCGCGCCCGCTCGATCGCCCAGGCCAACCCAACTGGGGCCAACCTGACCCGCCAGATTAAGCGCTGGCAAATAGTGGCAACCGCCGCAGCCGTACTTATTCGATTGCAGCACATAGCCGCCCCATTCCGCCGTATGTTCGCCGGGCGCTGGTTTGGCTGGCGGGTGAACTTCCAACGACTTCACGAAAGCATCATAGTGCACCTGATCTTCCACTACGACGTTGTTGCGCATGACGCCGTGACCGTTACCGCACAACTCGTAGCATACCACCTGATACTGTCCGGCAGCGGTGGGCGTGAAGCGTACTTCCGTCACGCGGCCAGGGATAGCGTCCTGTTTCACGCCGAACTCCGGCACCCAGAAGCCGTGCATCACGTCGGCGGCTTCGATCTCCATACGGATCGGCGTGTTGAGCGGAACGTGCAGTTCAGCGCTGGACAGCACTTTGACATTCGGGTCATGTGGATAATCGAATGACCACACGAACTGCTGCCCGCGCACATGCAAGACCAGCGTATTCGGCTTGTCTTCCTGCATTCCGGCGAACACCTGATAGCTGTACATCGACAGACCGAACACGATCACTGCCGGGATCGCCGTCCAGGTCAATTCGATCGCTGCGCTGCCGTGGATCGGCGGGCCATCGGTTTCATCGCCATCTTTCTTGCGGAAGCGGATGATCGAGTAAAGCAGCGCGCCTTCCACGATCAGAAAGATGATGGTCGCAATGACGATCATGAAGTTGAACAACGCGCTGACCGTCTGCGCTTCGGCAGAGGCTGGCTTCGGCAAAAATCGGTTCGTTGCGCCGACAAAAAGGCCAGCGATCAGCAACCCGATCGCAACTAATCCAAGACGTCTGATCGTTCTAGTATCCACGTTATACGATAACTCCCTCAAAAACTCGGTGTGCGGCGCAGGGGTACGATTGTTTATTTTTCGTAAAGTTCAGATATTCACAAGTGAGCAAATTATAGCACGCTTTTTACTGGCAAGGGTAGTCAAACCGCGCAAGCAAATAACAAGCTTGATTGACCCCTAACCCCCCGCCCTTTCCCCGATTACAGGGCAAGGGAGCAAGACGCGATTTGAAAGTCCCGCCCTGTAAAGGGTAGCCAAACCGTGCAAGCAAATAACAAGCTTGATTGACCCCTAACCCCCGCCCTTTCCCCGATTACAGGGCAAGGGAGCAAGACGCGATTTGAAAGTCCCGCCCTGTAATCGGGG
>Ga0209724_1002865_pt1 | contig 14462 bp, 18 predicted proteins | sample grotaG_FD_184143 | JGI IMG/M metagenome (GOLD analysis project Ga0209724, IMG submission 184143) | Glacier valley bacterial and archeal communities from Borup Fiord, Nunavut, Canada, to study Microbial Dark Matter (Phase II) -... | ecosystem: Environmental > Aquatic > Freshwater > Ice > Glacier ...
GCCGGGTCGCTTACCGATCCAGTACACGTTTCGCTTCAATCATTAACGCATCTCGAGCATCGAGCTTTGCGCCGGCGGCACCAGCGGAAACGACGGCGAGAGCTCGGCCGCATCGTTGAACTGATTGATCGCATCCCAGCGGTAGGGTTCGGCACTTGCCGCGTAGAGGCTTCCGGCAACGAGCGCGACCGTGCAACCGATCGCGATCAGGCCATCGACCTCCAGGCTCGGTCGACTAGCCGACGAGGGCTGGTCGACGTCACGCAGAAATGCGTACGCGAGCGTGGCTGGCAGGCAGAGCGCGCCGACGGCAGCGGCGATCGTCCCGGTGCGCACCCGCTGGTGATATTCGCGCGCCGCGCGTTCGGCGCCGGAATTTCCAGCGACCGCATCCTTCAGTCCCGATCCCCAGAGGCCGTGTTCGTGCGGCTGGCCATCGCGCATGTAGACCTGGGCACCGCCGCGGAACGTGACCACGACGCGACCCCGCGTTTGCGGCACGTAGTTCGAGCGGCACGCCGCTGCCATGACGATCGCGACCCTGAGCATGATCGGCAAGGTCTCGCGCGCGCGACGGGCGCACCTGTCGAGTTCGGAAAAGAGCGGCACGTCGAAAATCGCGAACGAACGGCGTACGATCGCACCGTGTTCGAAGTCCTCAAGCGGAGCTGTGTGCTCGGGTTCTTCGTCGTGATCCTCGGCTTCTCGCTGTGGCTCTTCGTTTCCGGTGCGCTCGATATTCATCGCGCACATTCGCTCGAACGAGCGGTCGCACACTTCTCACATGCGACGTGCTCGCAGCTCGAAGCCAGCGCCATCTCGCATCACTCGAAGCACGGGACCTCGTACACACCCGAGTTGCGATGCGCGTATCGAGTCGATGGGCGCGAGTACGAAACGAATACGCACGTCGCGGATATGGGCCGTGCGTTCGATTCGCGAGAGCAGGCGGTCGCGGCGGCCGAGCTGCGACGGTTGGAGATGGGGTCGGCGTTCTACGATCCAGACGAGCCCGCGCGCGCGGTGCTGTTTCCCGACGTCACGTACGATGGCTGGGATTGGGAGCTAGTCGCGCGTTCGTGCCATTCCTGATCGCCGCCCGGTCCGCATCGGTTCGAGCTGGATCAAGGATCCGGCGCTCGCCATGCCACAGGTTCCAGTGGGTCGTTGGCTGGTATTGCCAGCGGCAGTGCTTCTGCGGGTCGTCGGTCACGACGAGCGGCGTCCCTGCAAGCTCGCGGTCGATCGCCGCCGGTGACTCCTTCGGTGCGAACCGCAGGGTCCCGACAATGTCGTGCAGCGCGAGCAACGAGTACCGTTCGTGCTCTTCACGTACCGTCGGCACGCCGTTCGCGCCGATCGCAACCGCGGTCAACGCGATCCACTCGCCCACTGCGACCAGGTATCGCCGCCGCCCGTTCGACCAATCGAACAGCGGCAGCGTCGCTGCTGGCGCGTTGTAGCGAATCGCGGTCGCGACGAGCCACGCCGCGCAGCCGAGTGACCGATGCGAGCGCTTACCCGCGAGCAGAGCGATGCCAAGCATCGCAAACCCACCCATTTGCGAGTCCTTCCAGATCGCGCCCATCGGCGCGAGGACGAGGGAAAATGCGACGATGACCACTGCAATCACGGCCGCCGTTCGGCTCGCGACGTTGCGCCGAAAGATCGAATCGAGTGCGAACAATAAGGCGCCCGTTTGGGTCACGAGCATCAGGCACGGTCCGGGTACGACGGCCTCGAGACCTCGCCAGATCATCGCCATGACCGGTGGATGGCCGTCCGTGACGACCTCGACTCCCGAGCCTGCAGGAGCTGCGAGACCGAATCGGCGCTCATGTGGTCCGGATGCGCGTAGGCGAGTACGAGCATCCAACCGGCGCCAAGGATCCCGACCCGATGCCACTTCACTCGATCGTTCCAACGATAAAGGTATCGAGCGACAGCTAGTAAACGATGAGAGCGCGACAATCGCTTCGGGTCGAACCGTGCCTTCGACGACGAAAGGCGGGTTGGCCCGGAACGCAGCGCGACGCCTATCGGTTATCGCGCACGGGACCGACACGCTGCGCTATCATTCGATCGAACCATGCCTACACGATCGCGTTCGCCGAGCTCACGATCGTCCGCGACGACCAAGCTCAGGTTGCCGGTGAGACGTTTAGCCCTTTTTGCGGTGATGGTGGCAGTTACCGCGGGCGCTGCACCGACGAACGACGTCCACGCGCTCGCGAAAAAGCAGATCGACGTGTTTCGCGGTCAAGACTACGATGCGATGGACGTCGCCATCGTTCATCTCGCTGCGATGGGCGCCTCCGTCGTGCCCGACATCACGCTCGCGCTCGACGATAAATTGGCGATGGTGCGCTCGCAGTCGGCGGCGGTGATCGCGAAGATCGGGCCGCCCGCGAAAGCTGCGGTGCCAACCTTGATCGTCAAGCTGGGCGACGCGGACAACGATGTGAAATGGAACAGCTGTAGGGCGCTTGCGGCGATCGGTGCAGCTGCAGCCAGCGCCATCCCAGCGTTGCAGAAACTCGCGAACGTGAAACCTGATGCCTCAAAATCGAGCTTCAAATCAGATTTCGATTACAACAAGTACGTTCAGGGGACCACCATGGCCTCGACAGAAGCAGCTACATCGATTGGAGCGATCAAGGCTGACCAGGCCAGTCACCCGCGTTGACTTGGACCTTCTCGCGCTCGTCGTCTCGCTCAGCCTCCGAGCGGCACATGAACGCGCGCTGGTCGCGCAACCACGAGCCACCCGCCTGCTCGCTTGCCGTGCACGAGGGTTCGGACGTTCGGTACCGTGTCCTATGCTGCTGCGAAATCTCGCGGCATGGATCGCGCTGACCATTGTTCCAGGATGTGGGAGTGGGCGTTCGAACGAACCGCCCGCGGCGATCTTCGACGTGACCGGCGCGGACTGGACGACTCCGATCGAGGTCGCCCGTCGTGCCGTGCGCTCGACGTGCACCGCCACGCCGATCCTGAGCTCACGCTTCTCGCGGTGCGAGGTCGGGGACGCCGACGTCCACATCCTCGACGCCGACGGCCGCCTCACCTTGATTGCAGACGTCACGCGCCTCGCTGGCTACGCGGTCGATTTCAACGTTGCGACGTGTACGCCGGCGCTCTCGAAGCGGATTGCCGAGCACTACCGCGTCTCGGAAGACATTGCGTCCAAGACGCCCATCTACACGATCCGTAACGACGGGGCGTGTGGTTTCGAGAATGTCGCTTGGTCGTCGGTTCGCCTGGCTACGCCGACTACTTCGAAGCGTTCAGCTCGGCCAAGGACTCCGCGATCTAGGCGGTGCATTCGGCCCGCATCGATGCACGATGAAGCCATGACCGATGCCGAGCTCACCCGATTCGCCGCGCTCGAAGCGCGACTCGCCAACCTCGCAGACCAAGTCGAGCAACTCCGAGCGGGCAGCTCGTTCACGATGGCGCGAGCTCACCGGTGCCCTGCATGTGGCGGCACGCGGCTCGTCCAGTTCTGTCATGTCAAAGAAGCGGCAGCGGGTCAGCAAATGATCGATCTCTCGCTCCAGAAGCATCGCTCGATCTGAAGTGGCGTGCAGGCGACCGGTGCTCGGCTCGAGGCGTACGCGTGTCGCAGTTGCCTGCTCGTGGAATGGCACGCGACCACGCTCGCGGATGTCGTCGTCGACGGTGTCGAGGTCATCGAGATCGATGGCGGCACGAGCGCCGAGCCACGTTCGCCGCCGTACCGGTGAGCGCTAGAACCGACCGGCCATGCCGACACCCAGCACTGGACCCGACGGTGGGTTCAAGATCGTGGGCGCGACCGACATTCGATGCGCACGGTTATAGTCGTGTGCCGCTCCGCTGGCGGTTGCGATGTCGTAGACCGTCCCGACGACCACGGTCAGACCGCCGAGGAGAATCAAGGCCATACCGCCACACGGGTCGTTGTCACAGGAGCGGTCGGAGAGTGCGCCGAGCGCGATCGCACCCAGGCCGGTCGCGCGGATGACGAGACCTGTCGGGTGCCAGTCGTTGGCGTAAAACTCCCCTAGCGCTGGCAACGCGAGGCACATCGCAATGTCGGTGCTGACCGCCAGCGATTCGGCGGGCCCCGACGAGTGATCGGTGACCCGCGTCAGCTCGACGATGCCGATATAGGCGGCCGCAGTGCCGCCGACGGACAGCAGGGTCGCGGTGGTTCCGCTTTTGCCATCGTCGGTGTCGGCACGCGCGCGACTGCGGTGGTTCCGCTTTTGCCATCGTCGGTGTCGGCACGCGCGCGACTAGAGATGAGCAGCATGACGATCGCGATAGTGGTGCGCATCCTGCGAGAGCAGGGTTCGTGCCGCACGGAAGTGCTTGTGACATCGAGGCTGGCCGAGTCGCCCTCGAAAACTCCGGTCCGGTATGACACCGACGCCCGGCTCACGACCCGAACGAGAACGTCATCGCGAACATGACGCTGTGGTCGGTTGCACCGGTGAGCGTCGGATCGATGTGGCTCACCGGTGCCTTCGCGGCAAACACCTCGAGCGCGAGATCGAGTGCGCCATAGCTTCGGCCGGCCGGGCCGATTCGGCCCATCACCTCGTAGCCGATCGCGAGGTCGACATACGGCCGGACGAGCTTCCCGTCGGGCGACCAGTGCACCGAGTCGTATCCGGCACCACCACCGATCCAGATGTCGCGGCGAACCGTGGCAACCGGGCGACCCGACTTCGAGGTCGAAATGACTCGATCTTGCAAGACGCTGTACCGTAGGTCGCCACCCGCTCGCAGCGCGTACCCGTCGTCCGGGTCGTACTTGCTGTTGCCGGGCGGTTTCAAGCTCATGACCGCGCCGCGCACCAGCGCGACGAATCGATCGAAGCGGAGCCCGAGATGCGCTTCCGCGCCCATCGCCACATCTCCCGTGGAGCCCGCTTCCAATACCCCCGCGGTGACGCCGGCGCCAAGCTCGATGTGCACAGCGTAGTCGGGGATGGGCCCGGAGACGTCCGGAAGGTCGACCTCGGCGCGCGCTACCCCGACCGTCATGACAAGTACGAGCGCGACGACCTTCATCCATGAAGTAATCCACGCGTTCGCCGACGCGCTCGTTAAGATCTCTGCACGTCGAAGTCGCGCCCCGCCGCGTCACGGCCGATTCGGCTTGCGAGTCGCGTGCGCCTTTGTAACCGCGTCGATGATCGGACGGAGCTCGGAGAGGAGCGTCTTGCGCGTCTCCGGTGCGAGCGCGAGCTCTTCGATCAAGGCGCCGACGAGCACGAGCGCCTCGCCGTCGAGATGACCGAGCTGCTCTCGCGATTGTTCGAGGATCACGGCGTGCTTGTGCGCCTCGTCGACAAACACCGGTTCCACGCGCGTGGGACGCGGCGTAGTTGGCAGCGAAGGCGGCGTGCGCGAGATCGTGCTGACGAGCCGCGAGAGCAGCGTGTGCGCCGGTGGCAGCTGGCGAAGCTGACGAATGCCCGGGCTCGTCTGCTCGCGCCGGCCGAGCGGCCCGCGAAGCCGTTCGAGCTCGCGGTCGCGGTCCGCGAGCCTGTCCTGCGACTGATCGAGCTCCTTCTGGAGGATCAGGGCGTGCTGGTAGAGGGTGTCGACATCGTCGCGATAGCCCACGCCGCCAGCGTAGCAGCCCGTCACGCAGGGCAGCCGATCAGGCAGCCGATCAGGCAGCCGATCAGGCAGCCGATCAGGCAGCCGATCAGGCAGCCGATCAGGGAACGAAACGTGCGGTCGCCGTGGCGAACAGGGCGCCCGGCCCGTCGACGCCGATGTTGTCGCCGAAGGGCTTGATGAAGCCGACGTTGAGGGCGACGTTCTTCTGCGTCACGCGCGCGCCGTAGAACGCGATGAACTCGCTGCCGCCGCTCCCGCTCGAATCGCTGCCCGCTTGGAACCCGGTCAGGATCTCGCCGACGAGCTTGATGTGCGGTGCGACCTGGGCGACGACCGATCCCGAGATCAGGAACGGCGCGCCGGAGCCCGAGGAGTGCTCGATGCCGAGTGCGAGGTCGCCAGACGCGTAGGAATTGCAGGCGTCGTCCAGGCAGTACGTTACGGCGCCACCGACGAGCCCGGCTTCTTCCGAGTCTCCGGTGGTGCCCGCGACGAGCAACATGCCCGCGAGTGCGCCGCGCCAGCGCCCCGAGCGCAGCACCTGGACCTTCGCGGACAGCGTGCCGACATGGACGTCGGATTCCGTCGGGAGCAACAGCGCGCCGCTCACCGTGATCTCGTTCGTCAGGGAGTACGACAGACCGACGTGAGTCATCTCGCTATCGTTGAAGCTCGTGTCCACCCCGATTCCGAGGCTCGCGGTGACGGTACCTGCCGGCTCGGTCAGCGCCGATGGAGACAAGAACGCGCCTGGAGACGCCGCATCATCGACCACACCGCTGTCGACTGACGAGGCGGGCGCGACCGACGCGACCGGCGACGACGGATCAGCTGAACCAGGTTGGGCGCTCGCCAGCGCACTGAACCCGAGCGCCACGGAACCAATCGCAAAGCTCATTCGCATGAATTTTCTATCTCACAGATTTTCAGGCAACGCCGCCGCGAACCCGCGGTTGCCACTGTCTTCCGTTTCGCGCCTGCGAGCCGAAGAAATACTTCCCGCCCGGCGAAGGTGCTGCGTCTACGGGCTATGGACCGACCGTCCGTCGTTGTCCTGTCCTGGTTAACAGCCCTTGCCGCATGCGGCGGCAGCACCCAACGCAGCGAGGTCGACGGGGGCGGCGAGACGGGCATGCGCTATCCCGTTACCGATGGTGATGGATTCGGCGATCCGACCAAGGGCGTCGACGCCGCCGCCGCGCCCGCCGCGTACGTGATGAAGGCCGGCGATTGCGACGACCATGACAGCGCGGTCCACCCGGGCGCCGCCGAGGTTTGCGACACCGTCGATAACAACTGCGACGGCAAGATCGACGACGCGGATCCGCTGCTTGATGCGACGACGCAGGCGATGTTCTTTCGCGATGCCGATGGCGACGGCTTCGGCGATCCTGCCGCGACGAAGTGCGCGTCCTCGGCACCGGCGGGCTACGTCGCGAAGGGTACCGACTGCAACGACACCGACGGCAACGTCAACCCGTCCGCGATCGAGGTCTGCGACCACGTCGATAACAACTGCAACGGCATGGTCGACCTTGCAGATCCCGCACTCGATCTGGCGACGGCGCACACGTACTACCTCGACAGCGATCACGATACCTACGGCGCCGCCGCCTTAACCCAGGTAGCGTGCGATGGTACCCGTTCACGGGGCGGACTACGTAGTGGCGATCAGGGACGGAGTCTTGCGACCACGTAGCGCAGCGTGAATGGCGGAGTTGAGATAGGTGAGGACCAGGGTTCACTACGGATCTCTCCAAGTGCTTGCGAGCGGCGAGCGCGGCGCCCTCGAAGCAATGCTACGCGCGGAAGGCATTTACAGTTCCCAGCTCGCCGCCTGGCGGCTGCAATTCGCAGCTCGGGGCGAATCCGGTTTGGTATCGCGGACGCCAGGTCGCAAGCCGAAGTTGAACGCGAAGGACCGCGAGTTACTGGCCGTCACCAAGAAGAATGAGGTACTGCAGCGCAAGCTCCGCATCGCGAACGCGCTCATCGAACTCCAAAAAAAAGCACACGAGTTGCTGGGACTGGCACTGCCGGAACCCGAGGAGGAGAGCTGATGCAGCTCGTCGAGCATCGCGATCCTGAGGTGCCCGTGGACGCGGCGTGCCGCGCTTTGAACGTGAGCCGCGCATCGTTGTACAGGTCGTGGGGATCCACCGTGAAGCAGACGCTGGTCGCACGAGTTCGCACACCCAATCCGCGTCGGCTCGACGACGCGGCACGCCAGCACCTTCGCGACACGCTTCACCTTCCCGAGTTCGCGGACCAGCCGCCGGCTGAAGTCTGGGCAACCCTACTCAGCCGTGGCGAGTACGTTGGGTCCATTCGCACGATGTACCGCGTGCTCGCCGAGGTCGGCGAGATCAAGGAGCGGCGCAACCAGCGGGCGCCGCAGAAGCAGGCGATGCCGTCGCTGACCGCGACCGCACCGAACCAGGTCTGGACGTGGGACATCACCAAGCTCGCGACCGAGCAGAAGGGTGTCTTCTTGATGGCGTACGTCATCATCGATCTGTTCAGTCGGTTCGTCGTCGGGTGGATGGTCGCCACCAAGGAGTGCAAGCATCTCGCGGCGCAGCTGTTCGCGGAGACCATCGCGCGTCACGGTGTTGTGCCCGGACTCCAGGTCCACTCCGACCGCGGGTCGACGATGAAGAGCGACACGCTCGCGCAACTGCTCGACACGCTCGGCGCCTCGCGAAGTTTCAGCCGCCCTCGCGTATCCAACGACAACCCGTTTAGCGAGGCCCAGTTCAAGACCCTCAAGTACCAGCCGGACGATCCAGGTCGGTTCGCGTCCGTGCTTCACAGCCGTGCGTGGCTCGAAGATTTCTTCGACTGGCACAACGAGCGCCACCATCACGCAGGGCTCGCGCTGTTCACGCCTGCCGATGTCTTCCACGGTCGCGTCGCCGAGGTCGCCGCGCTTCGACAAGCAGCGCTCGACGCCGCGTACCACGCACATCCTGAACGATTCCCCAACGGTCAACCTCGAGCTCTCCTGCCCCCCGACGCGGTCCACATCAATCCAATTTTCACAGAGGCCGTCGAGGTCACGGCGCTGCCCGCGACCGAGGACCTTGTCACGCCGATGATCACCGCGCTCGCGTCATAGAATTCCCACACCCGCTGTCTCAAACGCGTTGACACGTTCCGGCGCATCGACGACGAGTCGCTGCTAAGGCTCGTCGGGAAGTGTCTGCACGTGGGAGTCCTCGATGGAGATGCGTTCTCGAGACCTGACGTCGGAACGGCGCAGGGGTCCGCGCTGTCGCCTCTCCTGGGTAACGTCTACCTTCACTACGCGCTCGATGAATGGTTCGAGCGCGACGTGATGCCTCGTATGCGAGGAACGGCGAAGTTGGTCCGGTATGCGGACGACTTCGTGATTGTCTTCGCGCACAAGGAGGACGCCGATCGAGTGCTGCGGGCACTCCCGCAGCGTCTCGAGAGGTACGGACTGAGACTGAGCCCCGAGAAAACTCGGCTGATTCCATTTCGCCGTCCTCGTGACGACGATGATGGAGGAGGGCCATCGACCTTCGATTTTCTCGGTTTCACCTGGTACTGGCGCCGAAGATATCGAGGGTGGCACGTGAACGTGAAGACACAAACAAGTCGGCTGACGAGGGCGCTCGCGGCGATCTCGGCGTGGTGTCGACAACATCGACACGACGCGGTGCGCGAGCAGCACCTCGGGCTCAAGAGACGACTGCAAGGGCACTACAACTACTTCGCCGTGAGCACGAACGCGAAGCAGGTCTGGAGGCTGCTGTATTGGGCCACCAGGATCTTGCGAAAGTCGCTCGTTCGAAGAAGCCAACGATCGCGGCTTACATGGGCGCGCTTCCAACTGCTGGAACGCGCGCTCCCGCTGCCTCGACCGAAGTTGAACCGCTGCTGCGGTAGTCGGCTGCATGAGACGTCTGCGCGGAAGAGCCGGATGGTGGAAATCTCCTTGTCCGGATCTGGTGGGGGCTGCGGGAGGGTGACCTTCCGCAGCTACCCGACGCGTCGGTGTCCGGCTCTCGTTCGCGACGCACCACGGGGGTCGTCGATGTCCGCATCTCGTTCCGCGACGCCCGCCGTGTGTCCTCGAACCATCGAGCCGCGCCGCCGTGGGTCATCGATGTTCGCTTCTCGTTCGCGACGTCCCACGGGGCGTCGGTGTCCGGCTCTCGTTCGCGACGCCCCACGGGGTCGTCGGTGTCCGCATCTCGTTCGCGACGCCCCACGGGGACGTCGGTGTCCGCATCTCGTTCGCGACGTCCCACGTGGGGCGTCGGTGTCCGGCTCTCGTTCGCGACGCCCCACGGGGGTCGTCGATATCCGCATCTCGTTCCGCGACGCCCGCCGCGTGTCCTCGAACCATCGAGCCGCGCCGCTGTAGGTCGTCGATGTTCGCTTCTCGTTCGCGACGTCCCACGAGGCGTCGTCGGTGTCCGCATCTCGTTCGCGACGCCCCACGGGGTCGTCGGTGCCCGCATCTCGTTCGCGACGTCCCACGTGGGGCGTCGGTGTCCGCATCTCGTTCGCGACTTCCCACGGGGGATGATTGGCGTCAATTAGTTTTGCCGGCTGACGACAACTATTCTTGCCGGTCCGACGGGTGGTTCACGCGGGGTGAATCTCGGTGGGGTAGTTGTCGTCGTGGGGTGAATTAGGTGAATTAGTTGTCGTTGGATTGGTAGTTGTCGTCGACTTTGGGTCCTTCCGTTTCTTGGCTTCTTCCGCGCGGATGCTGCCGCGATCGATCTCGAGGATCGTGGCGTGATGAACGAGACGGTCGATCGCCGCAGCGGTGGTCATCGGATTCTTGAAGATCCTGTCCCACTCGCTGAAGACCAGGTTGCTCGTAATGATCAACGACCGGCGCTCGTAGCGCTCGGCCATCAACGTGAAGAGGACCTCGGCCTCGTCGGCGTTCTGCTGTACGTAGCCAAGATCGTCAAGTTATGTGGAGCTGCACATAACTCGACTCATGTTGAGCACCTGGTTATGTGAAGCGCAGGCTGGTTCTCCGTCGATGAACGAGCCGTATTACTTCACATAACTGGAGGGCTCACAGGGACTCAAGCCATTGGAGGATGGTGCGGTCCTTTCGCCAAGCCGCGGCAGCAGGAGCGACACGGCCGATGGGTCGTGCCTTCGCGACCGCGGCGCGCTTCGTCTCGAGATCGACCGCTGCGTACCGATTCGTGGTCTCGATGCTCGCGTGGCCGAGCCAGTGACTGATCGTGACGAGATCGACCCCCGCTTGAAGGAGGTGGACCGCGGTCGTGTGTCGGATGACGTGAGGATGAACTCGTTTCGCAACGAGAGTCTTCACAACTGCCGCGGCGTGTTTGGTGTACTTGCGCAGGAGGTACCGTACGCCGAAGCGGCTCAGCGTCTCGCCGCGATGATTGCGAAACAGCTGTTGCGTTGAGGTCGTCTCGAGTCCCAGCTCTGCGAGCAGTGCCCGGAGGACTTTCACTGTCCTCGGCCAGAGTGGACAGATCCGCTCTTTGCGCCCCTTGCCCCGCAGCCGGACTTGGAGTGGACGCACGAGCTGGAGATCGGACGGCCGCACGTCAAGCATCTCCTGGACACGAGCGCCGGTATTGAACAGCGTGAGCATGATCGCGTGATCGCGACGACCATCGGGGGTGGCGCAATCGGGTGCGTCGAGAATCGCGGCGATCTCGCGAGCCTCGAGGTACTCCACGAGACGAGCACGCGCTCGTTTGAATGGCACCGCGAGGATTCGTTGGCAGAGTTCGAGGTGCTCAGGATGATTCGTGGCGGCGAAGCGCGCGAACGAATGAATGGCGGCAAGGCGAGCATTTCGTGTCGCCGCCGCATTGTGACGATGCTCCTCGAGGTGAGCCAAGAACGCGATGATGGAGGCGGGTGAGAGATCGTCGAAATCGAGCCGAACAACATCGCGGCCGTGTCGCTCCGCGAGAAACCGCAGGAGGATCGTGAACGAATCACGGTAGCTACACACGGTGTGCGGGCTCATGCCGCGGACCCTCGGTAGGTGGTCGGCGAAGAACTCGCGCAACGTGCGGGCGAGCGAGCTTGGCTTGGCGCTCACCGACGATCTCCCGAAGCGGCAAAGATCTGGCGGCAGTGCCGCGCAAAACGCGTGCTGGCCGCTGCCGCCAGCGGCTCGAGGAACGGGAGGTAGTACGCCGTCGACGCGATCGAGACATGTCCCATCGCGATCGCGAGCGCCGGAAGCCTCGCCTGGACATCGACACCGGCGCGATACCAGCGAAGAAGGGCGTGGACCGCGTAGGTGTGCCGCAGATCGTGCGTGCGTGGAACGCGCCCCGTCGATGTGCGGATCTCGGCCATCCGGAAGAGGCGATGCATCGCAACCCCGATGCCCGCGCCAGAATATGCCTTGAGCCCGCCGTGATTGGTCACGAGCAGCGGCGCGTCCGCCCCGTGTGGCAAGTGCCGGCGCGCACGAAGGTAACGCGCCATCTCGACCTCCGCACTCTTCGACAGGGCCACGATTCGCGACTTGTAGAATTTTGACCGGCGCACGAGCAACGTCTTCTCGGTCACGTCGTAGTCGGAGATCACGAGACGAACGAGCTCTCCGCGGCGGAGTCCCGTGGTGTAGAGCAGCACGATCGCGATCCGAAACACCGCGGCACGGAGCGGTGATGTCGACCACGACGGCAGAGCTGTCGCCACGCGAAGAAGCTTGGAGACCTGCGCCTCGCTGAAGATGTGCGGGCGTATTGCCTGGTGACGGGCTGGGAACCCGGCTACATCAGGAACGAAGTGGTCGTGGTCACTACGGCGTAGGTAGAGACAGAAATTCCGGACGGTGCGCATCCGATTTCGTCGGACCGTCGGCATCAAATGGTCCAACGTCATGCTCCAAGCAGTGAAGGCGCTTGGGCTGATCGCCGTGAGCCGCCTGCGGACAAGGAACCGATCGAGATGTGCGAGCACGTCGGTCTCGGCGGCGAAGCGGCGGCCGAGCGCCTTCTTGAGCGTCACGTAGGAAGTGATCTTCGGCCCCAGCCGTGAGCGGAGGGCTTGGGTCATGAGCGCACCACGGAAGGAACCTCGAGAGCTGCGTCGCGAAGGTCGGCGACATGCAGTCGCAGGTATACGCACGTGGCCTCGGCGCTGCGATGGCCGAGTAGGTCGCCAATCGCCTTGAGCGAGGTGCCCTTGCGCAGCAGATGGACCGCGAGCGAGTGGCGCAGGCAGTGCGGGCCTTGGTAGGGAATTGGAAGTCCGGCGCGACGAGTCCATCCCTGGAATGCTTCGGTGACAGCAGTCGGCTTGAGAATGCCTGCCGGAGATCGAACCCGCAGAAAGACCTCCCGGTGCGGAAGATCGGGACGGTCGCGACGCAGATACTCGATGATCGCGGCGCCGACCTCCTTCGTCAGCGGAAGCTCGATTGGGCACCCCACCTTCGGGCGCGGAACCCGGAGTCGGCCGGCGCGCCATTCGATGTCGTCGAGACGAAGCGAAGCAACTTCGCTGGTGCGCAAGCCATACGTCGTGATCAGCAAGAACATCGCGTAGTCTCGTCGGCCCATCGGCGTCGAGCGGTCGATCGCTGCAAGGAATGACTGCACCGTCTCCCACGGCAGTGAGCGCGGAAGGCGCTCCCCCCGATACACGCGCGGCGTATCGATTGTTGCGCCGAGCCCGTCAGCGATCGCGCCGCGTCCCACGAGAAAACGCAGGAAGGAGCGGAGATGGGCAACGGTATGCTGAAGGCTCTCGCGACATACTCGGGGCGCGACCGCCTTGATGAACGCTTCGAGCCGGCGCGGCTTCAAGCGCCGCAGGGCTTCGGGATCGGCCTCGTAGCCGAGGAAGGTGAGAAACTCTGTGGCGCTCGACGCATGGTGGGTCAAGGTCATCTTGGCGAACCCACGCACCTGGTCGAGGTGGTCGCGGTACGTGTCGACGAGTACCTCGGTCGAAGTCTTCACGGGATCAGCGAGAACACCTTGCTCGTCAAGATATTCCGCGAGCGACCGGACCAGCGCGGCAAGGTAGATGTCATCTTGCGAGTCTCGCGGCGCGAACTTGAGAAGCTCGAACCGTGAAACCTGATTGAGCCTGCGAACGCCGCGTCGTCGCAGCCCCTTGTCGACACGCGGCGCCTCCCGGATGCGCCGGCAGATCGGAAGGCGGGAATGTCCCCGAGCATGAAGCCAGACGACGAATTCCTCGATGTGAGGTCCGAGAAGCGGAAGAGACGAGAAGCGAGCGTGAATTCGTGGAAACAACTCGACGAGCACTGGGGCCTCCTTGGAAGGCCACCAGGCTACAAGCCGGGTTATGTGAAGTGATTCGACCGTCCCACCGTCGGAGACAAGTGCCCGGCGCCACATAACCAGGTGCTCAACATGAATCGAGCAGAACGACATCAAAGCCGTCGAGGATCGCGAGCTCGTCTTCGAGTCGAAGATCACGCTTTGCAACGAGCAGGCGTTGAACGAGAGCGAAGGTCGCAGTGAACAGCACACGGTAGCCGCGCAGGATGAGCTCGTGTGCGATGGCGCAGACGAGATGCGTCTTGCCGCGGCCGGGCAGCCCGAACGCGAGGACATTATCACCGCGCTCGACGAACGCGCCTTCGCACAATGTGGCGACCTGCTTGGCAACCTTCGCCGGAAGTCGTGCTCGATTTAGCGTGGCAAGTGTCTTGTCGGCTGGAAGTCCTGAGTCTTTGAGATTGCGTTCGATGCGGCGGCGGCGCCGCTCGTGAAGCTCGAGCTCGACGAGATGGTGGATGTAGTGCTGGAACGTCCAGCCTTCGCGCTCTGCTTGCTGTGAGATTTCTTCGGCGTGCCGTCGCACGGTCGCGA
>Ga0209724_1002867_pt1 | contig 14457 bp, 10 predicted proteins | sample grotaG_FD_184143 | JGI IMG/M metagenome (GOLD analysis project Ga0209724, IMG submission 184143) | Glacier valley bacterial and archeal communities from Borup Fiord, Nunavut, Canada, to study Microbial Dark Matter (Phase II) -... | ecosystem: Environmental > Aquatic > Freshwater > Ice > Glacier ...
ATCTAATCGTAAGTCATGACCTCATCAAAGCTACTTTTTATTTTATTAATTCTGTTACTATCACACTCACTATTCTCCCAGGGAACCGATTTCACTAATTTAATAGTTTTAAATTCAAATAAAAGTTCAGATTTGAAGTGGCCGGTTACTTCCCCACGCTATGATCTTTTAGAAAGAAATAATTCAACATTTCTGAATGGATTTAAAGACTCTGTAAGCACTAAATTGTTTGAAACAAGTTCAGTACAGAATCAAATTGTTCGTCCTCAATGGATCAAAGGGGCCATTCTTCCGGCGGCGCTCATTATTGCTGGAACAATTACTTTATTGCCGGAATCTCACTGTTGGTTAAGTAAATATACAATTCGTGATAAAGTTCTTGAATTGGCTCCAGGCGTAAGTACATCAGTTGACAATTATTTGCAGTTTGTTCCGCTGGTTGCCGTATTTGGTTTAAAGGCTGCGGGTGTAAGGAGTCGTAGCGACTTGGTAAACCAAATGGCAATTTCCGCTAAAGCTGAATTTTTAATGGGAGCCATTGTGCATGGAATGAAAAAAACAATTCGTGATGAAAGACCGTCTGGTGTAGGAATGAACACAATGCCTTCGGGCCATACTGCCCAGGCATTTGTCGCTGCCACCATTCTCGACATGGAATATCGCGATACATCACCCTGGATAAGTGTTGGAGGTTATGCGGTTGCAACAACTACCGCAATAGGTCGAATGGTCAATAACAAGCATTGGATTTCGGATGTTTTGATAGGAGCCGGAATTGGAATATTCTCGGCAAAGGTTGTCTACTACACACATCAGTACCGTTGGGGAAAAAAGAATAACATCGTAATTTTGCCTGCTATTTATAAAAATGGTGGAGGCGTCTCTTTCTCAATGATCCTGTGATAAATAAGCGGAATTGCTCATTTGAAACAAAACGCAGCCGGGATTATTCCTGTTTTAAAGCTGTCGATTTTGGCCCCCAATGGTGATAAGCGGTATATCAGCCCTCTTTGGAGATAATCGATGGCATCACTAAGGTAGATTTCCGAAGTTTTCGGATCGATGGCAAGGCTGTAATAAAGATGGTTTTGTGTCGACAAAAATGGATGATTACCCAACGTTAATTGATTTACTCCAAGTTTCCAGATTCCATCATTTATGAATAGCAGGGAATCACGTGTACCATTTATTGCGAGTCGCGAAGGTTTGGCATCAGCTGTAAGTGAAAAGCTCTTTTCAATAGTTCGTGTGACTGGATCAATTCGTTGAAGCATTGGAATTCTGGAAGTTGTTCCACTCTTTGACCATCCGCCATCGCAAAGTGTCCAAATTTTATTGTACTTATCAAGAACCAATCCGCCGGGTTGTTTCCCAGTTTTTATTTCATCTACAACGGTATCGGTACGCGTATCGATCACTAAAACGGTATTGTCGAATGACCAGCAAGTCACAAACAGGAAGTCGTTCCATTGAACCATTTGTTCGGTTGAAGCATGTCCGGTGGTAAGTATTGAACCCGTTATTTGATAGGTTTTGGGATTGACAATTGTAATCTGGCCTGCATAAAGGTCTGTTATATAAGCTTTTTCTGAATTTACAAAATGAATATATCGGGGAGATGTTAATCCTGTTATTTTTCCGACATATTTTCCATCCGAAGTATTGATCACATAAACTTTCCCGGAATTATTGATAACGATGTATCCCAGGTTATCGTGGATGATCATCGATTGCGCGACATCACCGAGCGGCAATCCATTTGTGCTGTAGAAAAGATCGTTTTGCAAAGTTCTGGTGGCCGGATCGTAAAATGAAAGAGAAGCATTTCCATACATGAAATTTCCTTCGTTAACGATAAATACACCCCCCGAAAGCGAACCGCCTGTTTGATGACGGCTGATCCATTCGTCATCTTTCATACATCCGGTCAGCACAAGAAGTGTCAGCGCAATTAAAGTGAGTTGTGAGCGATTGATTGTCATTGTCAAAAATCGTAACGAATTAAAAGAGAATAATTTCTACGAGGCATAGGATGTTGTAAAACAGTACGATACTCTTCATTGAAAAGATTAAATATTTTCAATTCGATGTTAAATTTGTTCCTGCTCATTTTGATCTCTTTGCCGAAATAGAGATTATTCATAAAATAAGGGTAAAGCACATCAAGTTTTGAAGCTTTGTCATTACTCGTAGTTGTGAAACGCTCGCTGTAATAAGTCCAAAGCCATGTAAAATGGTATCCGGAACGGGCGAGATTGACAAGCAAATTAGCCGAATGTTTTGGAATGTACGGAAGCTGTTTCCCGATCGATTCATCTGCCCAGTTACGTGGATCGTCGCGGTTAACAGACTGTGTAAAGGCATAATTACCATTTAAATGATAATCAATCGAATATAATTTGCCGCTTATTCCTGAATTTAGTTCAAATCCACTCGCATTTACCCTTTTCATATTGTAAGGCTCCCAATATCCCTGAGGTGTAGGCAACCAGATAATCCAGTTGTTGATGCGCGAAAAATAGCCATTGAGTGTTGCATGGAAGGTTGTATTTCCCAGTGTACCCGAATAACCACTTCCCATATCAGCCATTATCCCTTCTTCGGGTTTTAACTGCGGATTTCCGCCCGGAATATAATAGAGATCATTGAGTGTTGGCTGATGGTAATTTCGGGCCAGATTACCCTTTAAATAGTATCCTTTATCGCGAAAGGGGTGGAACTCGATTCCTGCTGAAGGAATAAATGGCGTGGATTTACCGCCGATAAAGTCCTCTCTGGCCAGTAAATTTGCAGATAATTTATCACTGAAGGATTTGCTTACCTGAATATAAACAGAATGATCCCGACGCTGCCTGTCAAAACCCTGCGGCTCGCCGTTCAGTGGCGAATTTTTTGAGTAGACACTGTTAATCTCAGTATTCGCACCTGTAATTATTGAAAGATTATCGGAAAATTGATAGTTATAACTTGCTTTAAACAAGTATGATGCAGATCTGGAATCGGAGTTAATCACAAGCTGGTCAGCTGCTCCCGAAACTTTGGTCTTCAACTGGTAATTTAAGAGCTGAATATTTGCCCCGGAAGTTAAACTTAGTATTCCTTTTTTGCCGTAATACTTCCATTCAGCCACAGGGCGATGGGCATTTTCTTTTTGTCTGTTAATATTTGCATTATTGTCTGTCTCGTTCGAGAGCAATCTGGGAAGACTGCGGTCATTGTGTTGATACCAATACCGGAGAATAAATACGCTTTTTTCTGTTGGATGCAAATAAAATTCCTGCAGCAATCCGTAATTTTCATATCGCGAGTTTTCGTTTCGCTGGGTAGGGTAGAGGTAGTTACCCGTTTTGGGATCAATATCTGCAATGAACTTATTTACAAATTGATAGTCATTGTCGGAGTAATTGTAAAAAGCCCTTGTCTGCGACTGCATTTTTTTATTCCCAGCATTAATCTGGAAAAATTCATCCTTTGTTCCGTAACTTCCAATTCCGGTAAGTAACCTTCCTGAAAATTTATTCTGCCAGTCTGTGTTATTTTCAAGTTTGACAACTCCACCCAAAGCACCACTTTTTTCGGTTAATGATCCTGAACCGTGAAGTAAACTTACATTATCAGTGAAGTAAACCGGAATCGTAGAAAAATCAACCATTCCGAGCATCGGTGAGTTAAGGCTGATACCATTCCACGACACCTGTGTATGCGAAGGTGCTGTTCCCCGAAATGAAGCAGTTGCCATCGCACCACGGCCGTACTCTTTGATAAAGATAGGCGTATTTTGTGAAATTAACTCTGCCAGATTGGAAGTCAATGCTTTAATCATTGCAATTGAATCGATTTTCGTGGTGGTTTTTCCGGCCTGCTCTTTAATTATTTTATCTGCATAAACCTCGACCGTTTTTATTCTTACCGTGTCGGAAAGATGTTGTGCTGACACGAATTCAAGCGAAATCAGGATAAATAGGACAACCAAAATGAGTTTCAAGTGTCTGAAATGAAAGCCGGAATTAGCGGGGTGCCTCTGTTGCATTATGAAAATACAATAATTCAATTCTGAGAATATTCAACCAACGAAAGATCTGCAGCACCGCTAACTTCAGTTGAAATTTCATTGAGCCATCCGGCAACCTGAAATACGCCACTTTGCACTTTAATAAATCGGATCCCGGTAAGATTAACCTTATTTCCGACTTTGTCAACGGCATTTGAAATGTCGAAAAGATTGGCTTTTAATATGTTATTATAATTGAGGTTGTTATAGCATTCAGCATAGCCAAAGGTAAATAAATCAGGGCGGACTGTCCAGTTTTCAATATCCGGATTCGTTGAACTGTTTATGTAAGCATTTGGTAATTTGACACCATTAAAAGTAACTTCAGTTTTGCTGCCATAGCCGCTCCACCACCATGTGGAAGACTCAAAAACAGGTACAAGTTCACCTTTGCTCCCTTTATTGTCCTTCCAGGTAACATTTCCGCTACCGACAGGTTTGTAATAAGTTACCTGATAATCGCGAATAGTTTCAGGATGAATGTATTCGCTTCCTTTAATTTCTGCCCATTCACCACCATCCGGAGTTCCGTTTCCGTCATCATCATTCATGACATACACAACTGCCGGTTCAGACGATGGTCCAGGCTGAGTATAAATCATAAAATCAGCTCCTTCCACGTTTTTAATGACATGGTCGAAACCAGCCGTAATATATCCGCCCCAGCCACCTAATGAGGTGTATCTTTTGGTTCCTGTCCATGGCTCACCAATAAAATCATCGCCTTTCCAATCAGCTGGGATCAGAGACGCATGTTGACCCGGGCCATATTTATAATCGAAGACCTTTGTTATATAGGGCGAAAGGTTCGAAAACGCAGAGACCAGAATCGTTTTATTGTCGCTTCCAATATCATTCGATACTTTAAGCTGTAGGTTGTAACTTCCTATTTTTGAAGGTATAAACGTATATAACTTAGCTGATGAAACCACTTGGCCATTTACTTCCCAGGTATAGGAAGATTTATCACCATTAACGACAGTGGGATTGAGAGATAGCGATTTTCCAACTTCTACTTTAAAGCCTTCGGCAGGAATTATAAAAGAGATAATTGGTCCAGAAAGTTTTTCACCTTCACTACACGCGGAAAACATAACTGCAAGCCCCAGATAAAACTGGAAAACAACATGAAATTTAATTTTTAACATACTTAAAATCAATTTAATAAATAAACATTAATTGATTTTAAGCTCATCGGAAGTAATGCAGAATGGAGAAACGGCCATCTGTACGCTTTTATCCCGAAAGCTTAAACCGTGAATGGCTGGTCTTCTGACTTATCCCGATTTCTGGTTACCTTCCCGTCCTTTTTTGGAAAGAATAGTGGTCATTAACCAGAAACATACTATTCCGCAACAGCGGAATCGGGTTTTACAGCAGCGGGTACTGTCCCGGATTTTCACCGGATTCCCAAATTAAGCCCTTACGGGCACCAATTCAGTGCAAAAGTAAGTAATTAGTTGCTCTCTTCAATAAAATCAGCCGCCTTTTTTGACGAGTTTGGTAAAGTCGTATATAAGCATTAGTTGCAGGTAGTTTTTAACGGAATGGCTGTTTGATTTATAATCATTATCATTTATGCAACCAATCTGTAAGGCTGTATTGTGATTCACTTTATAACCCATTCCCAAATAAAATCGGTTCTTTTCAACGACAGGGCCATGCTGTGGCATAAACAGCTCATCACTTGTTGCTAAAAAGAGGCTTCCCTGAGTCATATCTGCTTTGTTGATGGGTAACAGTAAACCGAGCCGGTACTTAAATCTGTTTTTATAATTACTTCCAATAAAACGCTGTTCAAGCCGGGCTCTGTGTTCGAAATAAAACCGTTTGAAATTCTGTTTTAGATTTAGTTCAAGCCAGGTTCTTAGTTCTCGTTGTAGTGCAGGCGTCCGAAAAAATCCTCCTGGCTCATCGGTATTGAAAAAACCGGTACCAAATAAGCCAGTGAGGTTTTTGGTGATGGAATAGCCAATCGCCGATTTTATTTCAAAATAATCGTATTTTAAATCATAGTTACTACTCCTGATATGGCCCTCACTAAGAAGTGACCATTTGTGTGAAATTTTTCCTTTAAGTAGGATCGAATTCCAATTTCCTAAACTATGATCTTCCTGTGCCAGGCAATTAGTGTAAATACTTATTAAAATGGGAGTTAATATGCAGGCTGTAATTAGTTGTCTGGTGAAATTCATGTCAATATAGTAATTTACAAACATAGCATTTAATTCTATTTAGAACGATTGCTCGTTTGTTATTTGTCGTTACGAAATAAATTGCTGGAAGAGAGACAAAAACATTAACGAAATATGCGTTTTTGTCTCACCTTGTTTTGAAAAAAAATTATACTTTTAGTAGCAAAGGTCTTTCAATGATCTGTAGTTTTTAAAGTATTGTAATTCAGTTAAATAATATTACGAATATGAATAATTTAAATGGATTAACCCCCGCTTCTGTTTGGAGTTATTTCGAAAATATTTGTCAGATTCCACGCCCTTCCAAACATGAAGAGAAAATTATCGGCTTTTTAATGGATTTCGCCCAGCAGCAAAATTTGCCGTCAAAAAAAGATGCTGTGGGTAATGTGTTGATTAGCAAACCCGCTTCGCAAGGAATGGAAAACCACCGGACTTTAGTTTTGCAATCGCATCTTGATATGGTCTGCGAAAAAAACTCGGGAACCATTCACAATTTTAATACAGATCCGATTAAGCCTCACATCGATGGAGAATGGGTTACTGCCGAAGGAACAACACTTGGCGCTGATTGCGGTATCGGAATAGCTACTCAGCTGGCAATTTTGTCTTCAAAAGACCTGAAGCATGGACCTATAGAATGCTTATTTACAGTGGATGAAGAGACTGGACTCACCGGAGCCAATGCGCTTGAACCTGGCTTTTTCAGTGGTAGCGGACTGGTAAATCTTGATTCGGAGGATGAAGGTGAATTGTTTATTGGGTGTGCCGGTGGAATTGATACTGTAGGAACTATTCATTATGAAGTAATTACTATTTCAGATGGGTTTTTTCCAATGAGAATTGCCGTGAGTGGTCTTTTGGGTGGGCATTCCGGTGATGATATCAATAAAAGCCGCGGAAATGCCATCAAAGTTTTAAACCGGTTTTTGTGGCAGTTAAATCAGAAATATGAGATTTATATTGCCGATTTTAATGGTGGCAATCTCCGAAATGCAATTGCACGCGAGGCTTTTGCGACTATTTTGGTTCCTGGCTCCGTTAAAGAGCAGATTACAGTTGATTTCAATATTTTCAGGTCATTAATTGAGACAGAAATATTACTCAATGAGCCGAATATTAAGCTATTGCTTGAAAGTACCGACCAGCCCAAGTTTGTAATTGACCGTTTAAGCCAAACACGGTTGATCAACGCTTTGTACGCCTGCCCTCATGGCGTTTTGGAAATGAGCACACGATTGCCCGGACTCGTCGAAACATCAACCAACCTCGCATCGGTGAAGTTTAAAGAGGGAAATACGATAGAAATTGTTACAAGTCAGCGAAGCGATCTGGAAAGCGAAAAAATGGATGCTGCCTATATGGTAGAATCTGTATTAAAGATGATTAACGCTGAAGTAAAGCATGGCGAAGGGTACCCTGGATGGGTCCCAAACCCCTCTTCGGAATTGCTGAGCATCACACGTTTATCCTACATCAAACTTTTTAAGGTAGAACCAATTGTACGATCAATTCACGCCGGCCTTGAATGCGGACTATTTCTCGAAAAGTTTCCCGGGCTTGATATGATTTCTTTTGGACCAACCTTACGTGGGGTTCATTCACCCGATGAAAAGATTAATATACAAACAGTTGATAAGTTTTGGAGACTTCTTTTGGAAGTAATTGCTCAATATTAATAAATTCTATTTTAATTAATAAAACCTAAAGTCATGTCAAATAAATTAGTCACGGTTGCTACTTTAGAGCATATCAATCAGGCGAGTATGATGAAAGGATGGCTCGATTCCGCGGGTGTTGAAAGTTATATTCTCGATCATGGATTTAGTATTGAAGCTGCTGCACAAATGGAAGGGCAGATTGAACTGCAAGTCTGCGAAATAGATGTTGCGAAAGCTTTAGAGATAATTGAACAAGGTAATATCGCCGTGGAACCGAAAGTAAAGTCGTCAGTGGTTGAAATACAACTGATTAATAGAATACTTGTTCCAGTTGATTTCTCCTCCTTTTCGTTGAATGCTGCTTGTTATGCATCTCATGTAGCTTTCCAGAAAGGTGCAGAATTAACATTAATTCATGTTTACTTTAATCCCATAACGAACCCGATCTCATACGATCATTTTTACTCTTTCCCGGCCAATGTCGCGGAAACGCTTGGCGAAATCTTGGAAAATGCCGGCGAGCTGATGAAAGAATTCAAGACTAAGCTCTCTAATTATATGATTGAACATGAATTAACCGATGTTCAGGTGAAAACGGAAATAATTGGTGGTATCGCAGAAGAAGCCATTCTCGATTTTGCTGAATATGGTCATTTTGATCTGATGGTGGTGGGGATTCGCGGAAAAGAATCATCAGATAGCTGGTTTGGAAGCTTTATGACGGAGATTATTAATAAATCGGGCATTCCTGTATTGGCCATACCAGAAAATGCATCCTATAAAGAATCGATGTTCAAAAAGTTGATGTACGCGACAAATTTTGATAAGTCGGATGGGTTGGCAATCCGGAAATTAATAGAGATTGCGATGCCTCTTGACACACATATCAGTATTGTTCATATTGATGAAACATCTGATAATCCATTTATAAATTACGACTTAGCCCATTTCAAAGATAAATATGTTGCAAATGTGGGCAATGTTGAGATGGACTTTGATTTGATTGTCAATAAAAATAGGGTACGCGGAATTGAAGATTTCATTTTGAATAAAGAAATAGACATCATAGCAGTTACTTCTCATAAACGAAATATTATTACGTCTTTGTTCAAGCCAAGTCTGACCAAGGAGTTATTATTCCGACTTGGAATTCCAATGCTTATTTTTCACCCCTAATTTAACTGGCCAATTATTTGGTTGATTGCGGTATATATTTTATAGTTTTTCGATTATGAAAATATCACCTAAGTTAATTATTGGTATATATTTTGTTTCAAAATTACGTCATGATATTTGAGAAATTGGTTAATTTGTACCAAAATTGTTGCTCAAATTGTTTTTTTAATATAATCTCGAATGAAGGTTTTACACAACTTACTAATGTCGCGGTATTGGTGCTTTAAATGGATATTATTCTTTTTTATTGGTTTAGCCACTTTCTCCTGCTCATCGCTAAAAATTATTGGAATTGAAGTAGCTGTCCAGCCCGAATATCCGATTGATGAAGATATTCAGAGTCTGGTATTACTCAATCGGAGTTTGACCAGCCAATTCACTAATTTTAAGACAGACTCATTGGAGAAAATCCTGATTAACAACAAAATGTTAATGGATACTGTTCTTCAGGACAGTGTTGCAGCAGACACTGTTGTTCAGGCTGCTGCCAGGGCTCTTTATGAATCGTCAAGATTTGATGTGGTTGTTCCAAAAGAGCGGAATATCGTGCGAACAGACAATGAAGAGATCGTTAAACCTTTAAACGTTAGTTTTATAAATGAGATTTGCAAAGATTTTAACGTGGATGGAGTACTGGTACTTGAGAGCTTTGCCGAACAATTAAAAACAAAATACACTTTAAGGACAGTTGAAGGCCCTTATTATAACAATGAGTTTAATGCTACCACCGACATTTCTTATTTTTCTGAATGGCGGCTTTACAGACCTAATAATCTTAAGCCGGTTATTCGGTTTCAGATAGGCGATTCGATATTCTGGAATATTGGCAGTTATTCTTTGGAAGATGTTTATAAACAAATGCCACGCACTAAAGAGGCATTAATCGGAGGCGGAATTGCAGCAGGCTTAAAAATGTCCAATTATATAAGCCCCGGTTGGACAAATCAAATCCGTTATTACTACCTGACAGGAAAAAGTGAGATCGATGCTGCTGTTCCACTCATTAAGAATAATCAATGGGATGAGGCAGTTGCCATTTGGGAAAAATACGCTTCAAATTCCTCAAAAACAATCAGGAGTAAAGTGGAATACAACCTCGCACTTGCTTCAGAAATGAATGGAGATCTGGATCTTGCCATCGAATGGGGACTTAAGTCCTTTAAAAGCAGGTATAGCAAAGCGATAGAGGTTTATCTCAAAACGCTCGACAACAAGAGGATCGCACAGCTAAAAGAGAATAAAAAAAGATATTAATGCATGATTTCGGCATTGTTTTTGTTAAATAATGGTTGCGAAAGCATTTTTATTTGCTGAAAAAATTATAAAAACAAAACAATCTTGTCATGAGAACAATTATAAGATTCATTTCGGTTTTATTCGCAGGATTGATTCTATCCTCCTGTATCATAACTCAAAGTGTTCCTATTGATCAAATGGAACCCGGAAAGGTAAGTTTGCCTTCACCGATTCGAAAGGTAGCGCTGATTTCGCGCAATTTTAAATTTTCGGTCGATACTCTGACAAAATATTACAATTCCGATTTTCGTCTCCGAAAGGGGACACATTCAGAGAATCTGTTGATTGACAGCGTCGCAGTTACCAAAAGCATGGATAGTCTTCGTAAGGCTTTGCTCGAATCAGGCCGGTTCGACGAAGTTTTTGTTTATCCGTTTAATGCCATAAAGCCGCATATTGGAGATAAGGAGTTGCCACTTTCTTCAGGTTTTATTCAGTCAATTTGTAAGGAAAGTGAAACCGATGCTGTGATTTCGCTTGAAATGTTAAGCTATTTTTACAGCCGGCACGGTTCTACGGGCCGTGAGATTCGAGGAGAAGCGAACGTCAAGGTTACTGCTATCTGGTCGGTTTATACGCCTAAAAGTGATGTGCCAATTGACAGGTTTACGCATTCGGAGGTGATCAGGTGGGGAAATAACCCGAATAACGGCAGCCAAAAATACAGACTTCCCGGACGAAAAGAGGCGATCTCGATTGCCAGCGGAACAGCAGCAAAAAACTACAGCAAACGAATTGTCCCTTATTGGGCTGCATCATCCCGGGTTATTATCGGGTTGAACGGTTATGACTGGGAAAAAGCATTGTCGTATGCTGAAAATAATGAATGGAAAGGTGCCGCTCAGATTTGGAAAAAGTATTTGGAAAGTTCGCAAAAAAGAGTCGCAGGGGTTGCTGCTTTGAACTACGCTGTTGCACAGGAAATGCTTGGTAATCCGGATCAGGCAAATATTTGGTCTGCGAAATCAGTATCACTCCTTCAAAACGGAGAAACAGGCCGAATCGCAAGAGACTATGCTGGCCAGCTTTACCAAAGAAAACTAAAAGCGGAGCAACTCAATACACTTCTGAAAATCGATCGTCCCTGATTATTCCTGCATTTTATTAATGAATTAAATGGTTACAATTCTCTTTTATTCCATACTTATCGTTCTGATTGTCAGTTTTGTTTTTGAACGATGGCTCGATTATTTAAACGTCCAAAATTGGTCAACAGAACTTCCACCCGAACTCCAGGGAATTTACAATGAAGAGAAGTACCAAAAATCGCAGGAATACCAAAAAGCAACACATCGGTTTACGCTTGTTACTGAATCATTGGGATTTGTTGCCATTCTGACGATCTTCTCCACCGGTGGCTTTGGGTGGCTCGATGGAATCATTCGGTTGCACGTGAGTAATCCAATCTTTGTCGCGCTCTTATTCTTCGCCATTTTAGGTTTGATAACTGAAATTTTCACGTTACCTTTTTCCTTGTACGATACTTTTGTTATTGAAGCGAAGTTTGGATTTAACAAAACGACGAAGCGCGTTTTCTTTCTTGATATGATAAAAGGTCTGATCATCTCCGCAATTGTGGGTGGTTTAATTCTTTGTTTGATTGTATGGATCTACCTGATTGCCGGAAATTTATTCTGGTTGTATTCATTAATCGTAATTGCCCTATTTTCGGTCTTTATGGCTATGTTTTATTCGAGTATTATCGTGCCGCTTTTCAATAAGCAAACCCCTTTGGCTGAGGGAGATCTCAAAAATGCAATCAGCTCCTTCAGCATTAAAGCTGGCTTTGTTCTCGACAATATTTATGTGATCGATGGATCCAAACGGTCAACCAAAGCAAATGCCTATTTTACGGGATTGGGAAAGAAAAAAAGGATTGTATTGTATGATACTTTGATCAGCGAATTGAAAACGGAGGAGATTGTGGCTGTTTTAGCGCATGAGATTGGTCATTATAAGAAACATCACATTTATTTAGGATTGTTTTTTTCGTTGATCTCAACAGCGGTTATGCTCTATCTCTTTTCGCTCGTAAGTAGTTATCCTGCATTTGTTCAAGTACTTGGATCGGAAGTACCAAGTTTCCAGCTGGCAATTATCTCATTTGGGATTCTTTATTCACCGCTTTCAATGATAATTGGTCTGGGCATGAATTACAACTCCCGGAAGCATGAATATCAGGCAGATCGGTTTGCTGCCGAAAAGTACAAGGGAGAATACCTTGCTTCTGCCTTGAAAAAATTGTCAATCAACAACCTAAGTAATCTGACACCTCATCCGGCCTATGTATTTTTTCATTATTCTCATCCAACTCTTTTGCAACGATTGAAAAAACTCGCTCAGATTAAATAATTTGGGACGTTCCTGCTTGTTGTTGTTCGAAAATAAGTTTAGGTTCGCACTTTCTTTCACAACATTATCAAAGAGTTGTTATTTTGTTAATATGTTATTCATGAGGATTAAAACTTTATTTGTGCAACTGACGATTACTTCTCTTTTATTGGGAAGCCTAAGTACACAGGGACAATCGGTTGAAGAGGCAATAAAAACAATCAATGAATCATCTCTCAAAGCCCAGCTGAATTTTTTGGCATCCGACTGGATGGAGGGCCGCGAATCTGAAACTAAAGGAGCTTTTATCGCTGGTGATTATATTGCTTCAATGCTTCAGGTCTTTGGTATCGAGCCTTGTGGTGATATGGAATATACTTTTCCTTACCAGGGACAGCGCGGCGTGCGGCCGGAAGCAAAACCATCCTATTTCCAAAAATTCAATATCATTAAGTATAAAATGTCAGACAAACAGTCTTTTAGTCTCGTTCGCGAGGTAAATGGTGCACGTTTGGTAAAGAATTTTGATTATGGAATTGATTATAACCTAAGTGACATTGAGACAGATACAGAGATAGATGCTCCTGTCGTTTTTGTCGGTTACGGAGTCAAAAACGATTCTTTGAAATACAATGATTTCGCGAAGGTGGATGTAAAGGGCAAAATTATTCTCAGGTTTGATGGTTATCCAGGCTTTCGTGATACAACTTCAAGTTCCTATAAAAAGCTGAAATTCTCAAATCTATGGAGCGATAAAGAGAGATGGGCACTCGAAGCCGGAGCCATCGGCGTTATCAATCTGACTGCTTATCCAAATAAAGAGTTTGGAAAAGCACGTAATTTGCCTTTCAGATACCAAAGTGGTGAAATTGAGTCAGAGACTGCACCTGAGAAGTATTACGATAAAAAGGCTGTGCTTGCAAATGACTCACTGAAAAAATCTTTACCTGCAATTCGTATTTCTGCCCGTTTACAGAATGAACTTACTGCCCTCATTAATATTGATATCTTTAGTTTTGAAATGGATGCTAAGAACAATCTTAAGTCTTCCTCAAAAGAAATTAGTGGTTTACGAATTGGATTAAAATCGGGTGTCGAAAGTGAATTGGTGACTGTTCGAAATGTACTGGGGATGATAGAAGGCGTAAACAAAAACGAATTCATTGTTGTAGGAGCCCATTACGATCATTTGGGAAAATACAGTGGATATATCTATAATGGCGCCGACGATAATGGCTCGGGAACTGTTGGTGTACTTTCGATTGCACGGGCGCTCAAAGCAACGGGAAAAAAGCCCGAAAAAACAATCATTTTTGCTGCATGGACAGCTGAAGAGAAGGGACTGCTTGGCTCTGAATATTTCGTAAAAAACTTTCCCGGCGTATATCGGATCGATTTGAATGTGAATTTTGATATGATAGGTCGTAGTTCGGTAAAAGATACCGTTGGAAACAAATGTAGAATTGAATACACAAAAATTTATAGTGGTTTTCAGGAGCTTTCGAAGAAGTTTGTAAATGACAATGGCTTGAACCTTGATGTAATATATACAGGTTCTGAGAAGCCATCGGGTGGGAGCGACTATGCTCCATTTGCCGAAAAAGATGTTCCGGTAATTAGTTTTGCAGCAGCTATGCATCCCGATTATCATCAGCCTACGGATGAGGTGGCGAAAATAGAGTGGAAAAAGATGGCAGACATCATTAAACTTGGTTTTCTTAATATCAATGAATTAGCTAATTCGGAT
>Ga0209724_1002871_pt1:5000-14439 | contig 14439 bp, 6 predicted proteins | sample grotaG_FD_184143 | JGI IMG/M metagenome (GOLD analysis project Ga0209724, IMG submission 184143) | Glacier valley bacterial and archeal communities from Borup Fiord, Nunavut, Canada, to study Microbial Dark Matter (Phase II) -... | ecosystem: Environmental > Aquatic > Freshwater > Ice...
ACAACGTACCCGGTGAAATTGTAGTACTTGTGAAGATGCAAGTTACCCGCGACTAGACGAAAAGACCCCATGGAGCTTCACTGTAGATTGCTACTGGGATTCGATATTGTCTGTACAGAATAGGTGGGAGGCTGAGAACGTGTGGCGTCAGTTGCACGGGAGCCGCCTTTGGGATACCACTCTGACAGTATTGGGTCTCTAACCAGAAGCCGTAATCCGGCTTTGGGACAATGGCAGTCGGGCAGTTTGACTGGGGCGGTCGCCTCCAAAAAAGTAACGGAGGCGTCCAAAGGTCACCTCAGTACGGTTGGAAACCGTGCGACGAGTGCAAAGGCATAAGGTGGCTTAACTGCGAGACAGACAGGTCGAGCAGGTACGAAAGTAGGGCTTAGTGATCCGGCGGTAGAATGTGGAATTGCCGTCGCTCAACGGATAAAAGTTACCCTGGGGATAACAGGCTGATCTCCCCCAAGAGTTCACATCGACGGGGAGGTTTGGCACCTCGATGTCGGCTCATCACATCCTGGGGCTGAAGTAGGTCCCAAGGGTTCGGCTGTTCGCCGATTAAAGTGGTACGCGAGCTGGGTTCAGAACGTCGTGAGACAGTTCGGTCTCTATCTATCGTGGGCGTAGGAAATTTGAGGAGTGCTGTCCCTAGTACGAGAGGACCGGGATGGACAAACCTATGGTGTACCAGTTGTCTCGCCAGAGGCACAGCTGGGTAGCTATGTTTGGATTGGATAAACGCTGAAGGCATCTAAGTGTGAAGCCAGCTTCAAGATGAGATTTCCCACATGAAAATGGTAAGGCCCCTGGAAGACTACCAGTTGATAGGCCGGAAGTGTAAGCACAGAAATGTGTTCAGCGGACCGGTACTAATGGCCGAGGACTTGACCACAAGTTACTGGTTCTAAGAAAATAATCTTAGATTCAAAATACAATGGTAAGATCCTCTCTAACAAAAAACTTGTTCCTATTGTCTTTTAGATACATTCTGTATGCAGTCTTGAAGATGCAGTCTGACCTATCGGTCATACTACACTTCAACCATTCCGGTGGTTATTACCAAGAGGCTACACCTGTTCCCATCCCGAACACAGTAGTTAAGCTCTTTGGTGTCGACAATACTTGCCTGGTAACGGGCCGGGAAGATAGATCGCTGCCGGATCTTTATTCCTCAATAGCTCAGTTGGTAGAGCATGCGGCTGTTAACCGCAGGGTCGTAGGTTCGAGTCCTACTTGAGGAGCCAGATAAACCCTTAGAGTTGCAAGACTTTTGAGGGTTTTTTGTTGTTCCGGTTTATTTTTCCGGAATAAATACAAATAGTGTTATTTTGAACATTTACAGATGAATTACCAACATACATAAGCTTCACTCTATGATATAATCCAACAATAGTTGTATGAATGTTTTATAAATTGATTCGTTTACTTCGAAAATGTATTGAATTTCGAGGTTGTTTTTGTGTAAAAAAATCTAAGATGTATTAATGTTGTATTTCAAAATATTTGACAAATAAGGACATATATCTAAAGTTGTATTAATAATGCCGGAAAATATCCGTAATAGTGCAAAATAACCATACAAGCTAAAAAGACGAAACGTTTAGTTGTGAAAATAGCATAAAAATTGACAAAAAAAGTCTATTATTGTATTGACACGACGCGCATATATCGTGTAGTATGCAGGTAAATCAGGGGGCTAATCTGTATTGAACTTGGTGAAAAGCTGTAAGAACAATTTCGAATTTATTGACTTGCAGAAAGTTGTACGGTAACACAAAGCCAATGACAATACAAGTGATGCCCTTCGGAAACACAAGAGTTCAAAAGGAGAAATGTATGAAAAAAGTTAAGAGAATTATTGCTACATTTATCGCTACAGCTATGCTGATCTCAGTTGCTGCCTGTACAGTAGTAGATCCGGCTAAAACAACAGAAGCCACAACCAAGGCTGCCGCTGCTACAACAGCTGCAGAAGTTGATGCTACCGATGCTACCGCAGCTGCAACAACAGCTGACGCCGGCGCAGTGTTCCAGGTTGGCGTTGCCATGCCTACTCAGTCTTCTGCACGTTGGATCGCTGACGGCGCTAACATGAAGTCACAGCTTGAAGAACTTGGATATATCGTAGATCTTCAGTATGCTGAGGATGACGTTCAGGCTCAGGTCAATCAAATCGAGAATATGATCACTAACGGCGCTAACTGTCTTGTTATCGCTGCTATTGATTCTTCAGCTCTTGTAAATGTTCTTGCAAAAGCTAAAGAAGCAGCAATCCCGGTTATTGCTTATGACCGTCTGCTCATGGACACAGATGCTGTATCTTACTATGCAACATTTGACAACTATCAGGTTGGCGTTCAACAGGCATCATACCTTGTAGAAGCTCTCGGACTTGCTGAAGACAAGGGCCCTTTCAACATCGAACTGTTTGCAGGTTCTCCTGATGACAACAATGCAACAATGTTCTGGAACGGCGCAATGGATACTCTCAAAGAGTATATTGACAATGGACAGCTCGTTGTTCTTTCCGGCCAGGTTGATTTTGACGAGTGCGCAATTCTCAGATGGTCTCAGGAAGTTGCACAGCAGAGAATGGAAAACATTCTTTCCGGAACATATTCAGGCGGAGAGAAAGTAAATGCTGTTCTTTCTCCTTACGACGGTCTTTCCTATGGTATCGCATCTGCTCTTGAGGGCGCTGGATACGAACTCGGTGCTGAATGGCCTCTGATCACAGGACAGGATGCTGAGCTGATGGCTGTTAAGAACATCATTTCCGGCAAGCAGGCTATGACAGTATTCAAGGATACACGTACTCTCGCTGCTAAGTGCGTTCTCATGGTTGAAGCTGTTCTCAAGGGAACAGAGCCTGAGATCAACAACACGGAGACATACAATAACAACGTGCTTGTAGTTCCTTCTTTCCTTTGCTCTCCTGTATCTGTTGATGTTAATAACTACCAGAAGGAAGTTATCGACGCTGGTTACTACAAAGCTGAAGAAGTTGCTGAGTAATTAAAAAACAGGTGTTGAGCAATTGGCTGATCCGGTTTTACCGTACCCGGCTCAAGCGGATTTTAATACTAGAACTAGGTTGAATTGATGGTACGGTGGCAGCTCTTAACGGGCTGCCACTGTCTGATTCACAGAAAGGAGCCCTGGAAAATGTCCAATGTTCTTCTCGAAATGAGGCACATAACGAAGGTATTTTCCGGCGTAAAAGCCCTTGATGATGTCAATCTCACCGTTAAAGAAGGTGAGATCCACGCTCTGTGTGGTGAGAATGGCGCTGGTAAATCAACGCTCATGAATGTTCTCAGTGGTGTTTACCCGTACGGCACATACTCCGGTGATATTCTATTTGAAGGTAAAGAATGTAAATTCCATGATATCAAGCACAGCGAGAATCAGGGAATTGTTATTATTCATCAGGAATTGGCATTAAGCCCGTATCTTTCCATAGCGGAAAATGTTTTTATCGGTAACGAACAAACAAAAGTCAAAGGTGTTGTAGATTGGAACCGAACTCGCGCTCACTCGATGGACCTGTTAAAGAAGGTTGGTCTCGAGCACGAGAACGTCAATACACGAATCATGGATATTGGTGTTGGAAAGCAGCAGCTTGTCGAGATTGCGAAAGCTCTATCGAAGAAAGTAAAACTCCTGATTTTGGATGAACCTACTGCTGCACTTAATGATGAAGAGAGTAATAAGCTTCTGATCCTTCTAAAGGAACTGCAAAAACAGGGTATTACATCCATCATGATTTCTCACAAATTGAACGAAATTTCTAAGGTCGCTGATGTAATCACGGTTATTCGTGACGGAAAGATGATCGAGACCATTGAGAGAGGCACTGAGGCAATCAATGAAGATCGTATCATCAAAGGAATGGTCGGCCGTGAGCTGACAAACCGGTATCCGGATCGCGAAAGAAATATTGGAGAAGTTGTTTTTGAAGTTAAGGATTGGAATGTATACCATCCGCTGGAATCTGATCGGAAGATCATAAATAATGCAAATTTCAATGTTCGAAAAGGTGAAGTTATAGGTCTGGCAGGTTTGATGGGTGCCGGACGTACAGAACTTGCCATGAGTATTTTCGGTCGTTCCTACGGTCAGAAGATTACAGGAACTGTCATTAAAGAAGGCAAGGAAATTGATGTTCATACGATCAGTGAAGCAGTCAGAAACGGACTTGCTTATGTGACCGAAGACCGCAAGCAATACGGCCTTGTGCTTATCAACGATGTGAAATGGAATATGACGCTTGCAAGTCTGAGATCATTTTCGAACAAATACGGCATAATAAATAAGAATGAAGAGATAGTTGCTGCTCAGGAATACAGACGCAAAATTAATGTCAAGTCTAATAGCATTGAGCAGATAGTAGGAAGCCTTTCGGGCGGTAACCAGCAAAAGGTTGTCCTTGCCAAGTGGATTCTTACTCATCCTGATGTTCTGATTCTTGATGAGCCCACACGCGGTATTGATGTAGGAGCAAAATACGAAATCTACTGTGTGATCAATCAGCTTGTGGCTGAGGGCAAGTCAATTATAATCATTTCTTCTGAACTGCCTGAAATTCTGGGAATGGCAGACAGAGTATTTGTTGTGAACGAAGGAGAAGTAGCAGGTGAATTCTCAAGAGAAGATGCTACACAGGAATCCATAATGAGGTGTATTATGTCTCATCAGAAGGAGGGCAAAAGCGATGAGTGCGAATGAGCTGAAAATCAAAAAGAGCAAGCCGTGGGAAGGTGCTAACCTTCGCCAGTACGGTATGATGATTGCCTTAATCGGAATCTTCGTTGTCTTTGCATTAGCAACAAAAGGTAAACTGTTTTATCCGGATAATTTTAATAACCTGGTTATGCAGAACTCATACGTAGTCATACTTGCCTGTGGTATGGTTCTTTGCGTACTGACCGGCAATGTTGATCTTTCGGTCGGTTCGGTTGTCGCATTTGTCGGGTCTATATCTGCGACACTTATGGTAAATTACAAGCTGCCGGTATGGATTTGTCTTGTTACCGGCTTACTGATTGGTATTCTGGTAGGTTGTTTCCAGGGGTTCTTTATCGCCTATATCAGAATTCCGGCGTTTATTGTAACCCTTGCTGATATGTTGATCTTCCGCGGCCTGACAATGGTTGTTCTCAAGGGTCAGACAGTAGGACCTCTCGATATCGGTTACAGACAGATCGCAGCAGGCTATCTGCCGACACTGTTTGTTCAGATGAGCACGCTTCAATTCGATATCTTCGGAACAATTTATCAGGTCGGCGGAACGACTTTTGATTTAGTTTCGATTATTATCGGCCTGATTGCATCAGTTGCAATCATTTTTCTTGAATTGCGTGATAGACGGACAAAGAGAAAGTACAATTTTAAAATTGCACCTGTATTCCAGTCTGTCCTGAAAGTTGCAATCATTATTTTCATTGCAAATATCTTTACGTATAAGCTTTCACGTTCTTCCGGTCTTCCGATTGTGCTTCTGATCCTTGTGATCATTATCGCAATTTATTCTTTTGTAACTCAGAATACAGTTGCCGGACGTCATATTTATGCTCTCGGCGGTAATGCCAAAGCAGCACAATTGTCAGGTATTAAGACACAGCAGGTTATGTTCTATGTATATTTAAGCATGGGTCTCATGTGCGGCGTTGCAGGAATCGTACTTTCATCAAGAAATGGTTCAGCAACTCCTAAGGCCGGCGACGGTTTTGAGCTTGATGCCATGGCATCCTGCTATATCGGCGGCGCGTCGACAACAGGCGGTATCGGTACGGTAATCGGCGCCGTTGTCGGAGCTATGATCATGGGCGTACTGAACATGGGCATGTCCCTTCTTGGATGGTCTGTTGACTGGCAGAAGGTTGTTAAGGGCGCTGTTCTCCTCGGAGCTGTTTCCTTTGACTTGATATCCAAGCGCAATTCATCCAAATAATTATCCATTCAAAAAGGGTAGGGGCGGCATGTCTCCGGTTTTGTATCATATAGTAACCGGAGACATGCTTATTCTTTTCAGCAATTTCAGCAAGTGAAATGGAGCGATAACAGTGGCATTTGATGAAGACAGCAAGCACAAATACCAGATTCTCGAGAATTGGATCCGCTCCAGAATATTGGACGGAACATATACGAGCGGGCAGAAGATTCCTTCTGAAAACAAGCTTGCTGAACAATTCAGCATCAGCAGGCAGACTGTGCGACAGGCTATCTCTCATCTTGAAAAAAAGGGTACTCTTGAAAGTCGACGCGGAAGCGGCACTTATGTAGCTGAAATAACCAGGGCTATGACAATTGGTTATGTTGCAACGAGCATTACCGACTATATTTTTCCCGGAATAACAAGTGGGATTGAATCTGTTCTTACTGAGAATGGATATAGTATGACACTCGGGGTTACAAAGAACAGAGTTGAAATTGAACATCAGCTTCTGCTGTCCCTTATGAATAAGGGCGTGGATGGTATTATAGTAGAGGGAAACAGATCGGCACTGCCGAATCCTAATCTTCCTCTTTACAGAGAATTAACGGACAAAGGAATACCTTATGTCTTTATCAATGGATATTACGAAGCTCTTGATCCCATATATGTTGTAACGAACGACAGAAAAGGCGGGAAGCTGGCCGTAGAGTATTTATTCAGACTGGGACACAGGCGTATCGGCGGTATTTTCAAGGCGGATGACCGTCAGGGGCATGAACGTTATGCAGGATTCTCTGAAGCTGTCGTTAGCAGTTCGCTCCCGATGGACGATGATGAAGTGATCTGGTATACAACGCCGGATCTTGATCATATCTTCGCAAAAAGTGAAGAGAGCAGGCTTTTGCGGCGTTTACAAAAATGTACAGCCGTCGTTTGCTACAATGACCAGGTTGCCATCAGGCTGATTCAAGTCATGCTTAGAAATGGAATTCGCGTACCTCAGGATAAATCAGTAATAGGGTTTGATAATTCGTCCATTTCTGAATTGTCCCCGGTCCGAATTACATCTGTTACACACCCGGCAGAGATGCTCGGCAAAGAGGCGGCCAGAAGATTACTGGATATGATTGATTCCGGCAGCCGCTCAAAGCCGCTTGTGATGGATGTGGAGCTTATCATCAAGGATTCAACGGGAAATGCTGAATAGAATACTTAAAAACGTATCCAATGGGTGTCGATTGAGGCATGCAGATGTCGTCAGGCGACACGCTTAAAAACATAATACAGGAGGCCGAATGTATGTCAGAATTAAAGAAACACGAGTTTTGGTTTGTCACAGGTGCACAGAAATTATATGGTGACATTTTTCAGGAAATGGTTGGTCATTCAGAGGCAATTGTCGCATCCCTCAATGCTGATCCGAATATGCCCGGTACCGTCATTTATAAGACTGTCGTAACGGAGACTTCCGAAATCACCGCAACACTCGAAGCTGCAAGTATAGACCCCAACTGCGCCGGCGTTATTACGTGGATGCATACTTTCTCGCCTTCCAAGATGTGGATAGCCGGCTTTGCAGCGCTTTCCAAGCCTCTGCTGCAGTTTGATACACAGTTCAACCGCGATATTCCCTGGGAGACCATGGATATGGATTTCATGAATATGAACCAGTCTGCACACGGTGATAAGGAACACGGATTTATTACAGCCCGTATGCGCCTTCCCCGCAAGGTGATTTCCGGACATTGGAGCAATGAACAGACTCGCACCCGCATCGCTGACTGGATGCGCGCTGCAATCGGCGTAGCTGTCAGCAAAAAGCTTAAAGTTATCCGCATCGGCGATAACATGCGTGAAGTTGCTGTTACAGAAGGCGATAAGGTTGAAGTCCAGATCAAGTTAGGCTGGCAGGTTAACGGCTGGGGGATCAACGATCTGACAGATGTTATGGCTTTAGTAACTGCGGAACAGATTGACGCACAGATGGCGCAGTATGAAGAAAGATACACAATCGCAACCGATAATATGGAAGCCATCCGCTTTCAGGCCAAAGTGGAAGCTGCACTCCGCAGGATGTTTGCTGAAGGTGGTTTTGGCGCTATGTCCGATACCTTCCAGGATCTGCACGGCATGGAGCAGCTTCCCGGTCTTGCCATTCAGAATATGATGGCAGACGGTTTCGGATTCGGCGGCGAAGGCGACTGGAAGACGGCAGCACTTACCCGTGTCATGAAGCTTATGTCGCTGGGACTTGCCGGCGGTACTTCTTTCATGGAAGACTACACATATCACTTTGAACCGGGCAACGAATACGTACTCGGCGCACACATGCTCGAAGTATGTCCTTCTCTTGCCAACGGCAGGCCCAGGATTGAGGTTCATCCTCTCGGTATCGGCGGCAAAAATGATCCTGCGCGTATTGTATATGACGGAGCAGCCGGAAATGCCATCATCGCCTCCCTCGTTGACATGGGCGGAAGACTCCGTCTGATCGTTAATGATGTAGTGGCAGTCGAACCTCTGCACGAGATGCCCAAGCTGCCTGTAGCGCGTGTCATGTGGCGTCCGAAGCCGGATATTTCAACAGGTACGGAAGCATGGATTCTCGCCGGCGGCGCTCACCATAATGTCATGAGTTATGCGCTTACTGCAGAACATATGAGAGACTGGGCGGAGATGATGAATATCGAATTTGTTCATATCAGCGAAAAGACTACTATTCCGGCGTTAAGGCAGGAACTTCGCTGGAACGATATAGCATGGAAGCTGCTGTAATAGAATAAACTATCAGGTACCCCGGTTTGTATTTGCGTGCGAACCGGGGTCATACCATTAAAGAGGTGTAATATGCTTGAAAAACTGAAACAATCCGTATACGAGGCCAATATGGCTCTTTCCGCATATGGACTTATTGTGTTTACATGGGGGAATGTATCCGGAATAGACCGTGAAAAGAGACTGTTTGTCATCAAACCTTCCGGCGTCCCCTATGAAAAACTTAAAGTTACAGACATGGTGGTTGTGGATTTGTCCGGAGCCAAAGTGGAAGGAGATCTGAACCCGTCTTCCGACACGCCCACCCACATGGCCCTTTACAACGCTTTTCCATCGCTTGGCGGCGTAGTACATACACATTCAAGATGGGCTACAATCTGGGCGCAGGCGGGCAGAGGAATCCATGCTTACGGAACGACACACGGCGATTACTTTTATGGAGAGATTCCCTGTACAAGATGTATGACTCCCGAAGAAATTGCAGGCCAGTATGAACTTGAGACAGGGAATGTCATCATTGATACATTTACTTCGCGCGAGATAGATCCAGCCCAGGTGCCGGCCGTTCTTGTCCAGTCCCATGGCCCTTTTACTTGGGGTAAAGACGCATCAGAGGCAGTTCACAACGCAGTTGTACTGGAAGAAGTTGCCATGATGGCCTGGCATACGGAGAAACTTCCGGATTCTTCGGGACGCGCTCCGATGCAGCAGGAACTCCTG
>Ga0209724_1002872_pt1 | contig 14434 bp, 11 predicted proteins | sample grotaG_FD_184143 | JGI IMG/M metagenome (GOLD analysis project Ga0209724, IMG submission 184143) | Glacier valley bacterial and archeal communities from Borup Fiord, Nunavut, Canada, to study Microbial Dark Matter (Phase II) -... | ecosystem: Environmental > Aquatic > Freshwater > Ice > Glacier ...
TCGACCGGATGATGGTGCGATACAGAAGCAACTCAACTGATTTGTACGCTGCCTATAATAATGCCCGCACGATTGTGAATTATGGCATCAGGCACGAAAAAGAGGAGAAGCCGAAAACTGAATAACGTAGCAAAAACGCTCGTTTGAGTTACCTCAAAAAGGAACATCTAAATTAAGCGCACAGATATTAACGCTTAATTTTCAATCTGAATTTGAGGTAATTTTTTTTGAGAAAAATCAATGCTTTACATTGTACAACATTGTGTTGTACAAGCATTCTAAATACTCTAAGTAAATCTGGATGAACAGCAAAATAATCATAAATAATAGATTTCAGCGCATAATCAATGTACTACTGCTCAATGCCAGTTTTATTGATAATCTGGGTTTGATGAATGGCAAGATGGGGATTGCTATTTTCTTCTTCCACCTTTCGCGTGAAACCAAAAACCAGATTTATGAAAATTATGCAGGAGAGCTGATTGATGAAATTTACGATGAAATCACCGTCGATACACCCTTAGATTTTGAAAACGGTTTGGCGGGTATAGGTTGGGGAATTGAATATTTGGTGCAGAACGGATTTTTGGAAGCAGACACCGATGAAGTACTCGAAGATTTCGATAACCGATTGATTCAGCATTTTGTTTACAATACGCCAACTGATATTGGCTTATTGAGAGGCATTTCTGGATTGGGAGCTTACTTTTTGAAACGCATTCAAAATCCAAATTCGAATGATGAGAATATCAAGACCCTGGTCAACAAGGAACTCTTTATTAAGATTATTGATGAGTTGGATCGAAAACTGACTAATGACGAAATTGAAAGATTGCAAAATGGGAAAATGGAGCTGATTGAGAATAGTCTTGAACCATTAATAATAAAAAATAATGCCCTAACAGAAGAAAATTTCAAACTTATCTCGGATTACCCTTTTCTACTCTGGTTTCTGTCTGAAACATACGAGCAAAACATCTTTAACTTTAAGGTCGAAAAGATAATTTTCCGGTTGCTTTCTCCGTTGACAGTTGCAAACAAAATGCCTCAAATGAAATGCAATCGATTATTGCTCGTGATGGCATTGGAAAAAATTAAAAGTTTAAACTTTGAACAGTATTTGGATGGCTCGATTGATGAGATGATTAAAAAACTTTTGACAGGAATAGACCGTGAAGCTATAAATAAAGAGCTAATTCCTGACTCAGCATATATGAAAAACGGCACAAGTGGCATTTCATTTATTTACAGTCAGTTATTTCGACTAACTGGGGAGCATAATTACAAAAAGGAATCTTTACATTGGCAAACTAGTAGTTTTAAATTCGATGAAACGGATCAGGGTTATGCTGGTTTTAATGTGGCAAAAGAAAATGAAGGCAAAACGTTTGGGCTTTTATCCGGATTAGCTGGAATCGCCTTTCTTGATAACAAGTGTTAATTTATACAGACTTTAATGAATCAATCATGATCAATCTATTCTTTGTATTGCATGACCATCTGGGGGCCCGAACCTACGCGAATGAATTGCTTTCCTACTTTTCAGGAATCAAATCAATTCGCATCTATAAAGTATTTTTATCTAGTATTCATTACAAAGAGTATAAAATTATTTCTATCGATGGAATAACTGAAATCCATTTGCCCGCCGTTTTGGTGCCTCATATGAACCTCGAAAAATATTCTGAGCGTTGTCTTGACCTGATGGATCCACTCCTCGTTGGAAAGGAAAACCTCATTTTTCATTTAAACTACGCAACCCAGGTGAAACTTGGTATCAAGGCCAGAGAACGATATGGATCGAAATTGATTTACACCTTACATTTCCTTCCTGACTATTTTTCATATGTTGAAAATGAAAGAATCAACGAACTTCAGAAGCGAGTTGATGTATTGGAGCTTGATATGGTTCGGGAAGCTGACCGAGTAATTTGTGTGACCAGGTTTGCCCAAAATACGATTCGCCAATTATGTCAGGTGCCAGAAGATAAAATTGTGGCCATTCATAACGGATGTGGGGAAATAGATAATATTGAACCTACATCCGATTTGCAAAAAAATGCACTGAAGAGATTTTTAGGGTTCGACGAGGAAGAACAATTAATTCTTTTTGTAGGGTCATTGGAGGAACGCAAAGGTTTAAAATACCTAACCAAAGCATTCAATACATTGAGCAAACACTATACGCAGGTAAGGTTGGTTATTGTCGGGAGTGGCAATTTCGCCGATGTATTCGATCATGCCAAAGGATGTTGGGGCAAAATCACGCTTACTGGCAAAATCACTCAGGCTGAAGTCTACGTACTTTACCAAATTGCCGCCATGGGGGTGATCCCTTCGATTTATGAACAATGCAGCTATGTCGCTCTCGAAATGATGAAATATGGACTTCCAGTTGTGGTAGCGTCAGCACCCGGTTTGAGCGAATTATATACCAACGGCGAGAATGCGTTGGTTGTACCACTTTTTAAAGGAGATATTGATCTGATGAAGCTCGAATTAAACGAGGAAAAACTGGCTGAAGCTTTAGCAATGGTACTAAACGATAAAACTCTGCAACAAAAGTTAAGTAAAAATGTACGTTCACGATGGGAACAGTCCTATACAGCTGAAAACATGGGTGATGCAACCATTGTACAATACAAAAAACTTTTAACAAAAAAAGAAAGTATAAGCAAGAATAATATATAACCATTAGAAGGAAGAAGGGCAGAAAGCTTATCAGTTACATAACTACCGCTTTCTGCCCGGATACCTTCCTAAAATAAGGAAAGGAGGTAATGTGACAAAGATAACAGAATTTGATAAACCGGAGCTATTGCTTTCCGTCCGTGAAATGATAAACCGGATACAATAATTTTGAATAATAATGAATTAAAATTTACAATTATGAAAAACTTAGGAAAATTAAAATTGAATCAGTTAAATAAAGCTGAAATTGAAAAAAGAGAAATGAATGCTTTGAGAGGCGGTTGTGGATGTGCTTGCGCTTATTCCGGGCCACAGTGCAGTTCAGGTGATAATGGTTATGGCGGATCATCTAGTGTTAACAATGCATGTGCAAATGCCGATATTAGCTACGTTCCTCATTAAAAAGTTTTAGCGATTACAGATTTTTTGTTTTCAAGATATTTCTGAAAGCAAAAAGAGATTGAAATTGGGATTCTTAATTTTCAAAAAGTAGGCTTCTGCTTTTATTTAATCGATTCCTGCTAAATAGAATAGGACTTTAAGGATCCCATTTTAAATAAATCAAAACCGTCTGAAATGATAAAAAATACCATTCATTTAATTTTTCTTGTTATTGTAGTTGTCAGTTGTTCTTTCAACAGTCCAAAGTCAGCAGAAACCTCAGCAAATCGGGTAAAGTTAAAAACGCCTGTTTTTATTGATTTACATCAAAAAAGTGAAAGCAAACTAAACGTTTCTGAATTTGCCGATACGGTTATGTACATTCCTTTGGAAACTAATTCGAAGTCATTTTTAAAGAGAGTTATCCAGATTCAAATAACCGATAAATATATTTTTATAAATGGCCGTGACCAATTGCTCTTATTCTCAAGAGAAGGGAAGTTTATCAGGCAAATCGGTAAAAAAGGCAAAGGACCAGGTGAGCATTTGCTTATCTTTGGTTTTGTGGTCGTTCAGGATACCGTTTATATTTCTTCTTCCGGGAACCGCTCACTGCTTAAATATAATGTAAACGGGAATTTTCTGGAAGGGCTGCCAACTCTTTCGCAATTGCCTCGTTTTAATGTCACTCCTGATAATAGGATTGTATCATATATCGATATAAGCGGAAGATTGGTCTTTTTTGACCGGAAACTCAAAGGGGATGCCACCATTACAATAGATCATAATGTATCTGATAAACGGGCACTTTATAGTTGGTGGGATGATTTTGATACTTACTTTCAGAAAAGTGAGCATCGCTTATTGTTTACTAATTATATGAGCGATACCATCTGGGACATCTCAAAAGGGCGAAAAGATATTGGCTATATCATGAATCTCGGCGATCAATTGCTTCCGGAGAAATATCGGGTTGAAAATTTCCTGGGTGACTTTCAACGTTTTGAAAAGACCGCAGCACGGTATCAAAAGGTTAACCTGTTTGAAACGCCCTCTTTTTTATTTTTGTTCCAGAAGGGATGGATAGAGAAGAATAAAATCAATTCAACCTATATACATGATGTGGCTGCCAATACTACGCGAAAATTTGAGTCTCCTTATATTTTTGATGATTTGATTGGCAAGCTGAACCTGGTTCCCAATTACACTTCTAACAATTGTATTATTGCCACTCTTAATCCTGTTGAGTTTATCGAAGAACTAAAAAAAGTCAATAAACAAAATAAAACCGGAGTGGAATCCCCGTCACCTCTGTTGCTCAAACAAATGGCTAAGATTACTGAAAATAGTAACCCGATTCTGGTCATCATGCCCGTAAGAAATAAAACAAAGAAAAAATAAAGCAATCAATGGAAATAAGTACTGATTTTTTAAAAATAGATTCAGAAGTTGTAAAAAATAATTTAATTAATCTGAAGCAACTGGTGTTTGAAGTGACCGACAGATGTAACCTAAAATGCAAGTACTGCGGATATGGGGAACTTTATGAAGGTTATGATGAAAGGAAGAGTAAAAGTCTTCAATTTACCAAAGCCCGCTTAGTCATAGATTATTTAGTGGCTCTTTGGTCAGAGCATATTAGAAACTCGTTTATCCAACCCATCACATTAGGTTTTTATGGTGGTGAACCTTTAATGAATATGCATTTTATTAAGGAGCTAATTCAATACGTTGAAGGATTGGGCAATGTAGGTAAATTATTTCAATATAACATGACAACTAACGGACTATTGTTAAACAGGCACCAGGATTATCTTGTTGAAAAAAAAATTACACTACTGATTAGTCTTGACGGGAATGAGAAAGATCATAGTTATAGAGTGGATGCCAAAGGCCGAAACTCTCACAAACGGGTTGTTGAAAATATTCGGCTTTTACAGCAATCATATCCTGAATATTTTACTAAACAAGTCAATTTTAATACAGTATTGCATAACATGAATAGCGTTGAAAGTGCCTATTATTATATTAAAAATAATTTCGGAAAAACTACAACTATTTCACCACTAAATAATTCCGGAATACGACCGGACAAAATGCCCGATTTTATTAAAACATATCAAAATGTTAATGAGAGTATTCGAATAGCAGAGAACTGTGAACAACTGGAATCGGAAATGTTTATAAAATCGCCGAACATTAATCAATTGGCCAATTTCTTTTATAACCATAGTGGAAATGTGATTGATAACTATAGTGATCTTCTCATAGATAAGAATAAACTAAATATTCCACCGACAGGAACTTGTACCCCATTTTTCAAAAAAATGTTCATCACTGTAAATGGCAAGATTCTTCCATGTGAAAGAGTTAATCATGAATTTGAATTTGGACAAATACAAGATAAAAAGCTTGACCTTGACTTACAGTTAATCGCAGAAAGATTCAACGATTATGTCTTTTCTTATGTAGAACAATGCCGCATCTGCTCCACGAAGCACAAATGTAGCCAATGTGTGTTCCAGATTGACGATATTCATGATCCAAATTCAAAATGCAAAAGCTTTACAAGTCCGGAAGTCTATAAAAAATATATCCAAACGCAATTGAATTATTTGGGAGAACACCCGGAACTTTATGAGAAGATCATAAGGGAAGTTGTAATTACAAACTAAATTTAAATTCTAATGAAAAAGTATTGGCTTAACTTGTTCCCCGGAACTTTTCTATGGTTAAAAAACGGCAAGGCTTTATTATATAATACAGATAATCAATTGTCTTTTGTTATTAATTGTTCATCTGAAATAGAGGATATATGTAAAAAGTTTCTGCTACTAGAGAATCTCTATACCATTGAGATGGAACAAAACCAGATTTTGGAAAGTACTGTATGTAAATTCATTGAAGAAATTGAACAGACAGGATCCGGTGTATTAGTGGAAAGAAACGAGATAAACACAAGGCCTGTTTCATATTTCCCCTACTTTAAACTTCAAAAAAATGTCGAATATTTAAAATTGGAACATGGCTGGGGTATAGGAGAAGCAGTCACTAATAATCTGCATGAGGTAACTTTGTATCTCAATGGATCGAAAAATGGGAATAACTCCTTTTACAAACAAATTCATTATCCGGTTGACCTGGATGGATCCTTGGATGTTGATTCTGCAATATCGTTTATTTCAGAATTCAAAGGAGGAAATATTCATAAAATAAATATCGTTGGTGATATTTGTAATTATCGTGATTTTGAATTTTTATTGGACTGGCTTTTATCGCAAAAATTCGACGTACAATTGTTTTTATTGATAGAAGATTTGCATGTAGGGGATCATTTCTTCGAAAAGTGCTTTGTGAAGGGTGTAAATATCAATTTAATAATCAATGATGTATCTTCATTTTCCCGGCTGGTTGATCTTGAACATGACGTACTTCTCAAAGTCAAGCCAGTTTTTGCTGCTTCCTCTGAATACGAAGCTGAGAAATTTTCTGATATCATGGTGAAATACGGAATAGAGGATTATGATATTCTTCCGTTATTTACAGGAAAAAACCATGATTTTTTTGAACGATTTGTGTTTACGACCAATGATGATATTGAAAATATCAAATTATCAAAACGGGAAATTTTTGTTAATATGGCCTTGAATATTCATTTCTATGGCAAGATTACTGTTATGCCTGACCAGAAGGTATATGCAAATGTTAACAACGCACCATTAGGTTTCATTGGTGATCCTGTTTATAATATGATTTACAAGGAAATGACCGAAGGACAATCTTGGCTCCGCATTCGTAATATAAAGCCATGTTGCGATTGTATATACCAATGGCTCTGCCCATCGCCAAGCAACTATGAACTGGTAATTGGGAAAGCTAATTTATGCCATGTCTTTGCTTAGAAGTATTAAAATAGTGGATCGAGTTATAATCTGAATTGGAGGAATTTATGAATAATATGTACAATGATTTTGACATAGTTGAGCATTATGTTTTTAAGAGTGTGAGTGGTTATATACTTATGGATGTTAATACCTTGGATGTATGTATTCTTGACGAAATTGAGAACAATATTGTTAAGGTATTAAATAAACACCCTGCAAATAATCGACTAAATATGCTTATTGAAAAATATGGAGAACTGATTGTTGCCAAAAATATTGATGAATTACTGAGAAATGGTATCCTGAAAAAGAAAGAAGAAAAAAATGAGACTGATGCGATAAATAATGGCTATGATACAAATGGTGTTGATACAATCAACGCTATCGATATTTTAATTTCCGAGGATTGCAATTTAGCCTGTAAATATTGTTTCGTCAAGAACGGCCAATATCGTGGTAAATCAGCTTTAATGAAATTAGATGTTGGACAAAAATCGATAGACTTTCTTATTCAAAGATCAGGTAGCCAAAAAGATCTGTTTGTGTGTTTCTTTGGGGGTGAACCATTAATTAACTTTAAGGTGTTAGAAAACATGGTTTATTACGCGATAGAAGAAGGAAAAAGGAACAATAAGCAGTTCCATTTTTCGCTAACGACTAATGGAACTTTATTAAGTGACGAAATCGTCGAATTTATTCATAAACATCATATTTTTGTAGTTGTAAGCATTGATGGAGATATACACTCTCACAATATAAACAGACCATTATCAGGAGGTGGTGACTCTTATACTATACTTGTGAATGGTTTAGAGAAGTTAAGTCAAAGGGATATCAGTTATTCTGCCAGGGCTACAGTCTCTTCTCTTACATTGAATAAAATTTCTGAGAATTTTGAACACCTGATTTCATTAGGATTTAATAAGATTCACTTTGAAAATGCGTTTGCACCTAAAGGGAAAGTCTTTATAAATAATAAAAGCGATATAGCAGAATTAAAAAAGCAATATTCTTTTATGGCGAAAATAATAAACAAAATCATAAAATCAGATCAACAATGCAATATTGAAGGCTTTCCTTTGCCTTTACACCGTATTATAACAAAAGATACTGCTTTTTATTCCTGCACTGCAGGACGGGGGTATCTTGCCATTGACGCGAAGGGTGATATATACTTATGCCATAGGCTTGTGGGTGACAAGAGGTTTTTATTAGGGAACACTGTCAAAGATACATATAGTTCAGAATGGTCCAAAGTAATTAAAACGAAGATGAGTGTTAATAATAAAAGAATATGCAAGAAGTGTTGGGCAAGATATATTTGTGGTGGAGGTTGCTATGCAGTTAATTCTGGTTTTAATAAAGATATTTCGGTAGCTCCTCGGATTTATTGCCAACTAAAAAAATATTCCATAAAAATGGCTTTGACTGTATATGCAAATTCTGTACAATGAATGAAGAATTGAATATTAAGTTAGATTTTACAGAATGGTTAGAGGAACTCGAACATAGATATTTTCCTCTTATGAATAAGTAGCTGAGTCTAGTAAACTGTTGATACTATTTAAAAATTGCTTTAACGTTTCCTTAATAAAAAAATTGGACAAACTTGGGAAAAGATAATATAAATGTTAATTCGGTGCTGATATTGCTGAAAATATAAGATTAATCGATGTTAAAGTTCCCCCATTACAAACAGCTCGATGCCATGGATTGTGGACCTACCTGTCTGCGCATGGTTGCCAGATTCTATGGGAAAACATTTTCGTTGCAATATCTGCGTAGCCGATCGTATATTACCCGTGAAGGGGTTTCGATGCTGGGGATTAGCGATGCCGCCGAGAGTATTGGTTTGCGTACCAAAGGCTATAGACTTACCTGGGAGCAACTACGCGATGAAGTACCTTTCCCGTGCATCATCCATTGGAATCAACACCATTTTGTAGTTGTTTACGATATCAAAAAATCCCTCTCCAAAAGAAAAGGGGCGGGGGGGGAGATAATCTTTATTGCCGACCCTGCCATCGGGTTATTAACTTACACCAAAGAGGAGTTTCTGAAATGCTGGCTCAGTACTAAAAAAGAAGGCAGTCAGGAAGGTACCGCTTTATTACTTGAACCAACTCCCGATTTCTACAACCAGGAAGATGAGCAAAAGGGGAAGCTGAAATTTATGTACCTGTTGGGATATCTGCGTCCCTACAGGAAGTATATGATGCAACTTGGATTGGGAATGTTTACGGGCAGTATCATCAGTATGATTTTCCCGTTTCTGACCCAGTCGATTGTGGACTACGGAATCGGCAACAGCGATATTGCGTTTGTGGGCATGGTGCTGTTTGCCCAAATGTTACTCACCTTGGGGCAAACGGCCAACGGAATGATCCGTAGCTGGATTATGCTTCACGTCACCTCGCGTGTAAGCATTTCGCTGATCTCCGATTTTCTGATCAAGCTCATGAAGCTGCCAATGTCTTTTTTCGATTCCAAAAGAATCGGTGACATTATGCAGCGCATTGGAGACCATAGCCGCATCCAGTCGTTCCTGACAAATTCGCTAATCGATATTGTCTTTGCTGTGATTACACTGGTAATTTACACATTTATCATGGCATCTTATCATATTGGTATTTTAGGTGTCTTTTTTCTGGGCAGCATCTTCTATATCGGTTGGGTTTTACTATTTATGAAGAAACGCCGGGAACTCGATTATAAGCGGTTTCAGCAGTCGGCTGCCAATCAAAGTAATGTAGTGCAGCTAATTTCAGGGATGCAGGAAATAAAACTTAATGGATGCGAAAAGCAAAAACGCTGGGAATGGGAACGTATCCAGGCGCGTTTGTATAAAGTAAGTGTAAAAGGCCTGATGCTGAGCCAAAACCAACAGATCGGAGCTTCCTTTATCAATCAGGCCAAAGATCTTTTTATCTCGTTTCTTTCGGCCAAAGCCGTGATCACGGGTGATATGACCCTTGGAATGATGATGGCAGTGCAATACATCATCGGTCAGTTAAATTCGCCAATACAGCAATTTATTGGGTTTATCCAATCGGCACAAGATGCCAAAATAAGTTTGGAACGTCTGGGCGAAATACATGACAAAGACAATGAAGAAAACACGGAGAATAATAAAATAAAGGAAATACCTGCAAACAAAACGATTGAAATAAAAAACCTGACGTTTCATTACGAGGGACCACATTCACCAAAAGTCCTTAAAAAGATCAATCTCGAAATACCGGCCAATAAGGTAACTGCTATTGTGGGTACGAGTGGCAGCGGAAAGACTACCCTGGTAAAATTGTTATTGGGTTTCTATAAACTCAACAAGGGGGAGATAAGGCTGGGTGATATTAATTTAGAAAGTTATAGTCCAGGTCAGTGGCGCAAACGTTGCGGCGTGGTGATGCAGGAGGGGTATATTTTCTCCGATTCAATTACCAATAATGTGGGAATTATGGACGAAATGCCTGATCCGGGAAAAATAGAAAGGGCAGTATCTACTGCCAATATCAAAGATTTTATTGATGCATTGCCCCTTGGTTATGAAACAAAAATAGGGAACGATGGGCACGGTCTTAGTACAGGTCAAAAACAGCGAATCCTGATTGCACGGGCGGTGTATAAAGATCCAGATTATTTGTTTTTCGATGAGGCCACGAATGCGTTGGATGCCAAAAATGAACGTGTGATTATGGATAATTTGGATCAATTTTTTAAAGGCCGGACGGTAGTGGTGGTCGCTCACCGCCTGAGCACGGTGAAAAAAGCGGATCAGATTGTAGTGCTTGAGACAGGTGAGATTGCGGAGAAAGGGACTCATAAGGAGTTGGTTGATAAAAAAGGAGTTTATTACCATTTGGTGAAGGACCAACTGGAACTGGGAAATTAAATTATCTATGCCTGAAATAAATAAAACAGAAATACACAGCGAAGAAATACAAGAGCTGATGGGATTTATCCCCAATGGAGTAGTTCGGTGGGGGCTAACGGTAATATTCATAATCCTTTCGGGTATCATTGTCGGAAGCTTTTTCTTTAAGTCGCCCGAGATCATTATTGCACCAATGGTTTTGACCACTAAAAACCCGCCGGTTGTACTGTTGAGTAAGTCTACCGGAAAAATCGACCGATTGTTTGTTAAAGACGGAGAACAAGTTTATGCCGGGACAATTATTGCCCTGATCAATAATCCGACCAATTACCGGGATTACATTTTGATGAAAAAAGGACTTGCATTGAATTCTGGCAGCTCTTCATGGGATAAGCAAGTGCTTGCAATCGAATTACCTGAACAATTAACATTGGGAGAATTACAATCCAGTTTTTCCTCATTTCTTAAAAGTCGGAACAATTTCAGACATTACCTGAATCAAAATTTGATCCCGCAAAAGATTGAATTATTGAAGAAACAAATCGCAAAGCAGAAAGAGTACTACCAAACGCAACTGAGGCAAAGGGATATACAAGCAAAAGATTTAAGCTTATCTGAAAAATCATTTTTCCGCGATTCTCTTTTATTCAAAAAGCAAACGACCAGTGAAAGCGAATATGAAAAAGCGCGACAAACCTTATTGACAAAAAAATCGGCTACTATTGGTTTCGAAGCTTCATTAAGAAATACCGAATCATCAATTCTTCAAATGCAGGGAAGCAGTGTGGAATTACAAATGCAGTATGAAAAAGAATTAGCCCAATTCCGGCTTGATCTTGATGAATCGAAACAAAATCAGGAGAACCTGGTGCATCTATGGGAAGAAAAATATCTGGTAACAAGTCCGGTCAATGGGCTCGTGACTTACACTTCGGTCTGGAGTGAAAACCAGGAAGTAAAAGCAGGAGAGCTGATTGGAACTGTTATTCCATCAGGTGAGACTTCTATTATAGCAAAAGCGATTATTCCCACAACTGGATTTGGCAAAATAGAAATAGGACAAAAGGTGAACATCAAACTGGCAGGTTTTCCTTATATGGAATATGGGATGTTAACGGGGCGAATTCGTTCTGTTTCGCTTGTTCCTGATTTAAAGGGATATGTAGCAGAAGTCGAATTGGAAAAAGGGATGACCTCTTCGTACAAGGAAAATCTGAAATTCATTCAGCAAATGGATGGCACAGCCGAAATCGTGACTAAAGAGTTACGGTTGATTTACCGATTTATAAATCCACTTAGGGCATTGTTAGATAGCTGATTATAAAATCGGATAGTAGCTGTCAATTTGCTATTAGTTTCAATAGGAGGCAAAGTATTGGTATAAATAAAAGAATATGTAAACCCTTAAATAATCGAAAAACTAAATGATCGATAGAATTAAACTAAATGATAATACCTTTTTAATTCCAATTCGGATTGGTTCAGAAAGCAGAATGGAGAATGTACAATGTATACTTCATTTTCTTCATAGTCATGTTGAATGTCATATTATTGTTTTGGAGGCAGATACTAGTGAAAAATTGAATGTCTCCGAAGGTCTAACCAAAATATTCGTCGAAGATCATAACCCGGTTTTTCACCGAACTCGATACATTAATCAAATGGTAGAAAAAGTGCAAACCCCTTTTCTGGCAGTTTGGGATGCAGATGTACTATTAAATCCTGCGCAACTGCTTTCGGGACTGGAATTATTGCGAAAAGATGAAGCAGATATGGTATTTCCTTTCGATGGAAATTTTTATGGAGTACCGCAGTCTATCAAGGAAATATATCTTCAGCATCAGGATCGGTTTGAGATTCTGGAACAAAGCATTGACCGGATGAAATTGATGCACCATTTCCCTTCGGTTGGGGGAGGTTTTCTAGTCAATAAAAAGGCATATGTTGAGGCAGGTATGGAGAATGAAAACTTCTCTGGTTGGGGACCCGAGGATACTGAAAGAATCAAACGTTGGGAAATTTTAGGTTATCGCATCAAAAGGACAAGTGGTGTAATGTTTCATCTACCACACGACCGCAGGGAAAATAGTTGGTTTGCTGATAAAAAAGCCGAGATAAGTCTACGAAAAGAATTTTTAAGGATTTGCAAAATGGATCAGGTTGCTCTGAAATTAGAAGTACAAACTTGGATAAGCAAAAATAATCTTACTGATTTCAAACAATGAAAAATGGAGTATTTAGATATGAAAACAAAAGCAATACTGTAGATCAGATTTAGTTATTGTCAGTAATGCAATTTTGATGATGAGAATTTTAGTAAAACAGAAATAATAAGATACTTTAATATAATCAAAATAGATTATATATTTGTTACTGAAATTAGTTTTCAATTATGTATTAATGAAAATTAGTTTTAAACACTTCCAAAGACTGACTAATATAAAACTGATGAAATACATCGCCTTGATCCTTCTTCTTTACTTGTTTTATGCTTGTGGTTCAAAAGCCACTGAAAACACAAGCAATGCCGAAAAACGGCAATACACCGAGCAGAAAAACCCTGTAACAGTGATTGTTTTACAAAAAGGTTCGTTTCGGAAAGAACTTGTAAACAATGGGAAACTGGTTGCTTTGCGAAAAACTGATCTGCAGTTTCGGGTTGGTGAACAATTGGAAAAACTCTCGTTCAAAAATGGCGACTATGTTAAAACCGGGCAGGTAATTGCAGAATTAATTCCTTTTACTTTCAGCCAGCAGTTGGGTAATGCAGAAATCCAGTTAAAAAGAAACCGAATGGATATGCAGAACCTGCTGATTGGTCAAGGCTATACGACCTTAGATACTGTCGCAATTCCGCGTCATATTTATGATGTAGCGTATGTGAAGTCTGGATACGCTGAAGCTTATCAAAGCATGAAATCGGCAAAGTTTAATTTCGAGTCGGCGCAGCTCGTTGCCCCTTTTGGTGGAGTATTGGCCAATATCGAAAAAAAACAATACGATCTCGTAACCGCAGGTGCTACTTTCTGTACGCTGATCGACGATTCGGAATTTGAAGTGAAGTTCATGGTTGTTGAAAGCGAAGTTGGTGATATTAGGTTAAACGACGAAGTGCAGTTGATCCCCTTCTCGAGTCAGAAAATTTGCAGGGGAAAAATTTCTGAAATCAACCCCGTCATTGATGAAAATGGGATGATCCTCGTAAAAGCACAGTTGAAGAATCCAGGAGGTTTGATCGATGGAATGAATGTAAAAGTGATTGTTGAAAAAGTTATACCCGATCAGATGGTTGTTCCCAAGTCTGCTGTATTGCTGCGCGACAACCAGGAAGTATTGTTTAAATATACCAAAGATGGCGTGGCTTTCTGGACTTACGTTCAAACATTAGCCGAGAATACAACGTCTTATTCTGTTATTGCCAATCCTGACAAAGGAGCTCAACTTGCTCATGGCGACACAATCATCATCTCGGGGAATCTGAACCTGGCGCATGAAAGTAGAGTCGAGATTAAGTAGCTTCAGCTTCGCGTTTGAAGGGTTGAAAAGGTTTCTATTGTTGGCTTAGTTTCCATTATTCAACACTGTCAAAACAGCAGAAACTTTT
>Ga0209724_1002874_pt1 | contig 14428 bp, 13 predicted proteins | sample grotaG_FD_184143 | JGI IMG/M metagenome (GOLD analysis project Ga0209724, IMG submission 184143) | Glacier valley bacterial and archeal communities from Borup Fiord, Nunavut, Canada, to study Microbial Dark Matter (Phase II) -... | ecosystem: Environmental > Aquatic > Freshwater > Ice > Glacier ...
CCAACCGTCTTGGACAAAGCGGCACGTCTTGAGCAGAACGGCACCTTCCGGGCGTCTTGGCGAGAACGGCACCTATCGGGCCTCGCCGCCTGCTCGCCTATCAGGCCAGACCGCTCGAGAGCAGACTAACCAAATACCAACTACTAAGAACCCACCGGAGGCGCTCCCTTCCAACCCTCCTAACCCCCCTCCACCGCCCAAATCCGCCCCGCTGCCTCGAGACTTAAGGTCCGTTTCTCGTCGCCCACCGCCAGCTCGAGGGTGCCGCCCATCAGTTCGACCTTGAGAACCCGCACTCGAGCGTTGGGTTTGAGGCCGATTTCGGCCAGATAGCGCAGAAAAGCGCTGTCCTGGTCTGTGACCCTCACCACGCATACCTGACTTCCTGCCCCGTAACTCGAGAGGGCCAGACCCTCACTGTCCGGCAAACTACCGTCCAGGCGTGGAATGGGGTGTCCGTGGGGGTCGTAGCGGGGGTCTCCAAGCAGGCTCGAGATTCGGGCCTCGAACTCCTCGGAAATGACGTGCTCGAGTCGGTCTGCTTCGGCGTGAACCTCGTCCCAGGTGTAGCCCAGCGACTCGGTGAGGTACAGCTCGAGCAGGCGGTGATGCCGCACAATCTCGAGCGCTACCCGTTCGCCCGCCGGGGTGAGCACCGCGCCAAAGTACGGTTTGTGGCTCACCAGCCCCGCCTCGGCCAGCTTTTTGAGCATTCCCGATACGCTGGCCGGAGTCACCTCGAGCGCCTCGCTCAGCGCCTGAGTGGTGGCTTTGCCCTCCTGACCGAGCAAATAGATAGCCTTGAGGTAATCCTCGGCCTGATGGCTCAGAGGCGTGCGAATCGGGTTGCCGGGGGACATGAGGGTTCTAGTTTAGGGGGTGGGGGTGAGGAGGGCAAGTTGGGTGGCTCGAGCGTGTGGGAGAGTGGGAGGCGGACAGGCCCAATAGGCGAGCAGGCGGCGAGGCCCGATAGGTGCCGTTCTCGCCAAGACGCCCGGAAGGTGCCGTTCTGCTCAAGACGTGCCGCTTTGTCCAAGACGGTTGGAGGGTAGGGCATACAGAACGCCTCCGGCGGGTCTTTAGTAATTGGTACTTAGTTGGTTTGATTTCGGGCGCTCGAGAGCACACCAACCAATGACCAAAAACCAAAGACCCGCCGGAGGCGCAAAACTCACCACTCAAAACTCAACGGCTCGAGAGCGCCGCACCAATCACACCTGCGTCATAGCCCATCTGGGCGCGGCGAATAACCACCGGGGCGTAATCCTTGCAAGATTCGTCGGCCACGCGCTGCACGAAGTCGAAAAAGTAGTCACCGACCTCGGCCACGCCGCCCCCGATGACGAAAACCTCGGGGTCAATGGTTTTTTGCAGGTTGGCCAGCGCCACCCCCAGATGGGTCAGCGCATTTTCCACCACCGCCACCGCCACTGGGTCGCCGCTTTGCGCCAAACTGAAGGCTTCGGCGGTGCTGACACTGCGGTTGAGCGCGAAACTGGCGTCTCTGGCGATGGCCCGCCCCGAAGACAGCGCCTCGAGCGCCCCACTCTGCCCCGCCCCACTCACCGTGGCCCCCGGCAACACGATGATGTGGCCCACCTCGCCCGCAATACCGTTGAAGCCGCGCCACACCCGGTCCCCGAAGCACAGCCCACCGCCAATTCCGGTGCTCACGGTGATGTACATGCTCGAGGAGGTTCCCTTGGCTGCGCCCAAAACTGCCTCGGCCAGACCAGCGGCGTTGGCGTCGTTCTCGAGCATCACCTCGAGCTGGGTTTTCTCTTGTAAATAACGCACCAGTGGCACGTCTTTGAAGTCAAATACGTTAGGGGCCAGTTTGACCTCACCCTTGCGAAAATCGAGCGGACCAGGGCAGCCCACCCCAATGCGCCGAACCTCGGGATGACGTTGCTGAGCACTCAGAATCATCTCGGCAATCTTGTCTAGCACGCTTTGCCAGCCGTGTTTGGGGGTCGGCTCCACGGTCCTCGAGATGAGTTTGCCGTCCTCGAGCACGCCGACTAAAATCTTGGTTCCACCTAAATCCACGCCAATAAGTGCCATCGTTTAACCTTCCTTGAATCTTATTTTAAGGGTCCGTCGTATCTTCGGTAAAATTCTCGTCCAGCGGGTCGCTCGAGAGGCCGCCCAGCACCGAAGTGGCCTCCTCGAGCATGGATTCGGGTACGAAAAGCTGCACATCGCCCATGTAACCTCCGGTCTCGAGTTCGATAACCGGGCTGTAAATGACCCACTGGAACGGGGTTTTAACGAGTCCCACCAGACCGTGCTCCTCGAGCGCTCGACGCAGCCCCTCGGCCAGCAGGCGCGGAAAAGTGCCCAGTGAGACCCACTCGAGGCCATTGTAGAGTTGTCTTTCCATGTTTACCTCGGGGAACAGGTTACGGGTTACAGGGGAAAATCTCGAGCTGACCCGCTTTTGTTCTTTATCCGTCCCTCGCAACCCGTGCTCCCTCTATTTCTGCCTCTAGCACGGCTTTGAGCGCGTCATCCACCGCTTTGGGGGACATGCTTCCTTCGTGAACACAGACCTGCACGCTGTGGGCCTCGGCACAGATTTGACCGTCGGCCAGCACCCGATACTCAAAATCGAAGCTCGAGCGGCCCACCTTTGAAGGCCACAGTTCGACCTCGACTTCTTGACCCAGCACAATCTCGAAGCGGTAATCCATGCGAATATGCACCAGCACGATGTGGATGGGTGCAAGGCCACGGGCGTGCTGAGCGCGAATCCACTCGAGGCGGGCGTGCTCGAGATACTGCACATAAGCCGCGTTGTTGACGTGCCCCAGCATGTCGGTGTCGCCGAAGCGCACCTGAATCGAGGTTTTGAAGGGAGTGGACATGGTTCAAAGCTCAGGGTACAGGAAAACGTGGGGATTTACGGCTCGAGGCACAAAGCAAACTTATTCACGGCCCTCGGCGAGAGCTTGAGTTAAGATACATTAAGAAGAAACTCATGCTTGGTATTTTTTGTTGAACATTTAGTTTTTTCGTGTTGACTCGAGAGCTTTAGAACACTAGACAGGAACGTTCTGGGTTCTTAGTTTCTCTCCAGTTTCGTTTCGGTAATATTCCCGTTTCACACAGTTGCCAGAGTTGTGAGTGTCATTGAGGTTGTCGAGCTTATCAAGGAGTATCTATGAAGCCTATCAGTCGTTTTATGTTGTGCGCCGCCCTTTCGCTGACCCCTGCACTGACCCCCGCGCTGGCCTCTCCCAGTGCCGTGACCATTGGCTCCAAGCTCGATGGTGAGGGTGTACTGCTGTGCCAAATGGTTAAACTTCTGCTCGAGCAGGCCAAGTTCACGGTCACGGAGCGCTGCGCTACCGGCAACACTCCGGCGACGCGCAAAGCGCTGCTCGAGGGCCGCATCGATATGTATCCCGAATACAGCGGCAATGTGATGTTCCTATTTGCCGATGCAAAGCTCAATGCCAACGTGGGCCGCAACGCAACCCGTTCCTGGTATCAGGGTCAGCGGTTGGACGCTGCTAACGGCATTGTCTGGCTCCGGCCTGCCCCTGCTAACAACACCTTTGCGCTCGCCATACCCAAAAGCCTGTCCGAGCGTGAAAAATTGCGTACCATGAGCGATTTGGCCCGCTACATCAACGCCGGAGGTAAGTTCAAGCTGGCGGCCACTTTTGAGTTTCTCTCGAGAGATGACGGCCTCAAAGCTTTTGAAAAAACCTATGGGTTCAAGCTCGAGAAAAGTCAATCGCTGATTACCTCTGGTGGCAGCAGCACCGAGACCCAGGAAGCGGCGGCGCTGGGCGTGAGTGGAGCCAACGCAGCCCTGACTTACGGCACCGACGGAGCGCTCGAGAAATACGAACTGATTCCCTTGACCGACGACAAAGCTGCGGTGGCGGTATACGAACCCCTAATCACCGTGCGCCGTGAGGTGCTAAACCGCAGCCCGGAGATTAAAACGCTTATCGCTCCGGTGTGGGACAAGCTCAATACCCCAACCCTGATTCGCCTCAATGCCCAGGTCACAGAGCGTGGAATTGGTGCAGCAGGACAGGTTGCCAAAGAGTACCTGCTTTCGGTGGGCGCGCTCAAGTAAATCTCGAGCAACTTTTCCTGGCAATCACAATCCTTTGTTCAGAAAATCTACCCTGTTGCGCTGTGGGGTAGATTTTTCTTGTGCCTGTCATCCAGTGCGTGTGCTCCCGTACTCGAGCAGATTTATCCACGGACACCCTCCACAGCCTCTATACTGCTTCCAATGCCGCGCCCTTCCATTCACCACATCGTCATCAGCCTCGCGGCGGCGCTGGGCCTGATGCAGATGACCCTGTTCATCGGGTACAGCCTTCACCGCAGCTTTGAGCAGCGGGGTCAGATTGCGCTCGAGCGCGCTGAGGTGGCGGCGCTCGAGCAGAAGGTGGCGCGGCTCAAAGAACTCAAGGGAAAAGCGCAGGACCCCTTGTTTCTCGAGGAACTTGCTCGCTGTCAGGGCTTTGTGAAGGGTGGTGAGCGGGTGCTGATAGATTCGAGCATGGTGGGAAAAAGCGAAGCCGCGCCCTGTGCCCCACGCAAATTGTTGCCCGAATAGACCTTTTTCACAAGAAGTGGGGAATGTTTTACAAATGCCTGTGTCAGGGCGGCCCCAGGATTTCAAACGCGTCACGGAGTCTGCAAAGCCTGGTTTTCCGAAATGCTTTTTACCCTGGAGCGAAAAAATCTCGAGTGGGACGGCTCGCCATGCCCAGTGTTTCTAAGCTGCCTTGACTGACCCAATGTATTAAGGTTTTATGCCTCTGAAGCTTACGGCCCGTAAGGTGCAAAATAGAAGTGTTATGCCAACTTACCGCTCGAGAACGACTACTGAAGGCCGCAACATGGCAGGTGCACGCGCGCTGTGGCGGGCGACCGGAATGCAGGACGGGGATTTCCAGAAGCCGATTATTGCGGTGGTGAACTCATTTACTCAGTTCGTTCCGGGTCACGTTCACCTCAAAGACCTGGGCCAACTGGTGGCGCGTGAGATTGAGGCAGCGGGCGGGGTGGCCAAGGAATTCAACACCATTGCCGTGGATGACGGCATCGCCATGGGTCACGACGGAATGCTGTACTCGCTGCCCAGCCGAGAATTGATTGCCGATAGCGTGGAATACATGGTGAACGCGCACTGCGCCGACGCGATAGTGTGCATCTCCAACTGCGACAAAATCACACCGGGGATGCTGATGGCGGCCCTGCGCCTGAACATTCCTGCCGTGTTCGTGTCCGGTGGCCCGATGGAAGCGGGAAAAATCTTGCTCAAAGACACGCTGCACACCCTGGACCTGGTGGACGCGATGGTGATGGCTGCCGACGACGGTGTAAGCGACGACGACCTGGAGGCCGTGGAGCGTTCGGCCTGCCCCACTTGTGGTTCCTGCTCGGGGATGTTTACGGCCAACTCGATGAACTGCCTCACCGAAGCCCTGGGGCTATCCCTGCCGGGGAACGGTTCGGTGCTGGCCACGCACAGCGACCGTCAGAACCTGTTCAAGCAGGCGGGCCATCTTATTGTTGACCTGGCCAAACGCTATTACGAGGGGGACGACGCCAACGTTTTGCCGCGCAACATTGCCACGCTCAAAGCCTTTGAAAACGCCATGACCTTAGACATTGCGATGGGTGGCTCGAGCAACACCGTGCTGCATCTGCTGGCCGCCGCGCACGAGGCGGGAATAGATTTCAATATGGCGGACATCGACCACCTGTCGCGCCGCGTTCCGGTGCTGTGCAAGGTGGCCCCCGCGAAAAGTGACGTTCACATGGAAGACGTTCACCGCGCTGGGGGCATCATGGCTATTTTGGGCCAACTCGAGCGGGCGAACTTGCTGAACAGAGACGTGCACTCGGTCCACTCGAGCAGCTTACTCAGCGCCCTCGAGCGCTGGGACGTGTCCCGCACCGGGGACGAGCACACCCTCGAGTTCTACCGCGCCGCACCTGGCGGTATCCCCACCCAACTCGCCTTCTCGCAGTCGCGCCGCTACACCGCCCTGGATACCGACCGTGAAAAGGGTGTGATTCGCAGCTTTGAGCACGCCTTTTCAAAGGATGGCGGCTTGGCAGTGCTGTACGGCAACCTCGCCGAAGAGGGCTGTATCGTCAAGACCGCCGGAGTGGACGAAAGCATCCTGAAATTTACCGGAGCGGCCCGCGTCTTTGAATCCCAGGACGCTGCTGTGGACGGTATCCTCAGTGGCGACGTGAAGGAAGGCGAGGTCGTGCTGATTCGCTACGAAGGCCCACGCGGTGGCCCTGGTATGCAGGAAATGCTGTACCCCACCAGCTACCTGAAATCCAGGGGCCTCGGCAAAGCCTGCGCGCTTGTCACCGACGGACGCTTCAGTGGCGGCTCATCGGGGCTGTCCATCGGGCATGTGTCCCCCGAGGCGGCAGAAGGCGGCACCATTGGCCTGGTCCAAAGCGGTGACATCATCGAAATTGACATTCCAGAGCGCAAAATTCACCTCGCTGTGAGTGAGGCCACCCTCGCCGCCCGCCGCCAGAAACAGATTGAAGCAGGCTGGCAGCCGGCTGAGCCTCGTCCACGCAAAATCACCGCTGCCCTGCGGGCCTATGCCAGCATGACCACCAGTGCGGCTCGAGGAGCGGTCAGGAATATTTAAGCCAACCCTGACCTATGCGCTGAACACAGTCCCTTTCTCCTCGGAATAGATATTCCTAAATATTCGACTCTGAGCCACTCCCCATTTTTCAAATAACCTCTCTGATAAGTCTGAATTCCATAAAGTCCGTAACATGTCGGGCATCGCTCACAGCTCATCGCCACTTCTGAAAAAAGTCTAAAGAAGGCTATCCTCAAACCCAAACCGTAAAGATTGTGTGGCGCGCCCCTCAAAGGGGACGCTCGAGCTACCTCCAGGTCCGGTTTCCCCTACACTACCCGTCATGCCGCTCGAGTACCTGTCCCGCATTTCTCAGACTGCCGCGCCCACTTTTTTTGAAGCCCAGAGGGCCAAACTCGTGCTCGAGCTGTGGCGCGAACTGGGAGCCGATGCAGAACTCGATGCGGCGGGCAATGTGGTGGCCCGCGTCGGACCCTCTGCCGGACCCACTGCGGGCGGCGCGTTGGTGCTGGCGGCTCACCTGGACACGGTATTCTCGAGCGAAACCGACCTCACGGTCCGGCAGACCATGATGCAGGAAGGTAAGCGCTGGACTGGGGCCGGATTGGGCGACAACAGCTCGAGCCTCGCGGTGCTTACCGCCTTTTTGCGCGACCTCGAGGAAAAGCGCCTCAAGCGTCCGCTGTGGCTGGTGGCCAACGTGGGCGAGGAAGGTCTGGGCGACCTGCGCGGCGCTAAAGCCCTGCTCGAGCGCGAACATAAAAACATTGCCGCGTTCGTGGCGGTAGACGGCTATCTGGGGTTGGTCGTCACCCGTCCGGTGGGGGTAAAGCGTTATCGGGCCAGTTTTCACACCGCTGGGGGCCACTCCTGGGGAGACCGCTCGCCCAGTGCCATTCGCGCTCTGGGACTGGCCATCAACGCGCTGTACGGCATTCCGCTGCCCGCGCACCCGCGCACCACGCTCAACGTGGGCACCGTGGAGGGCGGAACCAGCGTGAACTCCATCGCCCCGTTCGCCTCGCTGCTGCTCGATTTGCGTTCGCTCGAGCAAGACACCCTGGCCGCGCTGGAACGTCAGGCTCTGCACGCGCTCGAGGGGGCCGCCACCCAGGCGGAGGCTAAGCTCACACTCGAGAAGGTGGGAGACCGCCCCGGTGGAGACCTAAACAACGCCGCCTTGCTCAAATTAGCTCGAGCTGCCGCTGCCGATTTCAACCTCGAGCTGCAAAGCACTGCCAGTTCCACCGACGCCAACGCCGCCGCGCCCTACGGCATTCCAGCCCTGGCGCTGGGCGTATACGAGGGCGGCAACGCACACCGCCTCGACGAGTGGGTCAGGCCAGACAGCCTAGCTCGAGGGAAAAAACTGCTCGAGCGCTTCGTGGAGCTGTATCAGGGCAAGGTGTTGGAGTAATAAGAATTCCGGAAATATCGGTAATGTAATGGACGATATTTCCAGCGGAGCGGATGGGGAAAACTACGGTTCTGATTGTGTAGTGAAGTGTGCAGCGTAGCGGAACACGTAACGGAATCAATCGGAATCCGTATAACTCGAGAGATGAAGCAAAGTCCATGTGCGGGAGCCATGTACGGAAGAAAGGCGATGCCCCGAATGACTGCTCAGGAATTTCAAGAACATTATGGCTGGGACGAAGCCACCGCGCTCGAGATGGTTGCTCTGCTCGAGAACGTCACAGATGAGGAAATTGATGGGGGAGGCTTAGCACAACCTACACCCGTATTCCCCAAACGCATACCTCATACAGACGATATTGCTGGAATCGTGCTTTATCCGTGTGCATAGGAGAAAGAATCATGACCCGTGAAGAAGCTTTTAAGGTGCTAGACGAGTTAGCCGACTGGAGTGAGGAGGCTCCCAGCGAAGAGCTGATTGCGCTCACCCTGTCCGAAGACCCCGGATTTCCTGCTGCGCCCCCCGACCCCAACCGCGTACCTCACCCAAAGGTCGGGGTGTCGCAGCCTCGAGTGATTCAGGTGCAAAACGCGGGTGAGACACTGAATCTGACCACGCTGGTCAAGTTCGCTGGAGCGCTGGGCTACCGTCTACGGCTCGAGTTCGTGCCCGAAGAAGGCGGAGAGTCTCTGAAAACCCTATAAAAATTGCTTTGAACGGGCATCCCTGAAGTGTGCCGGAGTCTTGAAAACCCTTTCAGGACTTGATACGCTCGAGCAGCGTCACAATTTGCAGCGTTTCCCATAAAGGTGCAGGGGGTTTGCACTTTTATGGTGAGCGGAGCGAATGGAAAAAGTCAGCAGTGCTCGCGGTAATGGAAGCTTTGGAGCGAGCAGGCCCCACGGGGTGCCGTTCTGCTCAAGACGCAAAGCGGAAAAGCTGTAGTGTTAGCGAGCACTGCTGTAAAGAGCGTGGTCTGGCGAGTCCAACACCGCGTTGGGGAGAAGCTATGCAAAACAGGTTGCGTCGTTTTACGGCGGTGCTGGTCGCCGCGTCAGGTCTGCCTTGTTTCTCGAGCGCGGCACTCGCCCAGGTCACGCCTAAAGATGTGGTCTGGAACGATGAATTCACCGGGGCCGCCCTGGATACCAGCAAATGGGTGTATCAGCTCGGCAACGGGGACGGGGTCAACTTAGCCGGCTGGGGCAACAACGAACTCGAGTATTACACCAACCGACCCCAAAACGTGCGGCTCGAGGGTGGAAATCTGGTCCTCACCGCCCGCCGCGAGAATTTCAAAGGCGATAAGGCGACGGGTGGCAGCGACCAAACCTTTGAGTGGACCTCCGGGCGCATTCGCACGGCGGGCAAGTTCAGCCGCACTTACGGCAAAATCGAGCTTCGGGCCAAAATGCCCAGCGGCAAGGGCATCTGGCCCGCGCTTTGGATGCTGCCCGAAGACGTTCCCGACAATACTTACGGCACCTGGGCTGCCAACGGCGAAATCGACATCTTTGAAGGCAAAGGCGCTCAACCCAGCAAGCTGTGGCAAACCCTGCATTACGGCGGTCAGTGGCCGAACAACCAGTACAGCAGTCGGGAACTCGAGTTCCCCAACGCCGGAACGCTGGACGGGTGGCACGTTTACACCCTCGAGTGGAAGGGTGGCGAAATAAAATGGCTGGTCGATGGGGTCGTCACGTCCATCCAGACCGCGTGGTGGAGCAGCAAAGCCGCGCCGCCTAAAAGTGAGGCCGACCTCGCCGCGTGGCCCGCACCTTTTGACAAGCCGTTTTATGTGCTGCTCAACCTGGCGGTGGGCGGCAACTTCGGCGGCAACCCCGACGCCAGCACGCCCGACAGCAACACGATGCTCATTGATTACGTGCGCTGGTCCTCCTTGCCCGACGAAAAGCGTGACCCTGGTGTGCGCCCGACCATGAGCTACCCGTGGACACCCAGCACCACCCCTGCTCGAGCGGCGCAGGCTAGTGGCAACCTGGTTTACAACGAATCCTTCGATTGGGACGCCAGTAACGCCTACGTTAAGGCCAACCCGCAGGCCAGCGTCTTGAGTAGTGTCACCCGCTCGAGCTTCTGGACCGTGTATCAGACGAACGCGGGTGAAGCTTTCACACTGGGCAACGACGCGGCCCGTGGCAACAGCTTGAAGGTGGACATCAGCAAACCGGGAGCGGTGAACTACGCGGTACAGGTGCGCCAGGACGGCCTGAATGTGGAACAGAACAAGCGCTACCAGCTCGATTTCGACGCCTGGGCCAGCGTACCGCGCACCGTGATGGTCAAGCTGGGCGGCGGCGACAAGCGCGGCTACGCGGCTTACTCGGGCGAGAAAATCATCTCTCTGGGCACCACGGCAGGGGAGCACCACACTTTTACCTTCGACATGACCGCCAACACCGATACTGCCACCCGGCTCGAGTTCAATCTGGGGGCGGCTGGGGCGGGTCAGGTGTGGATTGACAACGCGGTGCTGAGGCAAGTCGAGGACGCGACCAAAGTGGCGGCGCGTTCACCCCTGCCGGACGGCAACCTGATTTACAACGGAGGCTTTGCTCAGGAAGACCCCAAAGTTCCGGGTATTGCGGCGCTAGCCAACACCTCGTACTGGAAGACGTATTTTGAAGGGGGCCACACCCTGACCCCCACCCTCGAGAACGGGGAACTCAAACTAACGGTGGACAAGCTCAATCCGGCCAACAACTGGTTCGTGCAGCTCAACCAGCCGGGAATACCGCTCGAGGCCGGAAAAAGCTACACCCTGAGCTTGCGCGCCCACAGCAGTTCACCGCGCACCGTGGCGGTGGTCATCGGGGAAGAGGGCGGTTCTTACGCTCGCTACCTCGATAAAACTGCTGCGCTGGATATGGCTCCGCAGACGTTTACCTATACCTTCACTGCGCCTGTAACCAACCAGGTGTCCATCCTCCAGGTTCTGGGCGCGGTGGGCAAAGCGGGGGATAGTTACGCGCTGTTTTTCGACGACTTTAAGCTCGTTCAGAACGCACCTTAAAGCCGTTTTGAGGGGCGCTCGAGCGGGAACGGGCGAGCTGGCGGGCAGGCCCGTTAGGTGCCGTTCTGCCCAAGACGCGGGCAGGCCCCACGGGGCGGGATGGCCCGATAGGTGCCGCTCTTCCCAAGATAGTGCCGTTCTGCCCAAGACGCCACTCGCCCCTATACGGTGTTTTCCCGCTCGAGCATTCAAACTCCCGCACCCTCCAAACCCAGAAACGCACGCATTCGCTCGAGTTCACGCTCGAGCGCCGCTTTGAAGGTCTTTCCCTTCGGTTCTCCGAGAGGATAACCGAAATCACCCTCGAGCACGCCCCCCAACACTTTCAGATTGGCATACCCCACAGCTCGGTCCTGCCACAGCATCGGCAGCGCGTAGTAACCGAATTTGCGCTTGGCCTGTGGAGTGTACGCCTCAAATTTGTATTCCCAGCCGAACAGGTGGGCAAAGCGCCGACGGTCCCACACGATAGGGTCGAAGGGGGCCAGCAGGCGCACCTCCCCATCCGGCTCGAGAAGGTCTGGCTCGAGCGCAAGGTCTAGTCCCAAACTCCAGACGTAGTTCACGCCCTCGAGCTTGGCGCGTTCCAACTCAAATTTTACCGCGTGCTTGAAGGCCGCTTTCAGCTCGAGCTTGAGCTGCGGCGCTCCGTATCCGGCAGTCAAGGAAACCAGTCCACCCAGGCTGGTCTCGGATAGCGGACCGTAAAGCTTGGCCAGCAGGTGAACCAACACTCTGGCCTTTTCAGCGCTCTCGAGCGGATTTTCCAGATGCAGCTCGAGATGGGCAACCTCATACAGCTTGATACCCCCATCACGGCGGGCCACCCGCAGGTGTCCCCGGTAGTGCAACGCGTCCAGCACGCGGGTGGTGGCGCTCGAGCTACCGCCCCAGTAGTTGCCCACGCTGAGCTTACCCAGGGCTTTTTCCAGCGCTCGAGGGTGGGTGGGGCCGTTTTGGCGCACATGCTCCAGCACCTAACTTATCAGATGCGGCGTCTCGGCCTCGATTTTGAGGGTTCGTTCAAAGCTGCGCGGGTGCAACCACCTTTGCAGAGCACGGGGAATAAAACCGTAATTGGGTAGAAAATCTTCTTCTACCTCGAGTAAAGCGTAGCGCCGTTCGAGTTCGCCTGCTTTATAGTCCACAACCCGGTGGCGCAAAATCAAATCCTGCGCCCTGGCCGGAGCGCGAATCGGGTCGGCCTGCACGAACTCGAGTTTTTCAATCGCGCTTTGCAAATCCGTGGGCGCGAACAGCGTGCGGGTAACGGCAGCGCGGCGCAGTTGCTCGAGGGTGATTTGGGGGTAAGCCATGATTCCGTTATTTTACTAAATTTGGGTGTGGATTCTGGAGGGGTTGCGACCTACGCTCTGGAGTTTGCGCCTCCGGCGGGTTATTGGTTATTGGTACTTGGTCAGTTTGATTTCGGGCACTCGAGGACAGACCAACCAATTACCAAAAACCAAGTACCCGCCGGAGGCGTTCGGTTTCTCCCCTCGAGAAACCCTTCTCACTCGAGCGCCGTAAATTGAACTATGAATCCCCAAGACCCGCAGTTCCTGCAAAATCCCTACCCCAGCTACCGCCAGATTCAGCAGCAGCCCGGACTGGCCCTCGACGCGAACGGCTCACTGCTGGTCAGCCGTTACGCCGAGGTGCGCTCGGTGTTGGGCGACAAAAAATTTGGGCACAATACCTTCTGGAGCGAGGAGGGTAAGGCGTGGCTCGAGCAGAATCCGGCGGCTGAGATGCAAACCCACTGGATGCTGCTCAAAAACCCCCCGGACCACCGCAGGTTGCGTCGCTTGGTTGAGACCGCCTTCACCCCGGCCAAGATTCGGGCGCTCGAGCCGCGCATCGAGGCACTGACCCGTGAACTGCTCGAGGGCTTGAAGAAAAAATCCGAATTTGACTTGATGAGCGAGTTCGCCATTCCCCTTCCGGTCACGGTGATTGCCGAGTTGCTGGGCATTCCCGAGACAGACCGCTCGAACTTTAAAGACTGGGCCGACGCGCTGGCTCCCACCCTCGAGATGGGAAACCTTTCACCCGAGCAGATGAACGCGGCCAACCACGCTGCCGCGAATATGCGCCAGTACCTGCACGTGCTGGCCGAAAGACGCAGGCTCGAGCCGCAAGACGACCTCATCAGCGCACTGGTCCGTGCCGAGGCCGAGGGCGACAATCTCAGCCTGGACGAGCTTTACGGCACCTGCCACCTGCTGCTCATCGCGGGTCACGAAACGACGACCAACCTGATTGGCAACGGAATGCTGGCCCTGCTGCAAAACCCCGAGCAGCTCGAGCAACTCCGCAAAAATCCGGCTCTGCTCGAGAACGCCATTGAGGAATTGCTGCGCTTCGATGCCCCGGTGCAGTTTACCAGCAGGATGGCGCTCGAGGACACCGAGGTGGGCGGGGTTGCGCTGGTGGCAGGAAGCTGGGTCACGCTGATGCTGGGAGCCGCTAACCGTGACCCACTCGAGTTTGGCAACCCCGACGCGCTCGAGTTGAAACGGGTAGGGGTGCGTCCGCTGTCGTTCGGGCACGGCATTCACTTTTGTCTGGGCGCTCCGCTGGCCCGTACCGAGGCCCGCGCTGCTTTTCGCGCGCTGCTCGAACTCGAGACCCTCGAGCTGGGGGGCAAGGGATACCGTTACAAATCCCTGCTGACCCTGCGCGGCCTCGAGCATCTTCATTTACAGTTATGAATTTTCATAAACTCTTCTCAATTTATCAAAGAACACAATTTGAATGTAACAAATCGTCGTACTCCTCTCACAAAGCGCGGGTAATCTGCTGCTCGTAGCCACTGAATACCAAATCTACAGCTTACTTGTGAAAGCAAGCTGTTGTAGAGTATTAAAGGCTGCTTCCTAATCTCGCAAAACATTTCCCCGTAAAACATCTCCCCGCAAGAACTCTCAAGGAGCGCATATGAAGAAATGGCTTGGACTTTCGATTGCCCTGGTGGTCAGCATTCCTGCGCTGGCTCAGACCCAGACCATCGTGGACATCGCGGTAGGAAACCCCGACTTCAGTACCCTGGTTACGGCCCTGCAAGCGGCTGGCCTGGTGGATACCCTCAAAGGTGCGGGTCCCTTTACCGTGTTCGCCCCCACCAACGCCGCCTTTGCCAAAGTAGACCCGGCTACGCTGACCGCGCTTCTCAACGACAAAGCGGCCCTCACTCGAGTGCTGACCTACCACGTTGTCTCCGGTAAGGTGCTGGCCGCCGATGTGGTCAAGCTGACCACCGCCAAGACTGTGGAAGGAAGCGATGTCAACATCGCCGTGGTGGGTGCGGGTGTGACGCTCAACGGCTCGACCAACGTGACCGCCACCGATATTATG
>Ga0209724_1002881_pt1 | contig 14404 bp, 14 predicted proteins | sample grotaG_FD_184143 | JGI IMG/M metagenome (GOLD analysis project Ga0209724, IMG submission 184143) | Glacier valley bacterial and archeal communities from Borup Fiord, Nunavut, Canada, to study Microbial Dark Matter (Phase II) -... | ecosystem: Environmental > Aquatic > Freshwater > Ice > Glacier ...
GAGCGAAACCACGTCTGCACCGTCGTCGGTGGCGGGGTTGCCGTCAGGGTCAATCACCCACTGCATTCCAGCGATGACCTGAGCAAAGGTTCCACCCTCGGGGGGCAGCACCAGCGCGGAGAGCAGCTTGGCACTGGGGGCCACGCCTACGGTATTGCCAACTAGCAGTCCCGCCGTGTGGGTACCGTGGTTTCCAGTGTCGTGTGGGGCAGCGCCCGCGACTCGTTTGCCCTCGCCATCGAACTCGGCAAAAGCCTGGATTTTTCCGGCTAACTCGGGGTGGCTTGCGTCCACGCCGGTGTCCAGTGTACCGATACGGATGCCCTGACCCTTGAAGCCCGCTGCCCACAACTGCGGCGCGCCCACCTTTTGCAGATGCCATGGTGTACCCGCCGGAGCCGCCGCCGTGCTCTGGGCCTGCACTTTGGGGGCGGGAATACGGAAGTTGTCGAACACGTACTCCACGTTGGGCAGGTTAGCTAGCAGTTCGGCCTGCTCGAGCGTGACGGTGAGCACCACCGAGTTATCCAGCCACAGCTTTTCGCCGCCCGCCAGTTCACTCACCGCCGCGTTTACGCTCTGGGTCGAGAACAGTTTTTTCAGGTTGCCGTTGCCGCGCACCTGATTAATCGAGCTGCCGATGTTGGCGTCTACGCTGTTGCGTAAATTCTTGAGCTGACCCTTGCCCTTGACCACCTGCGGACTTTTAAAGCGCACCACCACCTGAATAGGGCTGCTGGTGGTGCTTAAAGTACGGAATTTATTGCGAAGCGCGGGCGAGAGCTTTTGCTGCACGTTCGGTGCCAACTGGGCAAACGTGCTCGAGCCGAGCGCGGCTGAAACACAGGCGAGGGCAAGAAGTAAGCTGCGCGTTTTCATGAGACCAGCTTAGCCCCCAACCCTGACGGTCAGACACTCGAGGACTTAGGAAACCTTTAGATGAGGTCAGGGCTGCATCAGGGTTTTGAAGCTCAAGCGGTGGGGGATGAGTGATGGGTTGTGAGCTTGGAACGCACTTTTGTTGGGGCCAGAATGGATGTTTATAAAACACCCTCGAGTTCTGGAAAGCACGCTCGAGGGTGTTTGTGTGGGTTAGATTTTGGCTTGAATCGGCTTGCTGCTCGAGGGTGACTTGAGGCTCGAGTGCGTCTGGTTAAAAGCAAATTCTCGAGATTATTTGGGCATCAACACGGTGTCGATAACGTGAATCACGCCGTTGCTGGCCTGTACGTCCACGGCGGTGACGTTGGAGGTGCCTCCGCTGGCGTCGGTCAGGCTGACCTTGCCGTCTTTGACAACGACGGTGAGTTCCTGACCCTGAACGGTAGCCACTTTTTTGCCATTTAAGGTGACCACCGTGCCAGACTCCACCTTGCCGCTGACCACATGGTAGGTCAAGATTTTAATCAGGGTGGCCTTGTTTTCGGGTTTGAGCAGCGACTCGACCGTGCCTGCGGGCAGCTTGGCGAAGGCGGCGTTGGTGGGCGCGAACACCGTAAACGGTCCTTTGCCGCTCAGGGTATTGACCAAGTCGCCCGCTTTGACGGCGGCCACCAGCGTGCTAAAGGTGCTGTTACCCGCAGCCACGTCCACAATGGTTCCTGGAGTTGCGGGCATGGCGGGCATAGCAGCGGGTGCAGCGGGTGCAGCGGGTGCGGCGGTGGTTGAGGCGGGCATACAGGCCGAGAGCGAGGCGGTGAGGACGAGTCCAAGAATAAATGTGGTTTTCATGTTGAGCCTCCAGAAGCGACTGAGTAGACCACAGCAGTACGGCGAGTAGCCGTAGAAACCAATCGACTTTTGCCGTTAACTTTATCGATGGGTAGGCAGAAGATAACCGGAGAAGAGACGACGACATTTCCTTCATTAACACAATTTCAGCCGTGTGTGTGGCCTTAGAGATTTGTAAAGGGTCCACTCGAGCAGCCCACCCAGTCGAATTCGCGTGTTTTCAGAAGGGTAAGCTCGAGGTCGGTGCATATTTTCTTCACAGATTTGCTTTTCCCGATGGAGCTACGCCAAAGTGCTCGAGCACCTGTGAAAACCCCACTGCGCTCGAGCACTTTACTGTGCAAATGAATCTGGTTTAGCCCCGACGCGCCTTCCAGTAGTGCCAGTCCAAAATAGCCTCGAGCGTCTTGGGTCCGGCGTCCACCGGGAAGATGTGCTCGAGCGCTGCCGAGAACTCGTCGCCGTCCCAGCGCATGGTCACGCTGAACTCGAGTTCGCGGGCTTCACCTTCGTAGTCGCCCTCGTATTCATCTTCATCGTCACCCTCAAATTCCTCGTACTCCTCGAGTTCGGTGATGGTCACTCGAGCGCTCTCTACCCCTGAATTGGGGAGGTAGTCGGCCTCGAAGGGAAAGCTCAGGTGGTTCTCGAGGTAGGCATACCAGCCCATCGCCACCTCGCTCTCGTCGTAGGCATCCACCACGATTTCATGGTCAATCCGGTGCTCTCGAGCGGGGTCCTGGTCCATGCCCCACTATACAAAGGTCAGTCGCAAGCTTAAACTGCGCTTGCCTTTAAACGCGGTCCCGTGAGACCGCACCCGTCCGGCGAGACGACAAGGAGAAGTGAAGAGAAGTGAAAACATGAACCTAACGTCCCAACGCCCAGCCCTGCCGCTGCGGCGCATTTTTTTGCCCTCCCCCAGGTTGGCTCGAGTCATCCTGGTTAAAGTGATAGCGGAGGTTGCCCGTGCAGTTTAAGGCCACTATGATGGACGCCGCCGGGGTGCTCAGGGCCATCACCCGCATTACCCACGAGATTCTCGAGCACAACAAGGGAGCCGAAAGTTTGGCCATCGTGGGCATTCACACGCGGGGCATTCCGCTGGCCAAGCGCATCGCGGACCGGATTGCCCAGCTCGAGGGAATCGTTGTTCCCACTGGAAAGCTGGACATCACGCTTTACCGCGACGACCTGTGGGAGATTGGCCTGCAACCCATCGTGCGCCAGACCGAGATCGAGTTCAGCATGGCGGGGCGGCAGGTGATTTTGGTGGACGACGTGCTGTACACGGGACGCACCGTGCGGGCCGGACTGGACGCCCTGATTGATTTAGGTCGCCCCAAAAATATTCAACTGGCGGTTCTGGTGGACCGGGGCCACCGTGAGCTGCCCATCCGGGCCGACTACGTGGGCAAAAACCTGCCCACCGCGCGGCTCGAGGTGGTCAAGGTGCGGCTTACGGAGACCGACGGCGGGCACGATGTGGTGGAATTGTGGGAGCGCGAATGAGGCGGCGTTGCACTGGCCAGAGGCCCGCATGAAACACCTCCTGGATTTCGATGACTGGAATAGGGGCGAACTCGAGAGCATCCTCGAGACCTCGAACATGATGGAACAGGTGCTCGAGCGGCCCATCAAAAAGGTGCCTGCGTTGCAAGGCTTCACCATTTGTACCGCTTTTTTCGAGAACTCCACCCGAACAAAGGTCAGCTTTGAACTCGCGGCCCGCCGCATGAGCGCCGATGTGGTTTCATTCGCTTCCGGGGCCTCGAGCCTATCCAAAGGCGAATCTCTGCGAGACACGCTTGAGACGCTCAAAGCCATGCGGATGGACTGCTTCATCGTGCGCCATCCGGCCAGCGGCGCGGCGCATCAGGTGGCTAAATTTTCCAATTCACCCACGGTCAACGCCGGAGACGGGCGGCGGGCACACCCCACGCAAGCTTTGCTCGACGCCTATACCCTGAAGAAACACTTCGGAAAGCTCGAGGGTCTGAAAGTCGCCATCATCGGCGATGTGCGGCACTCGAGGGTGGCCCGCAGCAACGCGCAGCTTCTCAAGATTCTGGGCGCAGACGTGACCCTGTGCGGCCCCGCGCCGCTGCTGCCTCGAGAACTCTCGGGCATGGCGCGGCTGACCACCGACCCGCTCGAGGCGGTGAAGGGCGCTCACGCGGTGATGGCGCTGCGGATTCAGCAAGAGCGGCTCTCGAGCGGCTTTCTCTCGAGTTTATATGAATACCGCGCCGGGTATCAGGTCAACGAAAAGTTGCTCAAGGGTGCGCGGGAAGACGCCATCGTGATGCACCCCGGCCCCATGCTGCGCGACCTCGAGATTTCGGGAACGCTGGCCTCAAGCGGACGGAGTGTGATTCTCGAGCAGGTGGAAAACGGTGTGGCGGTGCGGATGGCGGTGTTGTATCACCTGCTGGTGGGGAAAAAATAGAAATGGTGCGTAGGGACGCATCGAATGCGCCCAGGTCGGAGAAACGGCGCATTCGATGCGCCCCTACAGAAGTTATTCGAGGCTCCATGATAACCAAAATCAAAAACGTCAAAAGAACTCCAAGCGGCCCCCTCGAGCATCTATTCCTCGAAAACGACCTCGTTCTGGGCTGGAACCTTGAGCAGAGCGCAGACCTCGAGCTGGACGGAAAGGGCGGCCTCATTGTGCCCGCTTTCCTAGAGCCGCACGCGCACCTGCGCGAGCCGGGGCAGACCGAGAAGGAAGACCTCGAGAGTGGGCTGTCCGCCGCTACCGCTGGAGGTTACGGCACGGTGGTCTGTATGCCCAATACAATCCCTGTGCTCGACGACCCTGGAATTCTCTCGAGCCTGATTCGTAAAGCTGAAACGCTGGGGCTGGCGCGCTTGAGACCTTCGGCGGCGCTCTCGAGGGGTCAGAAGGGCGAGAGTCTGGCCGACTTGGCCCTGCTCAAAGAAGCGGGTGCGACTATGTTCACCGACGATGGGCGCACCAACGAGGACGCGCATTTGCTGCGCCGCGCGCTCGAGTACGCCCACTCGCTGGGCCGGGTGGTGAGCGTTCACGCCGAGGACGCCAGCCTGCGGAAAGACGGGGTCATGAACGAGGGAGTGGTGTCTGAAGAACTGGGCCTGCCCGGAAATCCCTGGGCGGCAGAATCGGGGCGGGTGGCGCGTGACCTCGAGCTGTGTGAACTCACCGGGGCACGGCTGCACATCCAACACCTCAGCACGAGGCAGGCGCTCGAGCGGGTGCGTGAGGCTAAAAAGCGCGGCGTGAACGTGACCTGCGAGGTGTGCTGTCACCACCTGACCCTTACCGACGAGAGTCTGCGCGGCTTCAACGCGGTGTACAAGGTTGCGCCGCCGCTGCGAACTCAACGGGATTGCGACGCGCTGCTGGGCGGTTTGCTCGACGGTACGGTGGACTGTCTGGCCACCGACCACGCGCCGCACACCCTGGCCGAGAAGGAGCGCGATTTGCTCGAGGCCCCGTTCGGCATTGGCAACATCGAGGTGGCTTTTCCACTCCTCTACACGCGTTTGGTGCTCGAGAAGGGCTTGTCCCTTGAGCGCCTGATTCACCTGATGACCGAGGGCGTTTCTCGTGTGCTGGGCTGGCCCCCAAGCACCCTCGAGCCGGGAATGCCCGCCGACGTGACCGTGCTAGACCTCGAGACCGGGCGGGAAGTAAAACCGCTCGAGTTCAGGAGCAAGGCCAAGTTCTCGCCGTGGGCTGGAGAAACTCTAAAAGGCTGGCCGATTCTGACCTTGGTGCGCGGAAAAGTAGCGCATCAGATTTGATGAGCTGATCAGATGAGAAAGCAGGTCGGGATTTGCACCCGACCTGCTTTCTCATGCAAACTGAATCACTCTCTCGAGCGGTAGACCGTCAACCCGTGTCCATCCGGGTCTTTGCCGTCAAAGCTGCGTCCGAATGAGTATTCGCGTATCTCGCCCACCTCAGCACCCCAATCTTTGAGGCGCTGCCACAGGCCGTCTACGTCGTCGGTTTCAAAGCCGAGTTCGCTGCCGCCCACCGCCATCACCTGTCCGCCTTGAGTGTGAGTGTCTAGGCTGAGCTTGCAAGCGCCCGCCTCGAGCAGGTACATGCTGGGTGGTGCGGAGCGGTCATCCAATGCAAGGCCGAGCACGCCTTGGTAGAACTTGAGCGAGCGCTCCATATCGGACACCATCAGGTTCACATTCTTGAGGACGACACCCATTTTGGGCCTCCTTGATTCGTCCTAATCTACCCACGCCCAAGCGAACTGGACCTTCGCTCGAGAGGCACCTGAGTCGCGCGCTTCCGGTGGCGGTACTTGGGAGAAGTTTAGCTTTTAAGAGCGACTTTGACTGTACCCAAACCGCTTGAAACTCGAGAAAAGAGTGCTCTGTAAAGCAGTTTTAAACTCGGTGCTCGAGCAGGTCCCGCGCAATTTGGCGCATCATCAGCGGTCCCTCGTAAATCCAACCGGTGTAAACCTGAACCAGACTCGCACCCAAATCCAGCCGCTCGAGCACGTCGTCCGCGCCAAAAATGCCACCCACCGAGATGATGGGCAAGCGGCCCTCGAGTTCCCGGCTCAGGTGTTTCAGAATCTTGAGGCTTTTTTGACGCAGGGGTGCGCCGGAAAGCCCGCCTGCCTGCTCGATTTGAGTTTTCAAGCCGTCTCTCGAGAGTGTGGTATTGGTGGCCACGATGCCCAAAAGTTTGTAACGCTCGAGCAGCTCCAAAACCTGGTCCAGTTGCGAAAAACTCAGGTCAGGCGCGATTTTGAGCAGCATGGGTTTATATACTGGCTGCCGACGGACAAAATCCATCACGCTCGAGAGCAGAACCTCGAGCTTGTCCTTGTCCTGAAGCTGCCGCAAATTGGGCGTGTTAGGACTCGAGACGTTGACCACGAAGTAATCGCCATAATTCCACAGTTTCTCGAGCGAATACAGATAATCCTGCGGGGCCAGCTCTAAGGGCGTGAGTTTGGATTTGCCCAGGTTGATGCCCAGTGGAACAGACAGCTTTCCTCGAGTGTTTGAAAACTGCTCGAGCCGAGCTGCCACCCTATCGGCCCCGTCGTTGTTGAAGCCCATCCGGTTGATGATGCCCCGGTCCTCGGGCAGCCGAAACAGGCGCGGTCTGGGGTTTCCGGGCTGCTCGAGCATGGTGACGCTGCCCATCTCCACAAAGCCAAAACCCAGCGCGGGCCACGCGGCTAGGGCCAGCGCGTTCTTGTCGAAGCCTGCGGCCAGACCCACCGGGTTAGGGAACTCGAGGCCCCAGAGTTTGACGCCTAGGCGCGGGTCTCGTGGCGCGCACATCTGGGCGATGCCCTCGAGCGCGGCTGGACTGTGAGACGCGGTTTTCAGCGCCCCCATCACAAATTCGTGAACCGCTTCGGGGTCGAATTGAAACAGGAGTTTTTTGAGCAGTGCGTACATCTCGAGTGAGGATACCGCTTTGGGCGGGGTAGAAGAGGGGAAGAACTAGACCGAAACCCGCTCGAGCAGGTAAGCGTTGCCGCCCTCACGCCGAAAACCCACAATCTCGTAGCGCTCGAGGTAGTGCAAAAACGCGGGCCTCGAGCGCTCACGCCACAAAATCGCTTTTCCCACGTCCTGCTCGAGTAGAGAACCATAATCCTGCGGCAACTCAAAGTACAGATGCGGCAGCTCGAGACTCAGATTTGCACTCACCATCACCCCGTCCTCGAGCGCATTCACGCTAGGAATGTGGGCTTCGTGCGGGACGGGTTTTCCACGGCCCCCCTTCAAATCCCATTCGGCCAGTATCCGGTCCGAAGCCGCACCCGCGTTGATGCCGCCCATCTCGCCGTAAAAGTGTGGCAGGTAGCGGCGGCAGGTAGCGCCCAGTTTGGCGATGTTGAAATAACCGTTCACCGCTCTCAAAGGGTCGTAGGTCCAGACAATGCGGCTTATTCCCCGCTCGAGACACCACGTCTTCTGAAACTGCTTGAGTTCGTAGGCCACACTTTTCCCCCGGTAGCCTGGAAGGACTCCGGCCATGTGAGAGTGCTGGGTGTTGGCCTCTCTGGTGGGGAAACTGAGCACCAGCCCAATCGGAGTTTCATCGTCCCAGGCCAGCACCACGCACGCGCCCTCAAAGCGCAGGGCAATCAGCATTTCCTTGCCCACCACTGCGTCGTCGCTATAGCCCCAAATCTGTCGCTCGAGCGATTCCATCAGGAGCATGTCTTTTGTATCGGTAGCTTCGCGGATTTTTAAGGTCATGTTTCGGGTGGGTGGTGGTGGGTGGTGGGGAGTGGAAACGGAGCGCCTCCGGCGTCTTGAGCAAAACGGCACTGTCTTGGCGTAAACGGCACCCCGTGGGGTCACGCCGCCCCGTGGGGCCTGCTCGCGGGTTTTTAGTAGTTAGTTCTTGGTCGGTTTGATTTAGGGCGTTGTCTTCTTGGTCAAAACAGCGCCCATGAGGACGCTTGACCGCTTGGTCTAAGCGGCACCTTCTGGGCCAGACCGCTCGAGGGCAGACCAACTAAGTACCAAAAACTAAGGACCCGCCGGAGGCGCAAAACCTAGAACTTTTAACGTGCCAGTACCACCTTCTTCACCGTCACCCGCTCGAGGAATTCCCGATTCAAACTCATGCCGATTCCTGCACCCTGCGGCACCGGCATCATGCCATCCGTCGCCTCGAGCGCTTCGTTCACGATGTCGGTTTCAAAATAGCGGCTCGAGCTGCTGGTGTCACCCGGTTTAGTGAACCCCGCCATGCTCGAGAGATGGATGTTGTGCGCCCGCCCCACGCCACTCTCGAGCATCCCCCCACACCACAGCGGCGCTCCAAAACTCTGGGCCACGTCGTGAGTCCGGCGGGCCTCGAGATGTCCACCCAGCCTTCCGACCTTGATGTTAATCAGCCGCGCCGCGCCCAGCTCGAGCGCCTTTCTGGCGTCTTTAGCGCTCATGATGCTTTCGTCCAGGCAAATCGGCGTGTGCATCATCTTCTGAAGCTTGGCGTGGTCCACCAAATCGTCAAAAGCCAGCGGCTGCTCGAGGTAGTCGAGGTTCACGGCGTCAATGCGCTGCAAAATTCGCAAATCGGCCAGAGTATAGCTCGAGTTGGCGTCGGCGGTGAGGGTCAGGTCGGGAAACTCGGCCCGCACCGCCTCGAGCGGTTGCCAGTCCCAACCCGGTTTGATTTTGAGCTTGATGCGCTTGTAACCCTGCTGGACGTGTTTTTGCACCGTCTCGAGCGTGGCCTGCACCGTGCTCTGAATGCCTAGCGACACCCCCACCGGAATCTCGCTCTTCACCCCGCCCAACAGTTGCCATAGGGGAAGATTCAGGCTGCGCGCCCACAAATCCCAGAAGGCCATCTCGAGCGTGGCTTTGGCCATCGTATTGCCCTTGAACGGCTCGAGCGCGGCGTTCAAAGCTTCTGGGTTGGCGAACTCCACACCCAGAACCAGCGGCAAAAACAGCTCCTCGAGCATGACCAGCGCGGTGCTGTTGGTTTCCTCGCGGTACAGCGGCAGCGGGTCGGTAACGCACTCCGCGTAGCCCTCGAGTCCCTGGGCACGCAGGGTCAGCAGCACGAATCTCTTGCTGGTCTGCGTTCCAAAAGAGGTCTGAAAGCGGAACTTGAGCGGCAGCTCGAGCACTCGCAGCTCGGCGGATTCGAGTTTCATGCGCTTCAGTGTACTCGAGCGGTCGGTATACTCGAGCGCTCAAGGGAGGTTGGACTCGAGGGCCGACTTTCGACTTCGATTTATACTGACCAGATAACCGAGATACAGGGAAACCATGACCAAATCAATCAGGATAACCATGCCTGCCTGACGACCAAGGTACTGCGTGCCATAAAGCAGAACCAGGGTAATAAAAGTGAGTTTGCCCGCGCTTGCCAGGGTCAGAATCAGGGGGCGACTCGTCGGTTGGTATGCCCCGTAAAGAAGCATGGCACCCACCAGCGCAATCAGCACACCCCAGTTACGCACGATGATTTCGGCCAGTGGCCCCTCGAGCGAGGCTCCAAACGTAGATTGTAACGCGGCTTGGGGCGCTATTGCCGCGTAAATCATGGAAAACGTCAGCGCCCCTGACACGACCATAATCCATTTCATTTGGGCGACAATCCAATTCATAAGACCTCCAGGCGGGCATACACACTTTTGGTGAGGGCGAGTCTCTAAGCTCGAGCTTACTTGGCTAGAATGCGTGACCCACTGATTTGGCGCACCAGTGCCACACCCTGTTTGAACCGTTCGGGCGTGACTAGTTCACCCCCCAGCTCGAGGGAGGGGAGCCAAAAGTCGCTGACCATCCAGATTAAGCGGGCCAGGATATCCAGTTCAAACTCGTCCGTGATGGGTGCAATGACCCCGCTATGGGCGAAGAAAACAATCAGTTGGCGGGAGTTGTCGAAGCCGTGGGTGCGGTGGATGCGGTAAGTTGCTTGGAGTTCGGGGTCGCGGCGCAGCAGGGTCATCAAATCCCGAAACAGAAAGCGGTATTCCCACTGCAAGGCAAAATTTCCTTCTATGAGCTGCTCGAGATGAAGCGTGCTCAAGACCTCCTCTTGGGGAAGGGCAAATAGGACTCTCGAGGCGTCGTCGTAGTCGCTGAACAGGGCGCGGATGATTTCTTCTTTGTTGCGGTAATGGTAGTAGAGGTTGCCTGGACTCATGTTCAGCGTTGAGGCGAGGTGGTTGGTGGTGACATCCGTGGCACCTTTCTCGTTGAACAGGGTCAGGGCGGTGTCGAGGATTTTCTCTTTGGTGCCCATAGGCACTAGTCTACTAGAGTCTTTGCTCTAACCAGAGAGTAGAGTAAAGACTCTAAATTGTCAAGCCGTCCTCACCAGACTCGAGGGCGGAGATTTCATCGTCGGTGAGTTCACGGCCTAACTCAGCCTCCAATTCAATCATCTTGGCAATGAGATTTTCCTCTACGGCCAAGCTAATAGATTTTCCTGTATCAAATTCATATTGAACGAGTCGTACCGTCTGCCATAGCCCAGGCATACAGTTTGGTAATACTCATCCATATTTCCGACTTTATAGAAGCTCAAAACTGCTTTTTCTTTTGCGTCTGAAATGCTCAGGCCGAAATAGTCATGAAGCACCTTAATGGTTGCAATGATGGTCAAGCCTTGAACTTTTGCGAAAGCTATCGCTTGCTCCGGTGTGGCCCCCGCTCGAGCCATCGCCCTGAACTGCTCGAGCTGTATTTCTGTAACCATGTTGACCCCCTGACGTTCCACTCGAGTTTACCCAACCGTGCTCGAGCCATCCAAACCACACCCAGAGTTTCACATTTGCGTTAGTCTAAACCATGCCTTCCCAACTGCTCCAAAGCGTGTCCATCGCAGCTCTGATGCTGCTGGGAATGGCTCAGGCTCGAGGGCTGATGGACAGCTACAAGTCGGTTTACTTCTCGAGCTACTGCCAGAAATATCGGTGTGTGCTCGAGCGAAAAACCTTCTCGCACACCGATGGGGTTGACTTTCTGGTTTACCGCTACCGCCTGCGCGACGGCTCGAGTTTGCTGGTCAGCCGCTTTGAACCCTTTGACCGCCGCGAGAAGTCCTGGAAAAGCGATTACACCGTGGCCGTTTTAGCGCTCGAGCTGGGAAAAGCCTTCACCACAGCGCAGCTCGAGCGTCGCCTCAGTGAACTGCTCAACCTGGGTATCGGCAGCTCGCTCGAGCGCTGGCGTTTCGACTTTGCCCACAAATGCACCCGGCCAGGGCAGGCGTGGTATCCCTACAATGGCGACGAAGTGAACCTGATGTGGAGCAAGCGCATGGCTCGAGACTATACCCTTGAGACCCTTGAGACCCTCGAGACGCTTGGCAAGAAGTATGAGCTAACCTGCGTGTGGGACGCTTCCCATTGGCAACTCTACCTGCATGGGGGCTTCATCTTCCCTCTGGGCGATGGGGGCCTTACCCAGGTGTGGCCCTGAACGGTGGTGGCTCGAGTTCGTCGCTCAACCGTCCTCCTCCAACTCGAGCACCCCATCATCGTCAATTTGCTCCAGCGGCACCCGTTCGTTCAGGCAGGCCACTGTGAGCACCTCCTCGAGCGTGTAGCCACATTTCTTGAATACCCTCGAGTTTAGCGTCGGGTCGCACTTTTTCCTCGAGCCACACTTCACATTGCAACACCCATAGCGCTGTAGTAGACTTTTCTCAAAAGGTAAAATAACGTTGTCAGGCCATTTTCTACCCCGCTACCCCAATGGGAAAGGTATTTTGTTTACAGCACGCGCTCGAGCAAAATAATTCGTGAATCTTTACACGAGGCTAGGAATTGGGGAACGCTCGAGGGCCGTTTTGCTCGAGAATAAGGTGGATAAAGTGAATAAGGAGCAACCGTGAAGGTCAATGTAGACGGAAGAGAACTCGAGTTGCCCACCGGGACCAGCGCCATAGACGCGGTGTTCGCGGCGGGTCTGGACGTACCGTATTTCTGCTCCCAGCCGTATTTGTCCCCCATCGGAGCCTGCCGGATGTGTCTGGTCGAGGCCGGAACCCCGCGCAAAAACCCGGACGGGACTTTCATTCTGGACGAGGCCACCGGACAGCCCAAAATTTTCTGGATGCCCAAGCCGATGGCGTCGTGCACGCTGATGGCGACCGACGGCATGACCATCATCTCGCAGTCCGAAAAGGTCAAAAAGGCTCAGGCGGGCATGATGGAGTTCACGCTTATCAATCACCCGCTCGACTGCCCCACCTGCGATAAGGGCGGGGCCTGCGAACTGCAAGACCGCGCCTTCGAGTACGGCTACGGCGAGTCGCGCTTCGAGTTCGACAGGCGGCACGCCGAGAAGCACTACGACCTCTCCAAGTTCGTGGTGCTCGACCAGGAGCGGTGTATTCACTGCAAGAGGTGCGTGCGCTACTTCGAGGAGGTGCCGGGAAACGAGGTCCTGGACTTCATCGAGCGCGGGGGTCACACCTTTATTGACAATCTCGAGGACGGCCTGCCCAGCAACTTTTCCGGTAACATCACCGACATCTGTCCGGTGGGGGCGCTGCTGGACAACGTGGCCCGCTTTCGGGGCCGCAACTGGGAGTACGACCACACCGCCACGACCTGCACCGCCTGCTCGGTGGGCTGCGCCATCACGGTGGACGCCCGCAACGGTCAGCTCGAGCGTATTCAGGGCCGCGAAAACTACGCGGTCAACCAAACCTGGCTGTGCGATGGGGGCCGCTTTGGGCACGAGTGGCTGCGTGAGGGTCGCCTGACTACGCCGTTGGTGCGGCGTGAAGGGGTGCTCGAGCCGGCTACCTGGGAAGCCGCCATCGCCGTCATGAAACAGGGACTCGAGGGTGTTGCCCGGTCAAACATTGGCCTGTACACCCAGTCGGACATCACGCTCGAGGAGGGAATTGCGCTCGAGCGTTTCGCGCAGCAGCTCGGCACCCCCAACGTGGACCACGCGCCGCGCCACCCGGCCTTTCCCGTCAGTGTGCCGCCTACCCTGCTCGAGGTCGTCCAATCCGACTTCGTGTTGGTGTTGGGTGCGGACGTCGAGGAGGAAGCTCCGGTGCTGGCCTTGCGGCTCGAGGAGATGCTCAAGGGTGGCTTGCTTTCGCCTGTTTACGAGCACGGGACCGCCATCGCGGATTTACGCATGGTCGAGCGGGTGCCGCGCAAGCGTGAACGGCTGGCGGTGTACTCGAGCAAATCCAACGCGCTGCACGCCAAGGCGGGGGTGTCGGCAGAGTACGGAGCAGCTCAGGCGCTCGAGGAGTTGGCTTCAGGTAGCGCCTCGTTCTCGAGTCTGCTGGAAAAGCTCGAGAAGGCCGAGCGCCCCATCCTGATTCTGGGAGCCGAGGCGCTCGAGCGACCCGAAAACCTGGCCCTGGCCGAGAAGATGGCCCAGAAGTACGCTGCAAAATTGCTGGTCATTCCCGCCGGACCCAACAGCGCGGGTCTGGCCCACCTCGAGCTGGTTCCCGGCGCAAAGGGTTCGGGCTTGAGTGCCATGAACACGGGTGCGGCACTGGTTTCGCGGCTCGAGGGGGTTCCAGCCGACTTCAGTGGTTTCCTCATCGTCCACGACACCCACCTGACCGACGCGGCCCAGCGCGCCGACGTGGTTTTGCCCGCCTCGAGCAACTATGAAAAGCGTGGCAGTACCGTCAATCTCGAGGGGCGGGTGCTGCCGCTTCAGGGCGCGGCCCTCAGCGCGGGAGAAAGTGCCGACCTGATGACGGTTCTGGGCGCACTGGCCGACGCGCTCGACCTCAAACCCGAGATTCGCGGGGTCAGAAGCGCTCAACGCGAACTGCAAAAGCGTTTCGGGATGGACTTCTCGAGCCTGCCCGGTGAGGGTCTGATTGCCGATTTAGGGGCCGCCAAGAGTGCACCCACCTCGAGCGTTCACGCTCCCACCGTGAGCATGTGGAAGCCGGAAATGTTGCGCTCGAGCCGCATTCGAGAGTTCGTTGAGGGTGGCTCGAGCGTGCCAATGCTGATGGGAGGGGATGACTGATGCCCGAATGGTTTCTTGCACTCCTCATCGTGGTGCTCAAGGCCGTGCTGGTGGCCTTCGGCCTGCTCACCACCTTCGCCTACATGACCCTGGTCGAGCGCCGCCTATTGGCCCGGATGCAGATTCGCTTCGGTCCAAACCGGGTGGGGCCGCTGGGCCTGCTGCAACCGCTGGCCGACGCGGTGAAGAGCAT